>VAPH01021642.1_pt1 | contig 12969 bp, 13 predicted proteins | sample 3393861 | NCBI WGS metagenome assembly VAPH01 (sample SAMN08290439, study PRJNA428436) | hydrothermal vent metagenome | isolation source: Deep-sea hydrothermal vent chimney | place: Atlantic Ocean: South-mid Altantic Ridge | reverse complement strand
TTTTTTACCCTCCGCCTCCGCCAGAACCTCCAGTAGTAAGAGCCTTAACATCTACCTTGGCCAATCCTCCAGCTGTACCGGATGTCGCCACTAGCTGTGACTTGTATATCATACCAGCACCGCTTAAAAACTGAATTCTAACCGTGTATGTTCCATCATCTCCCGTACATACAGTTGAAGGGTTTGACATATTGGCATTGCTGGTCGTCATCATCTGGGCTACTCCCCATTCCTGAACATTTACACCAAACACCAGCTCTACATCATTTAAAGGTCGACCATCAGCATTATGAACGCTAATCGTAAAATCCTGAGTAGTGGTGCTAACCGAACTTCCACCATCTGAAAGTTTAAAATCTTTCGGGAATATTGTTATCGTGGATCCATCTGGCGCAACATCACCTCCGCACCCGCTACCGCAACCTCCAAAGAAAACAGGCAATAAACACAATATAGAAACAGACAAAACAGCAAATAATATTTTTCCGATTTTAGAACTCATTTGAAAACCCTCTCTTTTACAATTCGTGGCGTGATAAAAATCAGTAGTTCTGTGATTTCATCAACTTTGCTGTTGGATTTAAACAGCCAGCCAAACCCTGGAATATCTCCAAGAATAGGAATTTTGGTATTACGCTCGGTAAAGTCCTTGGTGTATATACCTCCAATCACTATCGTATCCCCATCCTTGACCAGAGCCTGTGAAGTCACCTCGTTCAGGTCGATACTTGGCCCATCCGGGGTATTCACACCCACCGCGTTTCGAGTAACAAGAAGTTTAAGCTGAATATAGCCGCCTGGCGTGATTTTAGGTGTAACCTTAAGACTCAATGTAGCGTCAACAAACTCGGTCTGTGTACCTTCCTGAGAAACCGATTTATAAGGAATTTGTGTACCCTGCTTAACCTCGGCCTCTTCGTTGTCCATTGTCATTATTTTAGGATTCGAAAGAGTTCTGCCTCCGTTTAATTCTTCTAAAGCAGCCAGTTGCACATCCAATGTAAGCGCATCAGCAATACTTCCAAGAGAGATAGAAAAATTTGGTGAAACGCCTCCAAAACCTGTGTTTGTGGCCAGAGAACCCCCTATTCTGTTTGGAAACTGAACACCTGTGGGATTGCCGTGAGCGGCATCCGCACTCAATGTCCCCGACCAATTGATTCCCAAATCCTTGGCAGTACTGGTTCTTATGGTAACCATTCTGGCTTCGATCAGAACCTGCTGTTTAGGAATGTCTATTATTTCAACAAGAGTCATTATCTTATCTATACTCTCTTGAACATCCTTAATGATGATCATGTTCATTCTTTTATCCACAGTTACACGTCCTCTTGTTGTAAGAATCTTGCCCTGCCTTATAGACGTGTAAAGATCTTGTGCATTTGCATAGTTTAATGCAATAGCACGCTGATAAAGTTCTCCCGCTCTAAACTTCGACTCCCTGGTTTTGGTAATAGTATCCTGTTCGCTGGCAAAAATTTCAGGTGGAGCAATCCTCAAAATATTGCCCTCTATCACTTTCTTTTGCCCGGACAACTTAAGTACAATGTCTAGCGCCTGATCCCACGGAACGTTCTTGAGATTTAGGCTCGGAATACGCCCTTTGACTTCAGGGTGAATCGCAAGATTGTAGCCACCCACATCAGCAAGAAGCCTAAGTATTTGAACCACGTCGGCATCTTGAAAATCCAGGGAAATCCTTTTACCAGTATGAACTTTCGCCTCCTCTACAGGTGGAACGGCTTCTACCTGTGTGACATCCGCTGGCTTTTTCGTCTCTGCTTCAACTTCAGCTATCGTTGAGTCAAAAACTGCAGTAGGCGGAACCATGGAAACAAGAATTCCTGCCGGGCTAGTGCTAACATCATATTCCGTCGTCTCATAGAGGTCTATTACTATTCTTGTCTTATCTTTGTAAGCTCCTACTCTTATTCCCTTTATTGGCGAAATTACAGGTTCAACAGCACCGGTCACCATTGGAGAGACACCCGGGACATCCACAATAATGCGCCTTCTACCTACTGCGTAAACATCAGGCTCTACTTCGCCATCAGTGGAAATTTCCACATTAATCCGGCCTTCAAAGCTTCCAACAGTAATGCCGGTAATGGTGGAACCACTCGAAGCACCAGCATCTTCAAGAATTACAGAAGCGGCGACTTCTTCCTCTTTAGCCACGGACTCAATCCCGGGGACAACTTCCAACTCTTCTTCGGTCACAACAATATCCGCCTTATCCGGATCTGTCCCTTTTGTCTGTTCAGGAGTTGCTGCAACGGCTAAAACAACATCGGAAGGGACTTGGACTGCGATCGCCGGAGATTCTTCTATGGCCACTACTTTCTCTGCTACTACAACAGGTGGAGCAACAGGCTCTTCTACAAGTGGAGCAGATTCCTGAGCATCTGTAGCTGCCACAAAAGATTGCGGTTTGGGAATCTCAAGCAAAAGATGATTGCCCTCGATTTTGGGTGCTATATCAAGAGGAGCCGTCAATCCTATCTCAAATCGGACCATGGTTGATGGCTTTTTTATCTGCTCGGGAACTATTTCAAATATGGAACCCTTGTCTACCAGGATTCTTTTCGTATGCTCACCCAGGTTGGCTGCCGTAAGTTCCACAACAACACGAAAAGGATCGGACGGCTTATAAAGAGTAAAAACAAGCGGCATATCCGCTTCTATGTCAATTATCTGCTTATCGCTTTTGTCTATTACCTTAATACTCTTGATCGAAGGGCCTTCGGATACAGCAGAAGCCTGTTCCGTCAGCGCCTGCGCGCCAGCCATGCCATAACCGGCAAAAGCAAAAATAAGAAAAAAAAGCAGAAAGAAAGGCCGGGATCTATTCTTCATCGTTCCTCCTCTTTTCGGAGTTCCAGGTACGTTGTCTGCGGTGTCACCTCTAGTTCACCCCTATAAGTATAATTTTCTATCATTTCGACTACCTGCACATAATTGAGATCAATCTGTGTTATTTCTCCATCGTTCAAACCTATATGAGTGCCTTTTCTCACCATAAAGCCTTTTCCGTCAGGGGCAACAAGCATAGCTACATTCCCATCATCTGTTGATATTATTCCGATAAGCTTAAAACTACTTACATCGTAACTTTCAAGCAGTGAAAGACCCTTAACACTCTCTTTCTTTTTACTGTCATCTGGAGCTGTTTCTTTAATAAGGCTTTTAAAAGGATCACGCTTTCCAGCATGAGTGTAAGAGAGGATCACTCTGGTTTTTATTTCGGACGCCCTTGCAGCCGGGTCAAACTTAAGAGAGGGTTCCGGTTTTTTTGCCACAAGCTTTGCAGTCTGCTCGGGTTTCTTTGCTTCGCAACCATAAATAAATGATACGAAAGCCATTATAACACTCAGCAGAACCGGCAATATCTTCAACTTTTTAGCCTGCGACATGCTTAACGGTGTCCCCCTCTGCTTTGCCCTGCCGTAGCTGTTGCGGTTGTTGCGGCAAATGCGGTAGCTCTAAACTTAACATCAAGCAGGTTACCGGCAGCGGCATTTTCACCCTGCTTCTTGCTAATTGAAATTTTAATCTCCGAAATGTTAACAATCCTGGTCATAGCGCTTATGTTACTGAAAAATTTTCCAAGATTGTGATATCCACCAGCAACAATAATATTGACAGGAATCTCATCATAAAGCCCACTTGGATTCGTCCTTTTTTGCTCGGGAATCCAGGAAATAATTTCCAGACCTGAGGACAGGCCGAGATCCGAAATCTGGCGTAAAAGATCGGACACTTCTTTTTCTTCGGGCAACTGCTCCTGAAGTTCTTTCAGACGCGCTTTCAGCCATTCGTTTTCAGCTTTCAAGACTACTAGGCGTCTTGCCTTTGTCTCCTTAATGCTGATCTCATTCGCCTGCTTTTGTATCTGCGATAGCAGACGCTTTATCTGCTCGTTCTTCGGTTCGTACTGAACAAAATAAAATATAGCACCGACTATGATTGGAGCCAGTATCACAACAAGGATCTGAGCCCAACCAGGCAGTTTGTTAATAGCGTTCAGATTAAAATCTGTTTTTAATGCCAAAGCAGCCATAGAGCCCCATTATACCTTCATATGCATCGTGAGTTTGAAAGAGTAGGCAGGTACATTTTTAATACGGACCTTCTTTGTTTCGATAAGTACAACATCTGAAAAATACTCTGATTTTTTCAAGCTATCCACAAAAGTTACGATCTCTGCATTTGAGAACCCCTTACCCGAAATCTTTATCAGCCAATTATTTTCATCCAAAGAGTCAAACCAAACTCCGCCGGTCAATCGGGCTGCCAGTTCGATAATAAGACGAACAGGCACATTCTGAGTTTGTTGAAGCCGCTCTATTATATTCTTTTTTTCTTCAAACGCCTTGTTGTTTGCTTCGTAATTCTGGACCTCTTTTATTTTTTTATCCAGTTCGGCAATCTTGTTTTGGTTAGTCTGCTTCTGAATTGTATAATCTTTAATTTTATTATTTAAATAGTATGAAGTGTAAATAAGTCCGATAGCAGTACAAAAAAGTATCACGACTAAGGCACCAATAAACGGAGGCACAGGAATCGGCTTTTTTCGTCTTTTGACAGAAAGAAGATTGACTCTGATCATCTGTCCCCAATCCTCCTTACTGCCAAGCCCAGAGCGATTACCAGTTGGGGAGCGACTTCCCTTAACATATCCTTGTCCAATGCCTTGCCTATATGGACATTACGGAATGGATCAATCATCTCCACTTCCATACCGGTAATCTCTGCTAGTCTCTGCTGAAACCCTTTTATCAATATGCACCCGCCGGAAAGCATCACTTTATGAACGTCCTCGTGCATAAAGGTTCCCTTAAAATAATCAAGGGAACGCGAAATCTCGTTAATGATGTCCTCAGATGAATTCTGAATTATCGCCTCGGCATCTTCTTCCGAGACATCCTCTATTGTTTCTCCGTGTTTCAGACGTTCCGCATCCTCAAAGGTAAGTCCCAGGTCTTTCTGAATCGCCTCTGTCTGTATATTACTACCAACCGAACTATCACGTGTGAAGACAGAAACTCCGCCCTTTAAAATATTCAGGTTAATCCGGCTTGCCCCCACATTTACCAGTGCCACGTTCTGCTCAGGCTCAATATCGTAATTAATCTCGTAAGCATTTTCCAAAGCGAAAGCGTCCACATCCACAACAGCAGGCGTAAGGCCTGCCTCCTGAACAACCGATACATATTCGCTGATTTTATCCTTCTTGACAGCGACAAGCAGGACCTCCATCTGATCAGCCTCTTCCGTAGGTCCAAGTATATGAAAATCCAGGTTTACATCATCAATATCAAAGGGAATATACTGCTCGGCCTCAAAACGTATGGATTCTGTCAACTCCTCCTCCGTCATTTCAGGAAGAGTTATTCTTTTTATAATTACAGATGAGTGCCCTGATACGGAAATGGTTACGTTTTTGGCCTTGATTCCAATATCCTGAAGTAGAGTTTTAATGCCGTTAACCACTCTAAAAGAGTCCAAAATTGATCCGTCAACAATCAATTCGGGCTCAATCGGCATTATACCGAACTGCTGAACCTGAAAGCCTTTGGATGTGTCTTTTATCTCTATCGCTTTGAGGTATCGCGAACCAATATCCAGGCCAACGATCCTCTGACTTCTAAAAAACGAGAGAGTTTCAGTTAATGATTCTAAAATTGACATACAGATACGTTTTTAACAGAATGGTTGATCTTTGTCAAGCTTTTATTTGTCTTCTTCTTTGTTTTTTTCCTTCTCGGACGTCTTTTTAAAATCCTTAAATGCAGCCACAGTTTTATCAACTATCGGAGGATTTTCTATATACAGACTACGTGATGGAAAGGCAACAGACATACCGAGATTCTCGACTATCTCCATGATCTTGAGGTTAACATCAGTACGAACCTTAAGGTATTCGCCCCACACTGTTGTTTTGCTGAAAAAATAGAGAAAAATCTCAAGAGCGCTATCACCGAAATCAGTAAACTCGACAAAAATAGTCTGTTGATGAATTTTATTATGGTTACGAAGCATCTCTTCTATGCGGTGAAGGCACTCGGCCATCTGGCTTCTTTTGGTGGAGTAAGTAACCCCAAGCTTGTAGGTGATGCGCCGCTTTCCCATTCTGGTCCAGTTGGTAATGCTGTCGGCTGCCATCATCGCATTTGGAACAGTAACAAGGGCCTGGGCAAAAGTGCGTACACGCGTGGAGCGAAATGCTATCTCTTCCACAGTACCTTCGACATTGTTCGTCTTTATCCAGTCGCCTACCACAAAGGGTTTATCAATCAGAATCATCATACATCCGAAAAAATTAGCCACTGTATCTTTGGCTGCCAAGGCAAAGGCCAGACCACCCAAGCCAAGCCCTGCTATCAGACCGCCCACATCGTATCCCCACTCCTGCACCAGAATCACCACACCAAGAGCTACAACAAGTGTTCTGATCGTTTTCTGAACAATAGGCATCATGTAATCATCCAGAGAGGTTTCAGTCCTTCTGGCAAGACTCTCAAGTATGGAAGAAAGAACCGCCGCCGCTCTGTATATCGCCCATACAATAGAAAAAGCCACTATAGAACGAATTACATGCCTTATAAAATCATCCGCATCAGGTGGCAAACGCAGAATTACCCCGAAAACCCATACAGCAAGAGCCACAAAAAGAAGTCTTACAGATGGGGAGATGGTGTCAAGAAGACTGTCGTCCAGCCTGGTTTTTGTCTTTCTGGTCCAAACCCTTGCAAATCCAAAGACAATTTTGGTGAACAGTCGACGAAGAATAAGAATACTAAGAAAAGCCAGTATGGCAAGAGCAATCCTGCCCAGACTTACGTTCAGGAAGGAATAGCTGAATAGGGACTGTATTTGAGAAAAAATATTCATTGCAAAAGTCAGAAAGCAGGGGTCAGAATGAAAAATGGTTGTAGTAAACGCTATTCATCATTCCCCATTCCCTTTTCCCCGGATCGTCTCCAGTACGCACTCGGCTCCAAGAGCCTTTAGGTAGTTGCTTCTCTCTTGTGGATCAGAGAATTCTTCCATCGCCTTCACCCTCTGGCCTTTGACCTGACGCAGGTACTGCCCAAACTCGGAGCCATATAAGCTTTCCAGTTCAAGACGTATCGCTCGCGCCAGAGCCGGGCTGCCACCCCCTGTGGAGATAGCAATCATAAGATCGCCCCGGCTTATGCTGGAGGGAACAATGAAATTCGACAGTTCTGTCGAATCAATAACATTACAAAGTAGCGGTGCCTCACGCGCCACACGTGCGTTTACCTTTTTAGAGTCTGTAGCGGCAATCGTCAGAAATGAGTCTTTCAGATCGCCCCTTTGGTAGCATCTTTTTATATGGGTTATGCTCCCTTTTTCCGCATGACGGCTTAGCTTTTCGGTAACTGTAGGACTTACAACCACCACCTTGGCTCCTGCTTTAAGAAGAGAAAGTATCTTTCTTTCCGCAACTCGACCGCCGCCAACCACTATGGTTTTCTTTTCCTCAAGATCAAGAAATACCGGATAATAGTGCATCAGAATCTATCGAGCATCTCCTTAGCCGTGGCAGCCTGTTGGCTCGAAGGATACCTGGCGAGCAAAAGTGACAGGATTTCCTTTGCCTTACCCGGATTACCCATCTCTTTGTAAGCCCGTCCAAGTTTAAGTAGCACATCTACTTCCACCGAAGACTGCGGGAATTCTTTAATAAGGGTCTCGAAGCGACCGATAGCTGCCTTATAGGCTCTTTTCTTCAGGTAGAACGATCCCACGTAATCTTCGTACTCTGCAAGCAAGTCGTTGCACCTTACGATCTTTGCCAGTGCAGATTTGCGATATGGATTTTTTCGGTATCTCTTTAGAAGATTCTGAAACTCTCTTCTAGCAATTAGGATATTTTCGAAACTACGATCCACGGAGTCAATCTGTTCAAAGTAGCTACGGGCCAGCATATACTGAGCGTAAGGGGCCTTTTTATGATATGTGTGAAGATCCAGAAAAGCCTTGTATTCCATACCAGCCTCCAGATATTTACCCTGGGCGAAGTAAGAATCTGCTGTAAGAATAATAGCCTTTACGTAGTATTTTTTTTCAGCGTCCCTGGCCTTAAGCACCTCCAGAAATTCCCGCGTCCTTTCGAACCTTTCTTTTTTAAATTCTTTCTCTGCTTGCTTCAGCAGTTCGACCGGAGGCTTGTCCATTGGGTCGCTCATTATGGATGCACAGCCTGTAAAAAATAAGAAAAAAGGTATTATTAAAATAAGAATTGAAATCTTCATGATATGTTTTAATACCTTTTTTAGGCGTCAACAGTCAACTGTAAAACATAGTTCACAGACGTCAGGGGTCGGTTTAAATTTATGGCGCTACTCGAACATGTTCTTCTTGGTAAACTTCGTAAGTGGAGCCGCGCTCGCGGGGTTTCCGAAATGTTCTATATTGTTGGAGGCTCTATTCGGGACCTTCTGCTTGGAAAGAACCCTAAAGACATCGATATAGCTGTTAAGGGTGAAGCACTGCAAATGGCCGGGGAGTTTGCTGCCGGAACAGGAGCGCGATTGGTTATTCTTAGCCAGGAGTTCCAAAGCGCCCGCGTAGTGCAAGCTAAACAGAGAGAACACCTGGATTTTTCAAACCTCAGGGCTAAGTCGCTGGAAGAAGACCTAAAAGCCAGAGATTTTACAATTGATGCAATTGCACTTCCACTTCTGGCCAAGGATCTTCATGCTCAACTTATAGATCCATGCGGCGGTCAGACTGATTTAAACAATGGGGTTATTCGCATGATAGCCGAAGAAAACCTCCGTAACGATCCCCTCAGGCTACTAAGAGCCTTCCGGCTCAAGGCGGCACTAGGTTTTTCTATAGAGCAGGCAACCGCACAAGCAATCAAAAGGCATGCGAGCCTTATAACCGGCATTGCCGGGGAACGAATCTTTGCAGAATTGAAAGGCATATTAACCTATAGCCACAGCAGCCACACGGTAGAAGCAATGGCAGAGGCAGGCATGCTGTCCTGGATATTTTCTAGTAGCGAAGGGGCCCATCCCAGCAACATAATTACATGGAAACATGCACAAGCGGCTTACTACGAAGTTGAAAAAATTCTGAATAATCTCCAGAAGTATTTCGGAGACGAAGATTTCTTAAGAGTCGAAACATACTTCAAAAAGGCGACGGAGCAGCGCCTGCTGTTAAAGTTGGCTGTGCTTCTGCACGATACGGAAAAACCGGAAGCATGGGATCTAATCCAGAAAATTGCCGAAAAACTGAAGGCCTCGCGCAAAGAGATGGCTTTTTTGGAACAGATCATTTCTAACTACCCTTCGGTCCAGCAACTTTTTGAAAGCCAGGGTTGCACGGCCAGGACAACACTTGTCCGACTGGTCCGGCAACTGAGTGACTGCGAGACCTTATATGCTCTTGTGGTTCTAAAGCTGGCTGTTACAAGTGGTAAAGACGACATGGATAACCCACTCCCAATGGCGGCACAGCACATTATACACCTCTATCATCAGGAGGTTCTTCCCAGAGTAAACAATCCGAGAGTTATAACCGGAGACGATCTGATGATGGAGTTTGCAATAAGACCATCACCTCTTATTGGTGAAATACTAAACAATGTGGACCAAGCCGTCCTGGAAGGACGTATTAGCTCCCGGCAAGAGGCTTTAAGTCTGGTTCGTAAAATTCTATCAGATAAAAGAATAGGCTATAATTAGAACTAAGCTTTATGGAAACCAGGAAGAAGAAAAAATCCCGTTCCAGTCAGCTTACAGGTGAACAAAACATGGTTAATTCGAACAATTACATAAGTCTCAAAAACGACCCCACTCCAGAAGCTTCCAGCATATGTATTAATGGAAAATGCAAACTCAGGAAAGCAGCAGGCGGATGCTCCGGCTTTGAAGGCTGCCCTGGGTTCAAGGCACGTTAGATCCAGCGTGAACCCGATTAAAACAGGAGGTTTTTGGCTTACGGCAGCAGGTCTGCTCGTTTCTATTGCTATTTACACATCGCTTTCCCTTTTGTACCCCACACCCAGGGATGCCGAAGTGGATGTTCGTATACCTGTCGGAGCCAGTTATCAGCAAGCCCTTTCGCTCTTTCATGAAAAAGGAGTTATTCACACCAAGCTGCCTCTTTTGATTCTCGGTCGCTTTGCAGGAGTCGAAAAGACTGTCCAACCTGGCTTATACCGAATTGCCAAAGACGCCAGCCCTTTGGATGTCTTCGATAAGATGCGAATTGGAAAGACTGAGACAATTACTCTAACTGTGCCTGAAGGATACAACCTGGAAGGTACAGCACTGGCGGTAGAAAAGGCAGGTCTTGCCTCTAAGGAGGAGTTTCTGCGCTCTGCACGGGATCAACTGTTTGCTGCACGATTAGGATTTAACACCTCCACGTTAGAAGGATTTCTATTTCCTGATACATACCGGATACCTGTGGGTTCAGGACCGGAAGATATCATCAAAACAATGGTTGGCCGCTTTCGTAAAATGTTAGGACCAGAACTTAAGAAGCGGCTGTCAGAGTCTGGCATGACTGTTACCCAATTGATTACTCTTGCTTCAATTATTGAGAAGGAGGCCAGAAAAGATTTCGAACGCAAGCTGATTGCAGCCGTCTATCTTAACCGTTTAAAAAAAGGAATGCGCCTTGAAGCCGACCCTACCATTTTATATGGAGTACGCTCTACAGGAAAACCGATCCGGCGCAGCGAAATAAGACGTCGCACACCTTACAATACTTATGTCATAAAGGGTCTTCCACCAGGCCCTATAGCCAACCCCGGGCTGGAATCCATAAAGGCGGCGCTTTATCCGGCAGATGTGGACTATATCTATTTCGTTGCTAAAAATGATGGCACTCACCATTTCTCAACAACCCTCAGGGAGCATAACAAGGCTGTACGGAAATACCAACGATGAGGTAGAAACAGCCACTGTAACTATAGAGGAAGAAATATCTAATGATATGTAGAAAAAAAACGAAGAAAATACATCTGGGCACTATACCGATTGGCGGGGATGCTCCTATCGTGGTCCAGTCTATGACAAAGACCGACACGCGTGATACAGGCGCTACAGTGGATCAGATCCATCGACTCGAAACCGCTGGCTGCGAAGCAGTGCGTCTGGCAGTAGTGGACATGGAAGCGGCTGAAGTCTTGGGAATTATCAAAGCCGCTGTATCAATACCGATTATCGCTGACATCCACTTCGATTATCGCCTGGCCCTTGAGGCAATTGCTCAGGGAGTGGATGGTCTTCGTATAAATCCGGGTAACATAGGGGACAAGAGTAAAGTACGAAAGGTGGTTCAGGCAGCGACCGAACAGAGAATTCCTATCAGAATAGGGGTCAATGCCGGATCACTGGAGAAACGCCTCCTGAAAAAATACGGGACCTCTACCCCGGAGGCACTGGTTGAAAGTGCTGAGGGGCATATACGCATACTGGAAGATATGGGCTTCTCTGATATCAAGGTTTCTCTAAAAGCATCAGATGTACCTAAGACAGTAGAAGCATACCGTTTATTTTCAAATCGTTTTCATTACCCGTTACATATCGGAATCTCCGAAGCCGGACCTGCATTTACCGGAACAATTAAAAGCTCAGTAGGACTCGGCATCCTTCTTGCCCAAGGAATAGGAGATACTATGCGGGTATCTCTGACTGCCGACCCGGTAGAGGAGGTGAGGGTGGCTTACGAGATACTTAAGTCGCTAGGTATCCGCCAGCATGGGCCGGATATCGTCTCCTGTCCCACCTGCGGGCGCTGCCAGATACAGCTCAGGGACATCGCCTCAGAGGTGGAAGCCCGACTTAGCAAGATGAACAAACAGATCAGCGTAGCGGTTATGGGATGCGTAGTGAACGGACCTGGAGAAGCCAGGGAAGCTGACGTGGGTATAGCAGGTGGTAAAGGAGTAGGCATACTTTTCAAAAAAGGTAAGGTAGTGCGTAAAGTTCCGGAGGAAGAATTGCTGGATGTTCTTATGTTAGAGATAGAGAAACTGTAGTTCGCTCAATTCTCAAACATGGGGGAATACGGGAAAACATGAACATAATTGAATCACCTTCTGAAATGCAGTCCGTCTGCCGCGCGCTACGGCAAAAAGGCAATAGCATCGGATTTGTTCCCACCATGGGTTTTCTACACGATGGGCACTTATCACTGGTGAGCCGCGCCATAAGCAACAGCGACATCGTGGTCGTAAGCATATTTGTTAACCCAACCCAGTTTGGACCGGATGAAGACCTGAACCGGTATCCAAAAGACTTCAAACGGGATCTATCTCTGCTTAAATCCAAAGGTGTTGATCTTGTTTTTCATCCCAAAGCTTCCGATATGTATCCTAAGGGCTATGCCACGTTCGTTGATGTGGAACGGATAACGGACAGACTGTGCGGGTCAAACCGTCCCGGACACTTCAGGGGGGTGGCAACTGTGGTTTCAAAACTATTTAACATTGTGGGCCCATGCCGAAGTTATTTCGGCCAAAAAGATTATCAACAGACAGTGGTGGTAAAAAAAATGGTGAAGGACCTACAGATGGATGTCGAAGTGGTGGTCTGCCCGACAGTCCGTGAGCCTGACGGTCTTGCCATAAGTTCCAGAAATTCCTACCTGCTACCGGAAGAAAGAGCTGCTGCAACAGTCCTCATAAAAGCGCTCAGGGCCGGCGCAGCCGAAATATTTGGACTCAAGGGCAAGTGTGAGACATCTTCTACTACTGTGACATCCGTTATGCGTAGCGTGCTTGACAGTGAACCTATGGCAGAGGTGGAATATGTAGAGGCAGTAGATCCCGATACTCTGGATCAGCTAAAAGAAATCCAGAGAAGTACAAGTACAAATAAAAGTAAAAGCAAAACCCTCCTTGCCCTTGCAGTGCGTATAGGCACAACCAGGCTTATCGACAACTTGCTTGTAAAGATATAGACTAAGTTTATATAA
>VAPH01001525.1_pt1 | contig 13012 bp, 12 predicted proteins | sample 3393861 | NCBI WGS metagenome assembly VAPH01 (sample SAMN08290439, study PRJNA428436) | hydrothermal vent metagenome | isolation source: Deep-sea hydrothermal vent chimney | place: Atlantic Ocean: South-mid Altantic Ridge | reverse complement strand
GAGGCGGCTGCCAACTGGGTCGCGGCACTGATAATCTGCTGGATCAGAGCGTTGAATTTTTCTGTCATGGCGTTAAAGCGATGGGCGATCTGGCTCATTTCATCCCGGGCGCTGAGATTTACCTGCACGGTCAGGTCGCCATCGGAAAGTTTTTCCGTTGCATCGCTGATTTGCGTAATGCTCTTTTGGACGGCGAAGTAAAAGCCAGTAAACAGGTAGGCAACCAGGCTAAGCACGGCTACAACGATGCTGATGGACATGGCCATGCTGGCATGACCGGACTCAATGCGCTGGATAAACAGTTTGTCCAGTTCCGGCTCCAGGGTATCGTAGAGTTTATAGGAACCGCTAATCGCATCGGTGGCTGTGTTGAATACCTTGTCACTGCTGATGGTTATAGTTTCAGCATCCAGCAAGTTGTCATGCAGCAAAGCCTGGATATTTTTAATGGCAATATTGTTGCCATTGACCTGTGGCCACAGGTCTTTGGCAAGAACCTCATTCTCATCGAATGCAGTTTTCAGCCCTTTGGCCAGATCATCTGCATGGGAGGTAACATTGCTGGACAGCACCGCTAGTTTTACGTAGACCTTTTGATTGGTGAAGCCGCCCCTGGCTGCGACGCCGGATCCCACCGCACGTGCCTGACCCATGTTTTCAAGCACATTTGGCAGGTGGTTGAAGAGGGCATCAGCGAGGTACTTGCTGTCGATTTTTGGATCTACGCTGATTTTAGAGACATCGGCTACATGGTTCATCAGGGTCAGCATGTCGGCAATCATGGCGCTGTGTACCTTGATGGACTCGGTGGTTTTCATCTTCATGGCATTGGCCTTGATACTGTTCCATTGCCGCATCAGATCGCCCATGGCGCTGCCGGAGTCGAGTTGCTCACCCAGTTTTTCGTCTACCGCTTTGAGCGCGGCCAGTTTTTCATCGACAAGGGCACGCTTTTGTGTGATGCGGTCACGAAATTCCGTAGCGCCGTTAAGATAGGCCGCCATCATGCCGCGATGCTGTTGAATGTGCTCGATGGGCTGGCGTATGGTTTTGATATAGGCCAGACCTGTGCGCTCATTTTCGAGGGAGGCTACGTCTTCACTGATGGAGGTGATCAGGTTCAGGCTCAGGATCACCAGTGGGATCATCACTATCAGGAAGATGATCATGAACTTGACTGGGTAACGCACACGATCCATTAAAAATATTGCGGGAGCGAATAAACTGTTCATCTAGCTTTCCTTGTGTGTAATTGTTGTTCTTAATTGTTGTTAATCATTGGGAAAAAGTTGCTGATGAAGCATGATTCAGCAATGATATAGAAAAAATGATGGGAAGTTTATGGCGCGACAAAGGCGTGGCGCGTAAAGGTGCTGAGGGAGACACTATGCGCTGGCAGATTTGTTGCGTAATCCTGACGTTCATTATCGAAATCATGACTACCTCTTCTCGAAGCTCAACCCGGTTGTAACGTCTTAATATCAATATAAAAACAATTGACTTTAGACTGAGTTTTAATCTTTTCTTGGTGATGCTATCGACCAACAAGCTTATAACTTTATTTATGTGAAGAAAAAAGCCGCAAAACGCGCTTACGGAGGCCGGCAGAAAACCAGAAAATCTGGAGATTTAAGGCTAGCGAGAGATTAGTTTCCAGTGGCGCAGGGTGGGTACGGGGTTTGCGCCCACCGAGCTTGCATGGCGAGGTTGTTTGTTTTTATGGATTAGTTTTAGAGGTCAGGGGCGGTTGATCTTTTATCTATTATCTAAAGGAAACGCTGATTAATTCCGTTCGTCCTGAGCGAAGTCGAAGGATATAATATTTAAGATATTGATTTTATTGAATTCGGTGTTCATGGTTCGACGTCGCTCACCACGAACGGCGAAATTAATCAGAGTTTCGCTAATTTTAGCCCTGCCGGCGTTATTTTTTACTATCAATGGGGTGCATTGATAGGTAAAAAAAATACCTTGTCAGGATAAAAATTTTTCCAAAATCAGCCTAACATCTGAAAGATCAACCGCACCTAGTCTTTCATCACTTTTTTACGGATGCAGTCAATATACTGGCTTTCATCCGCCATGCTCTGGCTGCGTTGCGCCTGCCAGATCATTTCACTCAGGCATTCCATGATTTGATGTTCCGCTTTGTGTGCATCTGAATGTTTGTTTACGAGTTGCTGATACAGGTTGGCCAATTCTTCCGGACGCTGAAGGGATAACTGTTCATGAATGGCCAGGTGCAGGGACAGGTGGAGAAAGGGATTAGGCTCACCTGTTATTGAAGGAAAGTCCTGCAGCAGATTTTCTTCATTCTCAAACAGGGCATGATATTCGGGGTGCAGTGTGATGATCTGCACCAGTATGGTTTCCATCGCTTCCAGTTTTTCCTGTGCTCGGTGTTTTCTCCAGGCTTCAAAGAAAACCTTGCGCATGGCGTTTCTATCCTGTCCAAACATGGGCTAATTTGTCTCCTGCAATATTTGGTAGGAAAATAAATCAGGCCAGATATAGAAATCCGATACCGGCGCTGAATATTACACCGGGAATACTCCAGTGCCGTCTCTGTTTTTCCAGCCAGTGTAATAGCAGCAGACCGAAAAAGATACAGATCATGTACAGGGGTATGACGCGTACCGAGGTCAGGTGAAATAGATCGCCGGGCAGGTAGTAGGCGTAATATTTTCCAACCAGCAGGAGGAAGATCAGGTTGCCGCTGACTTCAAACACCAGTGGCGCATCGAGACCATGTAGCAGGGCATGGCTTTTGCGGTTACGCATAAAACCCGACAGGTATTTTATATAGGTCTGTTCAATAAAATAGAGATGCATACCGTAGGCTGACCAGAGCAGGGGTGCGAGCAGGGAAACATCATGGTTATAAATGGGCATGACATGATATTGCCACAGGCTTTCGCCGACAAAATAATAGTACAGGCTGTTGACACTCACTTCGCCGAGAATGGCCAGACAGAATACCGTGGCGGCATACAGGCTGAGTAGGTAAGGATCAACCCTGAAACTGTCGCCGCCCAGGCGGCGGTTGGCAAAATAGGAGACGCTGACGAACAGCAGGGCACAGACTGTGCCTGCCATGATCTCCTGTATTAGTGTTGTCTGTTCCATATTGTCTGTGTTGTTAACCACGGAGAATTTATTTTTTTCCCTCCGCGACCTCTGCAGTAAAATTTGTTTTCATTCGATATTCTTGTTTTTGAATTCGCACAGGTCTTCAATGATGCAGGAACCACAGCGAGGTTTGCGGGCGATGCAGGTATAGCGCCCGTGCAGGATCAGCCAGTGGTGGGCGTCCTGCTTGAATTGTTCCGGTACGAATTTGAGCAATTTTTTTTCAACTTCGACTACCGTTTTTCCGGGGGCGATGCCGGTGCGGTTGGAAACACGAAAAATATGAGTGTCCACGGCTATAGTTGGATGGCCGAAAGCGGTATTGAGGATGACGTTGGCGGTTTTGCGACCGACACCAGGCAGAGCCTCCAGTGCGGCGCGATCATCAGGAACCTGACTGTTGTGTTTATCGATAAGAATTTTGCAGGTCTTGATAATATTTTTGGCCTTACTGTTATACAGGCCGATGGTCTTGATATATTTTTTCAGACCGGACTCTTTCAGTGCGTATATTTTTTCAGGTGTATTGGCCGGTTTGAAAAGTTCAGCCGTGGCCTTGTTTACGCCCTTGTCGGTAGCCTGTGCAGAAAGTATCACGGCAATCAGTAATTCAAAAGTTGTGTTGTAATTCAGCTCGGTGGTGGGCGCCGGGTTATGCGCCTGCAGGCGGACAAAGATTTCCTGGCGTTTGTTTTTGTTCATAATAAAAGTCAGATACAGCGTAGGGTGGGCGACCGGAGGAAGTGCCTGTGGTGCACGATTTTTGTGCCCACGCGGAAACTGAGCTATCCCATACTGTGGCTGGTGTGCTCTATTCGCACTGTCCCGGGTTTTCTGCTCAGGCGCCTGTCGATCATGTTCTTGATGGCAATCAGAAAACCCAGTCCAAGGAAAGCGCCCGGTGGCAGGATGGCCAGCAGATAACCTCGGTAGTTTTCAAACAGACTGACTGTGAGCCATTTGGCGCCGTCACCGAACATCAGTTCGATTTGCTGGAACAGGGTGCCGAAGCCGATGGCTTCACGCAGGGTGCCCAGTAGTAGTAATACAAAGGTAAAGCCCAGGCCCATGAACAGACCATCGGCAAAGGCGTGCGGGATACTGTTCCTGGAGGCAAAGGCTTCAGCACGGGCAATGATGGCGCAGTTGGTGACGATCAGTGGAATGAAAATTCCGAGGATATCATAGAGTTCGTGAAACCATGCGTTCATGCTCAGTTCTATTACAGTGACGATGGATGCAATGATCAGGACGAAAACCGGGATACGTATTTCCGGGCGCACCCAGTGACGAATGGCTGAAACAATTACGTTGGAGCAGATCAGAGTCAGGGTGGTGGCCAGACCCAGTCCGAGGCTGTTAACCATGGTATTGGTAATGGCCAGCAGGGGACAGAGGCCGAGCAACTGAACGAAGGCGGTGTTATTGTTCCACAGACCTTCGTAGGCGATGTTACGGTAGGGGCTGTTCATGATCCGGGTTCCTTTTCAACAATCTTTAAAGCAAACAGTTCGTCGCGGTGCTGGTTGAAATAAATGAGACTGTTGTAGACTGCCTTGACCACCGCGCGCGGGGTGATGGTGGCGCCGGTAAACTGATCAAAGACGCCGCCGTCTCGTTTAACGGCCCACTGTTTGGCCTTCGGATTTTGCAGTGACTTGCCAGTGAAACCCAGAATCCAGTTGCTGTGGGAAAGATTAACTGCGTCTCCAAGCCCCGGGGTTTCCTTATGGTTAACAACCCGTACTCCGGCAAGCTGGCCATTATATTTTATTGCGACCAGCAAATAGATATTGCCATTGTATCCATCCGGTGCAATACACTCGATAATCGCGGCAACGGGTTGCCCTGCCTTACGCGCACGATAGACGTTGACCGGTCTGTCGCTGCCGAGGAGCGCCGGATCTGTGACGCTTGTAGTATCACTGAATAAATCGTTGTCATGCTGCTCTGGTGGAATCAGTTCATGCAGGGTTCTCATCAGGGTGGCGCGGTGGTTGGCGGCAATCCGCTCGGCGGTATTTTCATAGGTCAGGCTGACCATACCGGTGCCGACAACGGCAAACAGTCCCAGCAGGACGGCGCTGATGATCATGTTCTTCAGTGGCAGCATAGTCAGTCGTCCCTGTGGCCGAACACCCGGGGCTGAGTGTAATAATCAATGGTGGGAACCGCCATGTTCATCAGCAGCACGGCAAAGGCAAAGCCGTCGGGATAGCCGCCCCAGGTTCGAATGATATAGGTGAGTATGCCGATGCCAGCGCCATAGTAGAGGCGGCCACGCATGGTAGTGGCGGCGCTGACTGGATCGGTGGCAATGAAAAAAGCGCCGAGCATGGTGGCGCCGCTGAACAGGTGGAAGATCGGCGAGGCATGGGTATCGACATCAACAAGCTGGAATACCAGCGCGCAGAGAAACAGGCTGCCAATGACTGCAACCGGGATCTGCCAGCTAATGATGCGCATAAAAATCAGCAGCATGCCGCCAAGCAGGAACGTCAGGTTCACCCATTCCCAGCCGTGCCCGGCAAGTGTGCCGAGCAGATGCTGGAACTGCTTACTGATTTCATCGATAGTCATATTCAGACCCAACTGAGTCTTCATGGTATCCAGCGGTGTGGCCATGCTGATAGCATCAAGTTCGCGGCCGGCTGGCAGAATGTCGAACAGGCTGTAACGCAGGTTGTCCATAAACGCTATGTTGTGAGTCTGTGCCGGTAACCAGGTGGTCATTTCGCGGGGGAAGGCGATCAGCAGCATGGCGTAACCGACCATGGCCGGATTGAAGGGGTTATAGCCGAGGCCGCCGTAAAGCTGTTTGGCGATGACGATGGCAAAGGCGGTGCCGAGAAAGATTAGCCACCAGGGTGCCAGTGACGGCAGGGCAATGGCCAGCAGGGTTGCAGTGAGGATGGCGCTGTAGTCAGTTAGAAATGGTTTGATGGGGCGCTGGCGTAGTCGCAGCATCAGGGCTTCACTGGCAAGCGCGGTGGGAATGGCGATAGCTAGATTGATGAGCAGTCCCCAGCCGAAGAAATGCACATGGGTGAGTATGCCCGGGATCAGAGCAAACAGTACTGCCAGCATTATCCGGGAGACACTGTTGCCCGAATTTAGAAAAGGGGAGCTGCTTATACTGAAGTTCATGTCAGTTCATTCGCTTCTGTTTAGTGTTATCAGTCATCCGTTACCTGATTCCTGCGCCGCGCATCAATGTTTTCTATGGCTTTTTTCTGCGCCTCGCTGAGATTATCAGTGTTTTTCTTCTGTTGTTCCTGTTCAGTGCGTCGGGCCTTGACCCGTGCCATCGCCGCTTCGATAGCGGCCTTTTTGGCATCTTTGTCATTGGTCTTATCGCCCGTTTTTTTCAGCAGTTCCTTTTTGCGGCGCTTGCGTTCCTCATTTTCTTTTTTCTTACGTTCCAGTCGGTACTGCCGGAATTCATGCCGTTGGCGTGCATGATCAGCTTTTTTCTTTTCCTCTTCCTGCGCCCAGATTTCGGTTTTGGCAAAACGGTAATAATTAACCAGCGGAATATGGCTGGGGCAGACATAGGCGCAGGCGCCACACTCGATGCAGTCGAACAGTTTGTAGTCCTGGATACGATCAAAATTCTGGGCGCGGGCATACCAGTATAGCTGTTGCGGCAGCAGTTGTACCGGGCAAACGCGGGCGCATTCGGCACAGCGAATACAGGGCATGGCGGGGCTGCGCGGTTCACGTTTTAGAGCCAGCACGCAGTTGCTGGTCTTGATCGCAGGCACATTCTGATCGGGAACCTTAATCCCCATCAGCGGCCCGCCCATAATCAGATCAACATCAGCCTGTTGATCAAAGCCGCATTGATCAAGCAGCGCGCGGAAAGGTGTGCCGAAGCGCACCTGCAGGTTGCGGGGATGACTGACGGCGTCGCCGGTCACGGTAACCACGCGGGAGATCAGGGGCTGCCCCTGCAGGGCGTCATAGACTGCGGCGGCAGTGGCGACGTTGTGGCAGACCACGCCAGCATGGATTGGCAGAGTGTGTGTGGGGATCTCTTTACCTGTGACCACCTTGATTAGCTGTTTTTCCCCGCCGGTTGGATAGAGGGTTGGGACCTGGACGATTTTAATGTCGAGAGGTTCATGCTCTCCCAATGCATTGACCAGCATGGTATGGGCAAGGCGCTTATTGTCTTCCACCGCAATAATACAGTGTTCGGCCTGTAAGGCCTGTTTCATGATCAACAGACCCTTAATAATTTCATGCGGCCGTTGTTGCATGAGCATCGCGTCACAGGTGATATAGGGTTCGCATTCGGCGCCGTTGAGCAATAGTGTTTTGATCGGGTTGCCCGGCCCCGGGTTGAGTTTGATGAAGCTCGGGAAACCGGCGCCGCCAAGGCCGACGATGCCGGCGTCGCGCAGCAGGCGCCGCAGTTCGGCCGGTTCCATTTCACGGTAGTCATGTGCCTGAGTCTCGATGGCTTCATCTCTGCCATCGGCTTCGAGTACGATGCAGGGCGCCTCGAGTCCGGATGGATGGGGCACGGGCCGGTCTTCGATGGCGATGATCCGACCGGAAGTCGTGGCATGGACTGGCGCGCTGACAAAATTTTTCGCCTCGGCGATCATCTGCCCCTTAAGCACTTGCTCGCCAACCTTGACCAGCGGTTCGGCCGGTTCGCCGATATGCTGTTGCAGGGGCAGGGTCAGCACCGGCGGGATAGCCGCGTCACTGATGAGCTCATGCATGGACATTTTTTTATGTTGCGGCAGATGCAGGCCGCCATGGAAATGCCAGAGCCGGTATTTCATGATTTACCGTTCTCCGGTTTTTCCAGCTCAGCGTTGGGCAGGGGCCATTTCCAGTGATTGATATCCTGTTTCACCGGCACGATATGAATGCAGTCCACCGGGCAGGGCGGAATACACAGGTTACAGCCGGTACATTCGGAATCAATGATTGTATGCATCTGTTTGGCAGCGCCGAGGATGGCGTCCACCGGGCAGGCCTGAATGCAGAGCGTGCAGCCGATGCAGACCTGTTCATCGATATGGACAATGGTTTTTTCCGCGTGCTCGCCGTGTTCCTCATTCAATGGAACGGGATCACGGCCAAGCAGGTCAGCCAGCGCCAGGATCACGACTTCGCCACCGGGTGGGCACTGGTTGATTTCAGCCTCGCCATTGGCAATAGCCTCGGCATAGGGTCGGCAGCCAGCATAGCCGCACTGGCCACACTGAGTCTGTGGCAGAATGGCATCGATTTTATCTGTAACCGGATCGCCCTTGACCCTGAAACGGATGGCGGAATAGCCGAGCAGCAGGCCAAAGGCAATGGCGAGGGCAGTTAAAACGATAATAGCTTCGAGCATGCTAGCCTTTCACCAGTCCGGCAAAGCCCATGAATGCGATGGACATCAGTCCGGCAGTAATCAGGGCGATGGATGCGCCCTGGAAAGTTTCTGGTACATCGGCGGCGATAATGCGTTCGCGCATGGCGGCGAACAGGATAAGAACCATGGAAAAGCCAACCGCCGCGCCGAATCCGTAGAGGGCCGATTCGACAAACCCGTGGTGGGTCTGCACATTTAAAAGTGCAACGCCCAGCACCGCGCAGTTGGTAGTAATCAGAGGCAGGAAAATGCCGAGCACCTGGTAGAGCAGGGGGCTGGTTTTGCGCACTACCATTTCGGTGAACTGCACTACTACGGCAATTACAAGAATGAAGGTGATAGTGCGCAGGTATTCCAGGCCAAAGGGGGCAAGCAGGTATTCGTTGGCCAGATAACTGCAAACCGATGACAGAGTCAGTACAAAAGTGGTGGCCAACGCCATGCCGGTAGCGGTTTCCAGTTTGCGCGAAACACCCATGAAGGGACACAGACCCAGAAACTTCACCAGTACGAAGTTGTTGACCAGGACAGTGCTTATCAGAATGAGCGCGTATTCTTTCATGACGTCAGGTTAAAGATTTAACCACAGAGGACACGGAGGACAGAGAGGTGTAAATATTATTTGCATTGTATTAACTCAGTCATTACATAGTTTAAAGTTATTTTTGTTCACCAGATTAAGGAAACTCTGATTAATTCCGTTCGTCCTGAGCTTGTCGAAGGAAGCGAAGTCGAAGGATGTAACATTTAACATACTGATTTTGTTGAATTTGGTGTTCATGGTTCGACTTCGCTCACCACGAACGGTGGAATTAATCAGAGTGTCTTTAAAAATAAACATTGATCTCTGTGACCTCCGTGTCCTCTGTGGTAAAAAAATATTAACTTATTTTACTTTCATGCCTGGCTGTGCGCCTGCATGGGGTTCGAGTATCCATAAATCTTTGCCGCCCGGTCCGGCGGCCAGCACCATGCCTTCGGATATACCGAAGCGCATTTTTCGTGGTTTGAGGTTGGCGACCATGACGGTCAGTTTATCCTGCAGATCTTCGGGTTGATAGGCGGACTTGATACCGGCGAAAACATTCCGGGTTTCACCACCAAGGTCGAGCGTCAGTTGCAGCAGCTTGTCGGCGCCTTTGACATGTTCGGCTTTTACGATGCGAGCGATGCGCAGATCCAGTTTGGCGAAGTCGTCGAATTCAATTTCAGCCGCAATGGGTTCAAGGCTGTTTTGGGGTTCACTATTTGCGGTTTGTGTGCTTTCCTGAAGATGTTCTTTTGAGGCTTCGAGCATGGCCTCAACTTTTTCGGATTCAACCCGCGTCATCAGTGGTTTAAATTTATTAATAGTGTGATCGGTCAGGGGCGTGGCGATATCTTCCCATAGTAGTGCGTCGATATTGAGAAAGGCCTCGGCCTGTTCTGCCATCTTTGGCAGCACGGGTTTAAGAAAACCGATCAGGGAGCGGAACAGGTTGAGTCCCATGCTGCAGACCGCCTGCACTTGTTGCTCTTTGCCTTCTTCTTTGGCCAGCACCCAGGGTTTGTTGGCGTCAATGTACTGGTTGGCCTGATCCGCCAGCGCCATGATTTCACGAATGGCATGGCTGAACTCACGCTGCTCATAGAGTCTGGCAATTTGCGTGCGGGCCTCGGCAAAGCGGGTATAAAGTTCAGGTTCGGCGCAGTCGTTTGAAAGTTGGCCGTCGAAACGTTTGTGAATGAAGCCGGCGCAACGGCTGGCGATGTTGACTACCTTGCCGACCAGATCAGAATTGATGCGCAACTGGAAGTCTTCGAGATTGAGATCCAGATCCTCGATGCCCTTGCCCAGCTTGGCGGCATAGTAATAGCGCAGGTATTCGGGGTTTAGTTGATCAAGGTAGCTGCGCGCCTTGATGAAGGTGCCGCGCGACTTGGACATCTTCTGGCCGTTGACGGTGAGAAAGCCGTGGCAGAACACCGCCGTTGGTGTGCGAAAGCCCGCGCCGCTTAACATTGCAGGCCAGAAAAGGGTGTGGAAATAAGCGATGTCCTTGCCGATGAAATGATAGACCTCGCAGTCGCTGTCTTTCTTCCACCAGCTATCGAAGTCCAGATCCTCGCGTTGGTTGCAGAGGTTTTTGAAACTGGCCATATAACCGATGGGCGCATCCAGCCAGACATAGAAATATTTGCCCGGCGCATCGGGAATCTCGAAGCCGAAATAGGGCGCATCGCGGGAAATATCCCAGTCCTGCAGGCCGGACTCGAACCATTCTTCGAGCTTGTGTGAAATTTCCGGCTGGGTGTGATTCCCCTGTGTCCACTCACGCAGCATGGGTTCGAAGTCACCCAGTTTGAAAAAGAAATGCTCGGATTCCTTTTCCACCGGCGTGGCGCCGGAAATGGCGGAGACGGCGTTTTTCAGTTCGGTGGGGGAGTAGGTCGCACCGCAGACTTCGCAGCTGTCGCCGTATTGATCGGCAGCATTGCAGCGTGGACATTCACCCTTGATGAAACGATCCGGCAGGAACATTTCCTTCTCCGGATCATAGGCCTGTTTAATGGTGCGTACGGCGATATGGCCGCCATCGCGCAAACCTTTATATATATACTCCGCCAGTTCGCGATTCTCATCCGAGTGAGTGGAATGAAAGTTGTCAAAATTGACGCCAAAATCGGCAAAATCCGCTCGGTGTTCAAGATCCGTGCGCGCGATCAGTTCCTCGGGGGTAATGCCTTCATTCTGTGCGCGCAGCATGATGGGCGTGCCGTGGGCATCATCGGCGCAAACATAAATACATTCATGGCCTTGCATTTTCTGGAAGCGCACCCATATATCGGTCTGGATATATTCCACCAGGTGGCCCAGATGGATGGAGCCATTGGCATAAGGCAGGGCACTGGTGACCAGGATGTGGCGTTTAGATTTTGATTCGTTCATTCGATTTTTACAGGTGCTTGTTATCCCAAGTGTTTCCCGGGACTGATGGGAGGCGCTACCCTATCAGGAATGCCCGGATTGAGCCAGCCCGGATTCAGTTCAGCGCCGGTTTTCAGCTTCAGCTGTATCCACATAGGGGGGCGAAAATCTCGCCAATACCCGTTAAAATGGCAGGCTGTTTCGAATGATGGCGCTTTGCCGCAATTTTGTGTAATATGCGCCTAATACTTTATCAAATTACTCGGATATTATAAACCGGTATTTTTCAATGCGAACGGGCCGGACAGGTTCTGCGCCCGAGATTTTAAACTCAGGAGAAGCAAATGGCTGAGGTTTCACAAGCACAGGTCGAAGACGCCATCAAGATGTATATTGATCCCTATCTGGAAGGGGATCTGGTTTCCAACAAGGCGCTGAAAAACATTAATATTGACGGCGACAGAGTTGTCGTGGATATCGAGCTGGGTTTTCCCGCTGACGGTTATAAAAAAGACCTGGCGGCAAAGCTGAAAGACAGGGTCGAAGCCATCGACGGCGTTGTTGAGGCCAGTTTCAATATCTCCCACAAGATTACCTCCCACGCTGTGCAAAAGGGTGTGAAGACCATCAGTGGCGTGAAAAATATCATTGCCGTGGCATCGGGTAAGGGCGGCGTGGGCAAGTCCACTACCTCGGTCAATCTGGCCCTGGCCCTGTCCGCCGAAGGTGCGACCGTCGGTATTCTGGATGCTGATATTTATGGACCCAGTCAGCCACGTATGCTGGGTGTGTCTCAGCAGCCGGAGTCAGCCGATGGCAAGTCCCTGGAACCGCTGAACAGTTATCACATTCAGTCCATGTCCATCGGCTATCTCATCGATGAGGAAACCCCGATGATCTGGCGTGGCCCCATGGTCACCCAGGCGCTGGAACAGTTGCTCAACGACACCAAATGGAAAGATCTGGATTACCTGATTGTCGATCTGCCGCCGGGCACCGGTGATACCCAGCTGACGCTGGCGCAGAAAGTACCGGTCACCGGTGCGGTGATTGTTACCACACCACAGGACATCGCTCTGCTTGATGCGCGCAAGGGTTTGAAGATGTTCGAGAAAGTGGAAGTGCCGGTGTTGGGGATCATCGAAAATATGAGCACCCACATCTGTAGCGAATGTGGCCACGAAGAACATATTTTTGGTTCGGGTGGCGGTGGTCGTATGGCTGAACAACATAATGTGGATCTGCTTGGCGCGCTGCCGCTGGATATCTCTATCCGCACCAGCACCGATGAAGGCAAGCCCTCTGTGGTCGCCGATCCCGAAGGTCATATTGCCGGGATCTATCGCGATATTGCTCGCCGAGTGGCGGCCAAGCTGTCACTGAAGACCCGGGACTACAGCGCCAGCTTCCCGAATATTGTTATTCAGAATAACTAATAAAGTAAGTCTATAGTCGATAGCATTATTTACCACAGAGGACACAGAGAATATTGTTTCATTTGTAACTACTCACCCCCAGATTTATGTTTATATTGCAGCATATATATTTAAACTCTCGCAGAGACGCAAAGTTCGCCAGGTGAAAATGTGTGTTTTCTT
>VAPH01074219.1_pt1 | contig 13015 bp, 9 predicted proteins | sample 3393861 | NCBI WGS metagenome assembly VAPH01 (sample SAMN08290439, study PRJNA428436) | hydrothermal vent metagenome | isolation source: Deep-sea hydrothermal vent chimney | place: Atlantic Ocean: South-mid Altantic Ridge | reverse complement strand
TGAGACAAGCCATCTCCATAGCAATTGATTTTGAAGAATTTATATCAATATTTCGTAATGGACGAGGATTGGCAGCTCAGGGCCCAATCCCGCCCGGTATATTTGGTGCCGCAGACGGACAGAAGGGTCTTAATAAATATGTCTACGATTGGGTAAATGGAAAGAACAAGAGAAAAAATATCCTGGCTGCAAAAAAACTTTTGGCAGAGGCGGGCTACCCGGATGGGGTTGACAAGAAAAATGGCAAAAAACTCTTGCTGCACTATGATACAAGCGGTACCAGCCCCGAAGAAAAATCAAAACTGGACTGGATAAGAAAACAATTCAGGAAACTTAATATTGAGCTTGTTATTAGAAGTACGGACTATAATCGTTTTCAGGAAAAAATGCGCAAAGGTACAGCGCAAATGTATATGTGGGGCTGGAATGCAGATTATCCCGATCCCGAGAATTTTTTATTTTTACTATATGGTCCGAACAAGAAGGTTGGCCTGAATGGCGAGAACGCATCGAATTATGATAATCCCGCGTTCAATCGCCTGTTTGAAAAAATGAAAGATATTGAAAATAGCCCACAGAGATTATCACTGATTAACAGGATGCTTGAAATACTACGCAGGGATGCGCCCTGGTCATGGGGTTTTTTCCCAAAGGATTTTACTTTACAGCATGCCTGGGTCAAGAATAAAAAATCGAATCTGATGGCAAATAATACGCTGAAATATTTAAGGCTGGACCCGGTGCTACGCGAAATAAAAAGAGAGGAATGGAACCAGCCCGTGGTCTGGCCTATATTAGTTTTCATTTTGTTATTAATCGCAAGCATCATTCCTGCCGTGTTGGTTTACAGAAAACATGAGCGCCAGGCCGCACTATGATTGCCTATATTATTCGACGCCTTTTGTATGCTATCCCGATACTAATTGGTATTAATCTTTTGACCTTTACATTGTTTTTTATGGTCAACTCTCCAGATGATATGGCCCGGGTTCATTTGGGCGTTAAACGGGTGACAACAGAAGCAATAGAGGCGTGGAAAACAGATCGTGGATATGACAAACCGTTACTCTACAATTACAAAGAAAGCGGAATAAAATCATTCAGTAATACAATATTTTTTCAACACACTGTACGTTTGTTCGTCCTGGACTTTGGTCGTGCTGATGATGGCAGAGATATTGGCAGGGATATACGCCAACGCATGTGGCCAAGCCTGGCAATAGCAGTACCCACTTTTATTGTTGGCATATTGCTAAACATAACTTTTGCAATGTTACTGGCATTCTTTCGCGGCACCTATGTTGATGTTTGGGGCGTAGTTTTAAGTGTTGCCATGATGTCCATATCAATAATGTTCTACATTATCCTGGGACAGTTAATAATGAGCAAACTTTGGCACCTGTTACCAATCTCTGGTTATGACTCAGGGTTAAGGGCATTAAAATTTTTAATTCTACCAGTAATTATTGGCGTAGTTAGCGGTATTGGTGCCGGCAGCAGGTTATATCGTACATTTTACCTGGAGGAGATAAACAAGGATTATGTGCGTACGGCACGCGCCAAGGGTTTATCTTCATTGCAGGTATTATTCAAACATGTACTAAGAAACGCAATGGTTCCGATACTGACAGGCGTTGTCGCAATCATCCCATTATTATTTATGGGTAGTCTTGTTATGGAATCATTTTTTGGTATTCCAGGCCTGGGTAGCTACACAATAGATGCCATTAATCAGCAAGACTTTGCAATCGTACGGGCGATGGTTTTTCTGGGATCAATACTTTATATTTTTGGCCTGGTGTTAACGGATATAAGTTACACACTGGTTGATCCCAGAGTACGCCTGGAATGAGAGTATATTTTAAAATGAGGTTGCACCTGTTTTGCTAGATTTTACATTTAAAATACTGGTCACAGATGCGTTGTTGTATTTATTAGTTACAGCAATAATTATATTTATTGTTTATGCGCGCAAGCATGAACACCTGAGTGCACCCTGGCGACAAATAAAAAATAAAAAACTGGCCATGTCTGCTCTTGTTATTTTGGGTTTTTTTGTAATAACAGGTTTCCTGGATTCAGTACATATCAGGCAGGAAATCAAGATAGATAATACAAGCAAGAACCAGCAACAAGTGGCGCAATATTCAAACGAGGTTTTAAGCCTGCTTGATTTACTCCTGACAAAAATGAGACAACAAACCGAAAAAACATATTCAGCGCCATTTGCCATAAACAGTTTTACAAAAGAGGTCGCTGATGGCGAACAGGGAAAACCAGTACTTTATTATCCCCGCCTTAAATATGGCGGCGCCCATTTGCAGGCACAGGATTCCCGAATTTATGATATCGGCAAAAGATTGCTGTGGGCATTATTCTGGACATTGTCGGTGCTTGTATTTTGTATATTACTGATCGCCAAAATAACAGACTCAAAAAATAATATTGAAAACAAACATATTAATATAGCGACAAGACTGAAAAATATTATTAGCGGTAATACCAATACACCATGGCTGACTATTCTGCTGGTTATGTCGATACCGGTCTTTTTTATCTCCTCTATCGCGGAGCTTGGGCCGTATTATCATATAATGGGCACGGACCAGGTGGGCAATGATGTTTTGTATAAATCCATCAAAAGCATTCGTACCGGGCTTTTAATTGGCACCTTAACAACACTGATTATTTTGCCATTTGCAGTAGTTTTTGGTATCACCGCTGGTTACTTTCGTGGCTGGGTAGATGACTTAATTCAATATATATATACCACCCTGAGTTCTATCCCCAGTGTGCTGCTTATTGTGGCGGCAATATTGAGCCTGCAGGTTTATATGACGAATAATCCCGAATCGTTTGCAACATTAATTGACCGTTCAGATATCAGGCTGCTCTTTTTAGTGATGATTTTGGGCGTCACGAGCTGGACCGGACTCTGTCGACTATTGCGGGCAGAAACCATGAAACTCAGGGAGTTGGATTACATCCAGGCAGCTAACTCTCTGGGCGTCCGCCATCGAAGAATCATGTCGCGACATATTTTCCCTAACTTGATGCACATCGTACTTATTACCGTTGTTCTGGATTTTAGTGGCCTGGTGCTGGCAGAAGCAGTCTTGTCCTATATTGGGGTCGGCGTTGATCCCACTATGGATAGCTGGGGAAACATGATTAATGGTGCTCGTCTTGAGATGGCACGTGAGCCCCTGGTCTGGTGGAATTTGACAGCGGCATTCGTATTTATGTTTATCCTGGTGTTGGCTGCAAATATTTTTTCGGATGCAGTTCGTGATGCGTTTGATCCACGGTTACGAAAGGCGTAAGCATGGAAAATCAGGCCAATAATAATCTGCTGGAGGTAACAGCACTCAAAACATGGATCGATACCGAGGGCGGGATTATTCATGCGGTTGACGGCGTTTCATTCAATATCAGACCCGGCGAGACATTGGCTATACTTGGTGAATCTGGTTGTGGCAAGTCATTGACTGCATTATCTATTTTGCAACTAATACCAAAACCAGCTGGAAGAATCGTTTCCGGAAAAGTGATGTTCTCAGGCGAAAACCTGCTGGAGAAATCAGAGCAAGATATGCGGGAGATACGCGGCAGACGAATTGCCATGATTTTCCAGGAGCCCCAAAGTTCGCTTAACCCGGTAATGACTATTGGCCAACAAATAAAAGAAGTTATACCCGATAGAAAGAATAAATCCTCTGTTGAAATAAATAAAGATATTGTCGGCTTACTGGATTCTGTCGGTATGTCAGATTCGGTCAGACGAATTAATGAATATCCCCATCAGCTTTCCGGTGGCATGAAACAGCGAGCGATGATTGCCATGGCACTTGCCAGTAAACCGGACATATTAATTGCCGATGAACCGACAACGGCACTTGATGTCACGATCCAGTCCCAGATACTTAACTTGCTTGCCAGGTTGAAAAAAGAAAATAATATGTCCATCCTGTTAATTACTCACGATCTGGGCGTGGTTTCGCAAATGGCCGACAGGGTTATTTTGATGTATGCCGGTGAGGTGGTTGAAGATGCGGATGCGGTAAGCTTTTTTGATGCGCCAAGACATCCTTATGCGCAAAAACTATTTCTATCAATTCCAGACAGATCAAAACGAAAAAAAAAGCTGGATATCATTCCGGGTATTGTTCCAACTTACGCAGGAGATTATCAAGGTTGCCGATTTTCAGAACGCTGCGACAAGGCATGGGACTTGTGTTTCCAGGAGCGGCCCCAATGGCGTGCGCAAGAAAAAAATGGTGTGCGATGCCATCTTTATAACAACACACTTGAGCCACAAGAAACGTCAGATAAAAATATAGAACAGGGCCTTATTACTGCTGATGAAAAACAAGACAAAGCAGAAACATTACTTGATGTAAAGCAGTTAAAAGTGCACTTCCCAATCCATAAAGGTATTTTCCGCAGAGTAGTAGGGCATGTAAAAGCGGTCGACGGCATTTCCCTGAAAATTGGCCGTGGCAGAACCGTCGCTATTGTTGGCGAATCGGGTTGTGGCAAAACGACGGCAGGTAAGGCGATATTACAGCTCATTAAACCCAGTTCGGGGGAGGTAATTTACGATGGTGCGAGACTTACGAAAATTACCGGGGAAGAATTAAGACAGTTACGTAAAAATTTTCAAATAATTTTCCAGGATCCTTATGCCTCTCTTAACCCCAGGATGCTGGTGGGAGAAAGTATCGCAGAGGGTTTGCATGCGCTAAAACTGGAAAGTTCTAAAGCGGCGATACAAACTAGAGTAAAAAAACTACTGACCCAGGTGGGCATGCCAGTGGATTCTTATGGGCGCTACCCCCATGAGTTCTCGGGTGGCCAGAGGCAACGTATTAGCATTGCCAGGGCGCTGGCGGTTAGTCCTGATTTAATTGTTTGTGATGAACCGACCAGTGCCCTGGATGTTTCGGTGCAGGCGCAAATTTTAAATTTACTAAACGATTTACAGAATGAGCTGTCTTTAAGCTACTTGTTTATCACCCACGATATTTCTGTTGTAGAATATCTTGCCCACGAAGTGGCGGTGATGTACCTGGGCAGGATAGTAGAGTTTGGGACTGCCGCAGATATCCTGGATAACCCGCTTCATCCTTATACCCAGGCGTTATTATCGGCGGTTCCTGTAATATCGAAAACTGGCAATACTGGTTATAAAGGTGACTCGCAGGTTTTATTGGCTGGTGATATTCCTTCGCCCAGCAAGCCACCGGCCGGTTGTCATTTTCATGTCCGTTGCCCACAAGCAACCGAGATATGTCGTCAACAATACCCTGCGGAAACCAAAACGGGCGATTCACATACGGTATTTTGCCACTTGTTCGAGTCTGACGAACAACACTAGCCAAACTGGACATACCTGAAACCGGTGGTTGTCTAGCGTTAATCCCCCTGGACTTTATTCAGACATTACGATGGCCCTGCCACGTTAAAACGTGCTTCTTTGGGAAGCGTCTCCAGTGCAGCTAAAAGCGCACTTCCCGGATCCGTAACATAGCTGTTTGATTTGTCCCAGGCATAACCCGCCAACACGGAACAGATTCGATCCTTGATTGATGCCGGTTTGTTTTTATAGAAAAATAACCACTGCAGCTCACCCGTATACCACGCTTTTACATATTGTCGGAAGCAGTTTACGCCACCAGATAAGTAGTCTGCATAATCTTTCTGAATGTCCACATTTTCGCCATTCAGGAATTTCCCCACCACTTCCTGGGCTTTGTATGCCGACTCAACTGCAAGGGTGACACCGGATGAGAATACGGGGTCGAGAAACTCGGTTGCGTTGCCTAAAAGTATATACCTGTCTCCGCAAAGTTTTTTAATACCAATAGAATAACCTTCTATTTTTTTGGATGGCATTGTGAATTCCATCTCGGACAGTCTCTTTTTCAAAGATGGCTCTTGTAAAAGCAGGCTTTTAAGTTTGGCATCATCATCTGTACCCTCGGCCTGGTTAATTACTTCAGGCAAGGCCACGACTCCTACCGAGGTAGTTCCGTTCGAGAAGGGTATAACCCAAATCCATCCGCCTTGTGGCAAAGTTACGATCCATATGTATCCTTCGTCATAATCAGGTGGCCGCCGATCATTTTTTATATGGGTGAAAAGTGATACGCGAAACTCAAGGTCAGAAGGGGTATTAAGATCGAGAAGTTTTGGTAAGACTCTGCCATAACCACTGCCATCTAAAACAAATTTTGCTTTAATACGTTCCTGTTTTTGGTTGCCGGTGTCTTGATAATTAATAATGGCGCCATCATCATTAAACTCAACGCCGGTCACCTCTTTTTTGTACCGAATGTCTGCCCCTTTTTCCTGGGCTGCATCAGCCAGTGCCTTGTCGAAATCGCTTCTTGGTACCTGGTAGGAGTAATCCCAACCGCCGTGGCTGGTTTCGGTAAAATTAAACTGTTCTCTTGTTTCCCCGCGAAAAAAAACAGCGCCGCCTTTTTTCATGAAGTTGCATTTTTCTATAGCTTTATGGAGACCAACTTTTTGCAGGATATCATTACACCTGGGCAGCAAGGATTCACCAATGACGAATCTTGGGAAAACTTCTTTTTCAAGTATGGTTACCCGTTTACCCTGATTTAACAGGCCTGCCGCCGCTACCGCACCTGCCGGGCCTGCCCCTATTATTAATACGTCAGTATTTTCCATCGATTGATGTCTCCTGTTGTAGAGTAGAAATTATGGTGAGTGTTACCAGGGTTGATTCCCTTTTTCCCGGACAAATATTATTCCGGTAAAAAAAGCCTAGCAAGGGACATAAGTTGGTTAAACTTATGTCACCAGGTACAAATTGGGCCAATACTGTGACCCGGTGACTTTTATCAAAATTGGTTTAGGCGTGGCGTGATGCCACAGGAAGGTATGACTCTGTAAAGTGGATGTACCTTAAGTGCTGATAGAAACTTTACTGCGGGCAGGGCAATACGAATAATTTTTTGCTCGCCAGGTTCATGCTGTTGGCGCTTGATCTGGTTTGACCCAAATATTTAATTTTTGGCCCAATTGTAACTTTGAGCGTCTGCTGATTAAATTCCAACTGGTGATTTGGCCAATGTAGACGCCATATTTTACAGCAATGCTCCATAAAGTGTCGCCTTTGCGAACATTGTGAACGACAACAACCGTGCCTTTAGGTGGTGTTGCTTTTTTCCTGGTATACCTGACGGGTTTGGTAACATTTCCGGAATAAGCAGTAATAGTCCGACTCGAGATGGGTATTAAAAGATTACTACCCGCCCGGATGCGACTACTGCGCAATCGGTTGGCTTGTTTGATTGATGAAACACTGACACGATATTTTCTGCCTATGGAACTTAAGCTGTCTCCATTGCGAACGTAGTGTCGCCTCCACCTGATTCTGTCTTTTTCTGGCAGTGTTTCCAGAACAGAAATAACGGCATCGGCTTTGTCAGTAGGCACCAGCAAATGGAAAGGCCCTTGTGGTGCCGTTGCCCATCGTTTAAAGCCGGGATTAATATCGTATAAATCGCCCAGCTCCATACCAGATTTTTTTGCCAGAATGCTCAGGTCTATTTGCGAGCCAATGTCTACCTGTTGGAAGTAGGGCTGGTTGGGAATATGGTCAATCGTTATGCCATATTTTTCCGGATCGGCAATGACGTTCGCCAGGGCGATTAACTTGGGCACATAGTTGCGAGTCTCTGCCTTGAGAGTACGCAGGTCGGTGTAATCGTCACCGCGACCTTTTTTACGATTGTAGGCGCGAGCTCGACCCACGCGGCCTTCGCCAGCGTTGTAAGCGGCCAGGGCCAGGGCCCAGTCGCCATCAAATTCTTTGTGCAGTTTACCCAGGTAATTCAGTGCTGCGTCGGTGGCTGCCATCACGTCGCGACGACCGTCATACCACCAGTTTCGTTCCAGGCCGTAAAGTTGGCCGGTTGACGGAATAAATTGCCACAAGCCAGCAGCGCGGGCCCGTGAATAGGCGTGGGGTTTAAAGGCACTTTCTATGCCTGGCAGGAGAGCGATTTCCATGGGATAACCCCGTTTTTCTACTTCTTCGACTATGTAAAACAGGTACAGCCGGGCACGGGTTACCAGGCGGTTCATATATTCCGGGTTTCTGGCAAACCATTTTTCATGACGTTCAATATAGGGGCTATCCAGAGACGGCAGGGCATAACCGCTGCGTAGTCGGTCCCAGAGGTCATCAAATTTAGCTTTTTGTTCGCCATCAACCTCGGTACGGGCATTATCCAGGGGGTTATCAAGTGCCTGGGCCTGAATGCTGCTATTAGCAGGCAAGGTGCTAATCTGGATGCCATTGGGTAATTGTTCAGTTTCCTGAGTTTTGCCATCGAGAGAGGCGCAGCCTGACAGGAGTAACAGCAACGATAGGACGGTAAACGCTAAAAATAGACGTATATTGGTACGTTTTGGATCTGTTAATCCAGGGAATGATTTTACGCCAATTGATTTTACGGCAGCTAAATAAGAGGCCTGCATAGTTTTATTTTTCCTTTTTCTTACAACTAAATACTAGAAATAACTCGAAACTTCGTCAACTATAAATGTCACTAAAAGTCATCCTTCCATCGGCGAATGGCCGCAAATACGGCCACTTCTGAATCCAGCGGTTGTTTGCTGTAAACCTCGGCGGCATTAATAACAGATTTTTCGTGAATTCGTAAAAACGGGTTTATCTTTTTTTCCGAAGCCATGTCCGACGGTAAACTTGGTTCAAAACGGGCTCTTTTTGCCTGTGTCGCACTAATAAGTTCATGAATATGCTCGTTTTCTGGCTCAACAGCCAGGGCAAACTTCAGGTTAGCCAGGGTGTATTCGTGGGCGCAGTATACACGGGTTGTATCGGGTAAAGCCGCAAATTTTGCCAGTGATGCAGTCATTTGTTCAGCAGTTCCTTCAAATAAGCGACCACAGCCGCCTGAAAACAGGGTATCGCCGCAAAACAGGCTGTCCTGGCCGTAATAGGCAATATGGCCACGGGTATGTCCGGGCACTGACAGCACCCGTAAGCTCAGATCCAGGGACGGGAATTCAACCAGATCTCCTTCATTGAGTGGTTTATTGACGGCCGCAATTTTTTCCATCGCGGGGCCATAAACCGGGATCTGGTACTGGTGGGCGATCGCAGCGGCACCCCCTACGTGATCATAATGGTGATGGGTGCAAAGTATGGCAATGGGCTTGAGAGACTGGGCCGAGAGCTGCTTCAGAACAGGCGTTTCATCGCCTGGATCGACAATGACAACCTCCTTGTTCTGGCCACAAATAAGCCAGATATAGTTGTCCTCAAAGGCCTCAACGTGTAAAACTTCAATCATGGTAGAGAGTGTCCAAGGCTAGGGGTGGTGTGTCAATGAAACAGGAACCGTTCCCTAAAAATTCTGACAAGTCTGTTTTGGCAGAGGCTTATGGCCTGCGACGGCGACTGGTTTACTGGTTCGATCAGCCACTTGGGCGTTTGCTGCAAGCCGCAATCACCAGTCATTTAAATACGGTCCTGCCATCGTTATTCGGGAACACTATTCTGCAGCTGGGTCGTATTGGCCACATGCAGCTTATGGACGAGTCAGTTGCACCCACTTCGATATTGCTCGATATTGATCCCCTTAATACCGCTAACAATGCCGTCAGCGCCCAGGCTCACGAATTACCTTTTGATGCCAGAAGTATCGATATTGCCATATTGCCTCACACACTGGATTTTGCAGACGATCCCCACAGAATTTTGCGAGAAATAGACCGGGTTCTGAGTCCCGATGGCCATGCCGTTATTGTCGGTTTTAACCCCTATAGCTTCTGGGGTCTGCGCACTATTTTTTCCCGCAAACACACACAGGTTCCCTGGAACGCCAAGTATTTTAGTACTGCAAGAATAAAAGACTGGATGTCATTGCTTGGTTATGAAGTGCAAAGCATACAACCCTTATTTTATCGGCCACCGTTGAAAAACCAGAAACTTATGCAACGACTATTTTTTCTTGAGAAACTGGGCGGCAGAATGTGGCCGCAAGCCGCCGCGGTTTATGTCATCGTGGCAAAAAAACAAATGTTGGTTATGACGCCGATTCAATCAAGCTGGAAATCCCGCAAGAATTTTATTCATGGCCTGGCAGAACCTGCTGCCAAAGTCATCCACCCCCGGGTACCCCAATGGCGTTTACACCGTGACAGCCAGAGTTAAGATTTATACTGATGGCGCCTGTCGCGGTAATCCTGGTCCCGGTGGCTGGGGTGCAATTCTCTATTATGGTGATCACGAAAAAGAACTGTATGGTGGCGAGAACCCGACTACCAATAACCGGATGGAGCTAATGGCCGCTATCCAGGCACTGGAAATACTCACAAAAGACTGTGAAGTTGATCTAACCACTGACTCACAATATGTGCGCAAAGGTATTACTGAATGGTTGGCTAACTGGAAACGTAATGGTTGGCGTACTGCCAATAGAAAATCCGTCAAGAATGCTGATTTATGGCAGCGACTTGACGAAGCCACACGTGCACATAAAGTTAACTGGCACTGGGTAAAAGGCCATAGTGGCCACCCGGACAACGAACGTGCCGACCTGTTGGCAAATCGTGGCATCGACGAAGCCGCTGCCTGACGTATTTACTGATACATTAAAAAGTAGAGGACTCAACGTTTGCGACAAATCGTACTTGATACAGAAACAACAGGACTTGAGCCATCTAATGGCCATCGAATTATTGAAATTGGTTGTGTCGAACTGGTCAATCGTCGTTTGACTGGAAATAATTACCAACAGTATATCCAGCCAGACCGGGAGAGTGACCCGGGGGCGCTGGAGGTTCATGGTATTACCAGCAAATTCCTGGCAGACAAACCACGCTTCGAAAATATTGTCGGTGACTTTTTTGAATATATAAAGGGCGCCGAGCTTATTATTCATAATGCACCATTTGATACCGGTTTTATAAACGCAGAAGTCAATCGCTTAAAAAAAACTGAATTTTCAAAACTTGCAGATACTTGCAAGATTACCGATACATTAAAAATGGCGCGGACAATGCATCCCGGCCAAAAAAATAATCTGGATGCATTGTGTAAACGATACGAAATAGATAATAGCCAGCGCACCCTGCACGGTGCGTTACTCGATGCTGAAATACTGGCCGATGTTTACCTGGCCATGACGGGTGGCCAAACGGGGTTGTTTGAAGATCGGTTGGGGCAAAGTAAAAGCGATCCTGCATCTGCAGCAATCAGGCGCTTGTCCGCTGAGCGAAACCCTCTGAAAGTGATACAACCCACAGAGAAAGAAAACGCCGAACACAATTTGTGGCTGGATAAACTGGAACAAGCCAGTGATGGCCAGTGCCTGTGGAAAAAAATGAACCTGTAAGGAAGTAATTTCTTTGCTCGCACCTGTGTCATTAAAAATCCCTGGGCTCATGATGGACGATATTTGCGAAAACATATAACAACAAAGGACATGGAAAAGCGTTAATAACTACATGATTTAACAGGGCACGTGACGCTAAACAGTCGTTTATCGGGCAATTTTGTTGATTTATGCTACCATTGGTTTCAAGAAATCCCGGTCATTAATATATGTGGTATTTCTGTCGTATCTGGGGAGGTATCGACAGAGCAGGGCGGCCTCGGATACATTAAATACTGTAAGGGGCAACTAGTTCAGTTATAACAAGTAACATATTGCTGACGTAATTCTGAATTCATAGTGGTTGTAGTTATGGTGAAACAGAGTATTAGCAACTACAGGCCATTCCTCTCTTCCCTGATAGTTTCATTTTTCCTTCTAATTCTTGCCAGCTGTGGCGGTGGCGGCGGTTCTGGCGGCGGCGGTTCTGGTGGTGGTGATACAACTCCGCCCACTGTGTCATCGACAGTACCGACAATTAATGCAACTGGTGCTGGCCTAAGCAGCGCATTCGCTGCAACATTTTCCGAGGCCCTGAACCCGGCCACAATTTCAACCGCAAGCTTTTCGGTTGTTGTCACCAGTGGTGGGGCGCCGGTATCTGGCACGGTGTCATATAATGGTGTCACTGCGACATTTACACCGGACAGTGTTTTGCCAGGGAATACACAATTCACCGCAACCTTAACAGGCGGCGCCGGCAATATTACTGACCTGGCAGGTAATCCTCTGACCGCAGACTATGTCTGGAGTTTTACCACCGGCATAGCTCCGGATGGTACACCGCCCACTGTGTCATCAACCGTGCCGACAGCGAATGCCACGGGCGTTTCTTTGAATAGCGCAGTCACTGCTACATTTTCCGAGGCCCTGAACCCGGCCACAATTTCAACCGCAACCTTTTCGGTTGTTGTCACCAGTGGTGGGGCACCGGTATCAGGCGCAGTGACCTACAATGGCGTCACTGCAACGTTTACACCAGGCAGTGCTTTGGCCGGGGATACGCAATTCACTGCAACCTTGACAGGCGGTACCGGTAATATTGCTGATTTGGCTGACAACGTGTTGGTCGCGGATTATGTCTGGAGTTTTACCACCGGCCCGGCGCCGGACAGTACGTCGCCAACAGTATCATCGACCGTGCCGACAGCGAATGCCACGGGCGTTTCTTTGAACAGTGCAGTCGCTGCAACATTTTCCGAGGCCTTGAACCCGGCAACCATTTCAACCGCAACCTTTTCTGTGATAGAAACCATTAGCATGACACCGATCACGGGAACGGTGCTCTACAATGGCGTGACTGCAACGTTTACCCCCAGCAGTGCCTTACCGGCGGACACACAACTCACTGCAACCTTAACCGGCGGTGCCGGCAATATTGCTGACCTGGCAGGCAATCCCCTGGCTGCGAGCTATACCTGGAGTTTTACTACCGGCCCGGCGCCGGACAGTACGTCGCCGACAGTATCATCGACAGTGCCGACAACGAATGCCACGGGCGTTTCTTTAAACAGCGCAATCTCTGCAACATTTTCCGAGGCCCTGGATCCGGCAACCATTTCAACGGCAAGCTTTTC
>VAPH01053656.1_pt1 | contig 13021 bp, 8 predicted proteins | sample 3393861 | NCBI WGS metagenome assembly VAPH01 (sample SAMN08290439, study PRJNA428436) | hydrothermal vent metagenome | isolation source: Deep-sea hydrothermal vent chimney | place: Atlantic Ocean: South-mid Altantic Ridge | reverse complement strand
CTAGCTGCGGCTCAAAACTGCCATACCGGTCACGCGGTGTGTTTAATTCAAACTGACCACCCTCAGTGCGCAGCGTCGTGCTGGTGAAGCCGTTGCGGCTGTTGTCAGTATCGGATGTTTCGACAGCACGATTCATGGCTTTATGTCGTTTAGCGGCGCCATCGACGCTGGCAAGGAAGGTCTGAAGCTGGTAGCTTCCCGTGTGCATCAGGCATTACATTCTTGACGCTGCCGACGACTTAACTTCTGCCAGCCTCAGAAATATACATTCTATTCGATAGGCTACTGCCATGTCACGCATGATATGTTAGTTTAAATACGCTACAATGAACCTCTAAACCAAGGAGGTTCATGATGCCAAAGATCAAGTATCGACTATGGCTGACACCCCAGGAGCGTGAGGAACTCGACACTATTGTGAAGAAAGGCAGGCACAGCTCACACAAAGTGCTCAACGCCTTGATTCTGCTGAACTGTGACGAGCAGGCACCGACACGACGAACGCTGAAAGAACAGCAGATAGCTGACGTATTGAATATCAGCGCCATGAAGTTGTATCGGGTAAAGCAACGCTTTGTGGATGAAGGTCTCGAGATCGCATTGAATGGGCACAAAGGTCAACGAGCTTATGAGAAGAAGGCCGATGGTGAATTTGAAGCGCATCTGGTGGCACTCAGTTGCTCACAACCACCGCCGGGCCATGAGCGCTGGTCGCTACGGTTGCTGGCCGATAAAGTGGTGGAATTACAATATGTTGATAGTGTGTCGTATGAGACGGTTCGGCGCGTGTTAAAAAAAACGAACTTAAACCCTGGAAAAAAATCGGCTGGGTGACCCCACCGCAGGGCAACGGCGAGTTTGTCGCACAAATGGAAAAGGTTCTGGAGGTCTACAAGAGACCTTATGATCAATGCTTTCCGGTGGTGTGTATGGATGAATCGCCTCGACAACTGATTGACGAGGTAAAAACGCCAATTCCCGGCGCACCGGGGCGGCCGGCCCGCTACGACTATGAATACAAGCGTCACGGGGTATGTAACATCTTTAATGGCCAATGAACCTTTGGCTGGAAAACGGATGGTTAAGGTTACGGCGAGAAGAACCAAGCAGGACTGGGCATCATTTATTATGGAGATTGAGCAAAGCTACCCGGATGCAGAGAAGATTACTTTGGTGATGGATAACCTCAATACACATAAAGCGGGATCTTTATATGAGACTTTTCCTCCGGCGCAAGCAAAAAAACTGTGGGATCATTTTGATTTTGTCCACACCCCCAAACATGGTAGCTGGTCGAATATGGCAGAAATTGAATTGAATGTTCTAATCAGGTAGTGCCTCAACCGAAGGATTGCCGAGCAGGCAATTGTTACCGCAGAAGTTGAGGCATGGCAGGATCACAGGAACACGCAAAATGCGACCATTAACTGGCAGCTCACAACCAGGGATGCACGCATTAAGCTACACAGACTCTATCCAACATTACACGTATGACATGACACTACACTACACTACACTAGTATCAGTCCACTACCTCTGGCCCTCGGTTAAACACATCTCGCCTAAGGATTCGATCAATCTTTCAGATCGAGTTATTGTGCCCCCACAGGGGATCTCGGGTAACTCAGGCTGGTTGTTTAGGGCCTGTTAACACTTGCCAGATCGCTGCGGATATGATTACACGCGTTCAGCAAATCAGCGATTTTACAATTTGGTGGTATTTCACCAGCACTTGTCAGCAGGCTGACTTGATTGGAAGGGCAATGCCATTCAGTCGGTCTTCCAGCTAACATATAAGCATTTGGTTGATTCTTTTGCCCCAATCCGTCATCACTCCCGCAGATTAAAGGGTTGCCCGGCACTCCCTCAGAAAATCGTTGTGCCAGCGTTGCATTTGATCTTGACGGAACCAGTACTGGCAATGCATGAAAAAAACGTGCCACATTGATTGCTGGTAATAACGACATCTGCCACATTTGGTAATTCTCATCACTTTGCAACATTGGTAAAACGTCATCTTCAATCATGATCACGTGGGCGCCATTTTCACAAAAAATACGAGCAGCCTCACTCACCACCCGACCACATTGATCCAAAATTTCTGCAGCATTCCGTTCACCAACCAGCTGTGCTGAAAGCGTTGCAGGGCCGCTTATAACAACCACTAATAATGGATCTCCCGATGCCGTGATGGACAAACGCGTTAACACATCAACGCCTATCTGAATTCGCAGGTGTGCTTTAAGAAGTTCGTTAACGTTGTCAGCGATTGTCAGGTTGGATGGCACGACAACCCGAGGCGGATAAGATGCCCACTCAAGCCGTGCGCCAAGTGCCTCAGCTTCTGCACCTGCCGATACAAAACATACAATGCTGTCATTCTTCAGGGCATCATGTAAGGCCGTGAGCCCATTTGCCTGCTTGGTAGGGTTGCAAAGAAATTCACTTACAGACAAACCTTCAATTGAGGCTGCGACAGTGTATGCAATTGGCAGAAGCAGCGAATGACCTCGTAGGGACTTACCGCGGTTCAGCGATTTAAGTCTCCGCCGTGGGCTATTGTTGATTGGATTCTTGCCAACGCTCGTCACCCGGGTTACATCCTAATCACCGGATTTACTATTTCAGCATTTGGCCAGGAACCATATGAATGCAGAATATCTTCCTCGGGTCGCTTCTTCAGCCATTCCTGTTCGAACTCATCATAAGGCCTTCCACGCTTCAAACGACTGGCGCGTTCTTCAGCCCGATCTTGTTTGGTCGCATTCGAATCGAGTCGGTTTGTTTCCGAATCGTAAACGACATGATATATCTTCCGGCATGCCTGTTCACTGATTAGATTTCGCTTAAGATCTTCGAGGACATCCTGTGGATCCCGTTCCAATGCATCGCCGTAACCGGCACCACCAGCGGAAAAGGCCACGGTGATAACGTCACCTTCATCATAGGGGCGTGTTGTACGGCCATGAAATTCAACTATCCAATCTCCATCACTTGCACGTCCAGCCAATAGTTCTTTCAAATCGAGCTGAAGACTGGGGTCACCGTCCTTCATACGCTGCATAATATCTGATTTGCGTATGCTTATTCCCGGCACTGTACACGGGTTATAACCGCCAAACAGCGGTTGCGGCGTCTGCAGGCGGCTATTGTCGCTGATGCAAGTGAAATAGATTGCCGGTACATGATGTGTCACCCACAGCTGTGCCGTTCCTACCCCCCCGCGATATAAGCCATGACCACATGAATCACTCCAATGCTGCGAAAAGGGGATAATAATGGGAAACTCGTTCTCCATTAGCTCGACGTCGGGGGCTCGACCGAAGGCACACCAGGGGAAACCATAGGCGTCCATCCCGTCTTGAACGGGCCGTCCACCCTGTCCCTCGGTGTTTAGAGCATAGGCGATTAAATCAGCAAAAGGCGCCCCCCATTGGGAGGTCCCCGCGATCACCAGACCATTACCAGCATTGGCCATTGATGCGCCAGCCTGGCGCCACTCTCCCGTGCAATACTGTAGCTTGGCCATGCAATTATGACTGGCACTCATAAGCCCGGTACAAACCATTACCGAATTGCTGGTTGCGGCACGTGAATCCGGATTGAGGCAGTTGTTATCCGGAAAAATAAAGTCTATGGATGCGAAAGTAGCATTACTGATTGGCAGATCATGAAAAACATACTCGTAAATATAATTAGAAAAATGGGCTATCGCTGCTTGAGCATGGGCATTGTAGGGCGACAGGTTTTCCGGTGAAGTACCGGTAAAATCCACAGTTAAACGGTCATCTTCCTTGGAGATAGTCATGTAACAGCTACGTATAAGACCTTCTTGCACGCCCACGGTATCTGCAAAATTAACACAACGGTATTTGCCATCCGGCCACGTCGAAATGCGCTTTCGTGCACCTTGCTCTGAGGTTGTCAGCATTTTCCTGAACAAGCCGGTGACATAATCAGCTCCGTGCTTATCACACATTTCAATAATGCGTTTGCGAACACGATCAGCAGTTGTACAACGAGCCTTAAGATCAATAACCACCATCTGTGGTGCACGGATGCCAAACGCAGCGAACAGCTCTTCCATGTCCTTCCGCAACTTAAAGTTCGTACCGATCTTAAGTGGCGGAAAGTTCATTCCTTCTTCGAACCTGGAAGTAGCACTGACCGGCATACCCCCCGGTTCCTTGGCTCCGGTCTCAGTCGTATGATTAAGCGCGACTGACCAGCCGATCAACTTCCCTTCATAAAATATCGGCATCGCCACCATCATATCGGGGTTATGAATTCCACCATATAGCGCGTCATTGCTGAACCAAATATCACCATCTTCAATACCCGGGTTCTCAGAGTGATAATGAATGATGTATTTCAGAATGATGGACGGAACCACAACATGCAGATAGGTTCCACAGGATGCATTGAGGAGATCACCGGCAGCCGAAAAGATACCGACTACTGAATCACCAGCAACCCCCATGGAACTACGGCAGGAACGCACAAAAACTTCCATACCTTCTTCCAGAATATCATTTGTCCGTTGTAAACCAATCTCGTACTTACCTTGTTTAATACTCCGTTGACACTTCAGTTCATGCTCGCTGGCTGCTGCTGGTTTCAACCATTTTAATTTTTCTTCCAGGGTGGGTATCGGCATTCGAATCTCCTTTTAACTAATCTTAAGCAAGCGTAAACTCAGCCGGCTGCCAGGCGGTCAGCCTGTGTCACTGCCAGTTTTTCGACTACCCCAAAGCCGTGATTATCGACATAAAACTGCAAGTCCGGGGTAACCACAATTGTGGTTAGATCAGACTCGATGATGGCCGGTCCTGTAATGAGGTTGCCCGGTTTCAACAAATTGAAGTGAAAAATATCTGTTTCCACATAATTACCTAGCTGTGGCCAGTAAACGGAGCGACTACCTGTATTTGCAGACTTGCTTTCACCAGACATTAAAGGATATTCCTGCAAATCTGGTTTCTCGGTAATCATGGTCGCTTTAAGGATAAAATTATCCAGAAAAACGCCACCAGGTTTGTTCACTACCAAAGGGCTGAATGTCTCGCTGAATTCTCTTTCGAAGCTATCATAAATAGCATGTAAATCAGCCGGGGTATGCAATTCCATTTTGGGTGATGAGGCGCGTTTGACATGAATCTGGCCGCCGTAGAGCATATCCAATTCAAGGCTGTATACAGCTTTGTCAGGATCCAGTCCTTCGCCGATCAGATCACTGCGGGCGGCATCAATCAACTCTTGTACAGTCTTGTTAAAGGTGTCGTAGTCGTTTGTGAATTGCTCAGTCAGCGGTTCCATGAACAACATACGCAAAGATTTTTCGTAGACATGGGCGATGTCCATGAGAGATTGCCCCATGGCACAAAAAACCGGTGATGACTCGAAGACAATAGCTGAAGATATATCACCCAGGTATCCTGATACATGAGTAGGACCCGCACCACCGAAAGCAAATAACACGAAATCTTCAGGATCATAGCCACGCATGTGTATCTCACGTTTGATAGCTGATTCCATCTGGGCATCGACTAACTCGCGAATGAGTGCGGCCGCCTCAACAACAGTGACTCCCATCGGCTTGGCAATTTTTTCCTCTATTGCCTGCTCAGCGCGCGCCTTGTTGAGCGACATACGTCCACCAAAATAACTTTTTGGATCAATGTATCCTAAAACGACGTCTGCATCGGTGACCGTCGGTTCGCTACCTCCCATGTCATAACAGGCAGGGCCTGGCATTGAGCCTGCACTTTTTGGGCCTACCTCGAGTCTTTTTCCCAGTAAATTATTGACCCACGCAATGGATCCGCCTCCTGCGCCGATGGATAGACTTTGCAGCATGGTGATAGATACCATCCAGTGGTCCAGGATTGGCTGAAAATCGTAGTTACGCACGCTGGATTCCACAATGATCCCAATATCGAAACTGGTTCCCCCCATATCACTGGCGATTACATTTTTGTAGTTCAACTGCTTGGCCAGATAGTATGAGCCCATTATTCCTGCCACGGGCCCTCCATTGAAGGTTCGGCTTGCCGTAGTTTTGAAGATTTCCGCGCAGCCACCGGAGTTATGGATCATCAGAAATGTACCTGTGTAACCATGTGCTCTTAACCGGTCCCAGGTTGCCGATAATTCCACCTGCAAGGTTTGTTGCAAATACGCGTCGAGTACCGCTGTCATGGTGCGCGCATATTCACCACTTTTAGCCACTACCTGGCTGGAAAGTATCACGGGTAAATAACCGATATGATATTCCTTGTATTCTTCGCGGATGATCTCTTTTATCCTGTTTTCATGCTCAGGATTAAGGAATGACCACAGCAAGGAAACAACTATGGTTCGTACGCCCTGATCCATGAGCAGGCTGATTTTGTGTCTGACATCTTCTTCATCCAGGGGTCGGACGATATTCCCATTGGAATCTATCCGTTCCTTCACGCCCACAATTCTGTTGCGGGAAACCAGGGGTTCGGGCTTATTCTGTATGGCAAGATTCCTGCGTTCGGCAACGCGAGTTCCATCCACCCACTGTGCGCCACGACCAATCAGACTGGCATCTTCATGACCTTCAGTAGTGATGATGCCCAGTCGGGGGCCTTGTCGCTGTATAAGCCTGTTCATTGCTACTGTCGTAGAGTAGCGAATGATATCAATCTTGGGTAATAGTTCTTCAAGTTCCAGATCCAGATCATCAGCCCCCTCCATAATCACGTTGGTAAAGCACAATGACAGATCGTGTGGAGTTGTGGGTGATTTTGCGATGCTACGCTTGCCTTCGAAATTCAGCACTAAATCGGTAAAGGTACCACCTACATCTATGTCTATAGAGTTCATCATTGGAAATCCTGGTCTGGCAGCTGCAGATGGCCGTCGCGGATGAGAAGCTCACCATCGACAATGCGTTTTTTCAACTTGGCAATGTCCGGTTCGATATCATGGGTAATGGGGTGGCCTGGGGGTAAATATTCGGTTTCTATCTGCACACCACAGCCTGGACAATAGAATTCCAGAATTCTTACCCACTTGGGATCTGGGGCAAAGCTGTATTCACCGTCTATGATCGGTGGATGAATTTCTCGCGGATCACGTTCGTATACCAGACAGCCACGTTTGTAACTTTCATGCGCTGAAATCAGATTGTAGTTGCAACGGTTACAGCGCCATGATTTCTCATCCAGGTCGAGATCCAGGTACTCAGTAAATCTAATACGTTCCATAAAAATAGTTCTCAATTCTTTTGCATCAAGCCATTGCCATGTTCATCAATTGTCATTTTCCATCGCTCGGGCACGATACAGGTCAGATTTCCACCAACAATCATTGCCGGCCCGGTAATCTCATTGCCGGCCAAAAGACTTGCAGCATTGAATACGGGTAGCTGGATGTGCGTTTCAGTCAGGAAGACGCGGCGTTCAGCTATCTTGGCTGCATCCGCTGCAGCATCTCCTTGTTTGAGAGGTGATGGTTCATAAGAAGAAACAGCATATTCCGCCCGCAGACGAATTATGCCGTCTCTGGTTTGTGGCAGATCTGCAGTTATTTGATCAACTTGCAACGGTACCGCAGCCAGGCCATCAGCTTCAATTTCTGCGCTAAATTTTGCATTTTTTTCATTGAACCCTTCGCTATGCAGATCACGGCATGCACGGTCCTTCAGGGATTTCAGTGTACGTTTGATTTGTTCGCGGCTATCGTCCCCGTTTATGCCTACTCCAGATTCGTACAGATGGATTACATTTGCGATGGCTGTACCAAAGGCACTGAACACCGGTCCTAGAGAGAGGGAAACATAGACCTGGTTAATATCGAGTTTATCAGCTACAAAGGCTGCAAGCAGGGGCCCGTTACCTCCGTAAGCAAATAATGGCAAATCAGCCAGCGCCAAACCTGCTTCCTTTGCCGTTTTCTTCACCAGGGATGCCATCATATCTGCCGCGCAGTCACGGCTATACAAGGCTGCCTGTTCAACTGTTATGTCGAGCTTATCGGCTACATTGTTAGCAACCGCATTTTCTGCTGCCTGCAACTCCAGTTTTCGCCTGCCGTCAAGAAAATTATCAGCATCAAGATATCCCAATACCACAAAACAATCTGTCAGCGTGGCTTTCTCACTACCCAGACCATAACAAGCGGGGCCGGGTGACGATCCCATACTTTCCGGTCCCAGATGTACATGATATCTGGACTCCACATCGGCATGCACCACACTGCCACCACCCAGCGCCACGGAATTTAATAATTGCAAAGGTGTTTGCAAGGGAATACCGAATAGGTCACCTCCTCTTTGCAATACTGGTGCCCCATTGCTGACAACACTACACTTTGTTGTCGTACCTCCCACATCAATACACAGCATTGAATCCAGGTGGTAACGCCGGGCGAAATAGGCACCTGCATAAGTACCGAAGACCGGACCCGATTCAATAGTATCTACTGCCTTGGTCTTGCCTATTCTGGCCATGCCGCCACTCGTATGACCAACTAACAAAGCACCATTCCAGTTTTGCTCATACTTCAAACGGTCTTCAGCCTTGAATAGAGAAGATGCCAACGCTGGATGCACATAAGCATTGATCAGTGAATAATGCGTTCGCGTCATATCATCTGGCAACTGGGCCATTTCATGACCAAGCAGTACCGGGACAGCACCAATATAGTGATCGGGATACTGTTCATTGATCAGTGTTTTTATGCTGTTTTCCAGTTCCGGATGTGTAAATGACCCAGCCAGGCTCACACAGATGCGCCTTACGCCATCTTCAAGTAATTTACGCACTGCATCTAAAATGGGTTGTGGTGATTTATTTTTCGGGTCAATCCCGATGACCTTATCAGGACTGATAATGGTATCTAATACAGGTGATCGATGTTCGCCGAATAATGTCTCTTCCTCACCGAGGTTTATTAACAAACCCACCTTTGGGCCACGTTGCTCGGCCAAAACATTAGAAGTGACAGTCGAAGACCAGCGAATAATGTCTACGTCGACCAGGAATGCCGCACTATTTTCATAGCCCAGTCTGGTAGCTGCGAAATCAATTAAATCCATCATGGAATGGGTAAGGTCATGAGGAGTGGAATCGACCTTGATCGTAAGTGCGTTGCCGCCTCGAAGAACAAGACCATCAGTCATGGTTCCGCCGGCATCAATATTTATACTGTACATACTCCCCTCACAAAGCAGTCCCGCGATCGAAATCTTTCGGGTAGTAACCAAGCAATAGCATTTGTTTTCATACAAATAATTTAGCGGTTTAACTCAACTAACTCACCTATCTTTGGATAGTTCTGCTGTATTTTGCGCTTTACCAGCTGCATCAATCCGGTATCGGCACTGTGGGCGATAACGGAATCTGGGTATTGAGTTGGATCTGTGAGAAATATCGGGGTGTACAACATCACATCAGTACTCGACTGTAACAAGTCAGCGTTTGTAGACAGGCATAGCCCCTGGCAAAAGATGCCTCAAATGCCGAATATAGATGTATCCACTTTCACTGGATAAAACCAAGGTCCCTTGCACGTTGTACTGCCTGGGCACGACGACGTATTCCGACCTTGTCGTATATTTGTTGCAGATGCCATTTAACCGACCCTTCAGTCAGACTAAGTGAATCTGCTATTTCGCGGTTCAACAGTCCATTTGCAACCAATTGCAGAATGTCACGTTCACGTTCGCTGAGAGGTTCCGAGTAGAGTGCTTCTAAGTTCTGGTGGGAAACAGTGACGCTATGACCAGATTCGGCTGTGATGATTTCAGCAAGTTGGTTTGCGTATTTTAAGACGGGGTCATCATTTGACCACTGCCCTTCGATAAACTGACTTAGCAGAGTGATATTGTCTTCCATTTCGTCGATAATCGTCCGGATAAAACCGGTAGGTATTGCAGCAACAAGTGCTTCCCGTAGAGCGCGCACGGAGGCGCGCGAGTCGCCACACTGATGCAATATATGCGCAAGAAGGACATTGAACTGCATCGCAGTTCTCACCGCGTTTCTGTTTTTTGCAAAACGAATCCATTTGCGGCATACGGATGAAGCCTCATGTAGAAGACCTTCGAGCCGAGCGAGTCGGCACCATGTCAATGCCCTCGTTGCATCAAGGCTGGTTACGCGACCAACCGGATAGAAACTCTTTGCTTCAGTTTGACTGAATAGGTCTCGAAACATGCGCTTTGCTGTTTCAAAATCCTGCGCCAACAAAGCCTGGCGCGCACATTCTGCCTTGATGTTCATGCCAAAACGCGCAAACCCTCGCTTGACAGCCAGCGCTTCCGCTTCTCGCAAAACTCTTTTCGCTTCCCTGTCGGCACCGGCTGCAATTAAGCGACGCGCACGACATATGTATCCGGCGATCAATTGATCGACAAATCCAATCTGGGCCGCAAGCGGTAGATACTGGTTTAACAGGGAATCTGCCTCATCCAGTTGATTGCGTTCGTAGAAAACCTCCGCCAGAAGAATCCCGGGCATGGCTGCTAAAGGAGAAAGTTCACCGCTTATTTCGCATGCGATCGATCGGCCAAGGGCAAGCGCCTCCTCAGCCCGGTCGAGATCACCTCGTTCGAGTTCGGATGGCCCGAGAATTGAGTTGTGCCAAATCAGTACGAAACGACTATTCGCCTCTTCATAGAGTTGCAAGGAAAGTGCATCAAACCGGTTGATATTACTGAAGTCAAACATCTCCCGTTGTGCATAGATAAGGCAAGTATAAAGATTCCCCTTGAGATACGGATCTGCTACCGGAAAATCCTGCAGCATTTCTTCGCACAAACGTTCTGCAAGTGGCATATCATCACTGAATAATGCATGCATCATCTCCCGATGCTTGAGCATTGAGCGAAGAAAAATCAGTTCGGGCTCTGAGCCGCCAGCCATTTCCTTATCTTTCAAGATCGTATGCACGTCATCGAGCATCCTGCTGGCAACTGAAAACTTCCATTCGAGAATTTCGGACCATGCCTGATCAAGCAGAATACGGGGGCACTTGCGGAGATTTACTTCAGGAATCTGTTTATACCATTCGGCCAGGGTGCTTAAACGCCCGCTGTAGAAAAGATCATCGCATGCCTGGTCAAGGAGCTGAGCAGCTCTATCCATATCCTGTCCAGTCAGGGCATGCTGGATCGCTTCCTCAATGAAATCGTGACTGGCAAACCAGTCGCTGGCCCGAATGTGGAGTTGCATAACCTGGTCGGGCTGTCTGGTATTGAGGTACTTTCTCAGGAATTCAGAAAACAAATGGTGATAGCGGTACCATTCTCTTTCACTATCGAGTGAGAATAGAAACAGGCTTTTCGACTCAAGGACATCTAACATTCGACGACCGTTATCGGTACCTGTTATCGCATCACACATCGATGGACACAGGCGCCCGAGGATTGATGTTTGCAACAAAAAATTACGTGTTTCCTTGTCCTGGTGATGAAGTACGTCTTCTGCGAGGAAGTCTGCCACATCCCTGAAGTTACCGGAAAATGTTGAGATAAACTCTGCTACGTCATTACGGTTGGAGAGAGAGAGCGAGGCCAGTTGGAGTCCGGCGGCCCATCCTTCAGTGCGTTTCCCCAAAGCAAAGACGTGACCCGGAGAAAGACCAGTATGACCAGCAAGTGACATGAACGAGCCAATTTCCGCGTTACTGAAACGAAGTTCATCGCTACCTATTTCGAGTATTCTGCCAAGGGCGCGCAACCTGGCTAAAGGCAGCTGCGGAGTCTCACGACTGGCGACGAGCAGGCGCAGATTGGCCGGTGCATTGCAAACGATCTGTCCGATGGTATCGGTAATATCGGAGTTATGAAGGAGATGAAAGTCATCCAGAACGATATTTACCCTTCTGTTCAACACCGCAATTTCATTGAGAAAAGCTCCCCTGAGTGAGGTGGAAGACAGGCGAACGCCCGCACTGAACTGGGCAAGGACGGTTGTGCCAAAATTTTTCACTTTCAGTCGTAGGGTTGCGACCAGGTAAGTGAAAAATCGACCAAGATCGTTGTCTGCGGCGTCCAGACTGTACCAACCAGCAAGATCAACAGCCGGATCAAGGTTCGCAAACCATTGACCTGCAAGAATCGTTTTGCCGTAGCCGGCCGGGGCCTTGACAACCACCAGAGTTTGGTTGTTCGAGCTGGAGAGTCGGGCAACAAGACGATCGCGGGCAACAAGCCCTGTTTCCCGAACCGGTGGAACGAGCTTGGTGCGTATAACTACAAATTCATTGTCGGCCAACTAAGTGTCCCATATTGCATTATATAGTGACTATGCCCTATCCTTCGATAGGGATTCCGCTAACGCTTTCATTTATTATCTGAAATTAATACTTACAGAAATTATACAATATTGCAGTCACTGAATTTCCTGCCAATGACCCGGATATTTTATTAACAAACATGGCAATCCTTGCATGAAAACCGGTCGCCAGGTACATCTGAGTTTCGCACCCGCACAAGTCATTGTCGAGGACTTGCCGGGGGGTGGGTTCATCCTGCGCTCACCGATGAACCTCAAACCGTATGCGGGCAATATATGTAGCTATTTAACCCACTGGGCGGGGCGGGCACCGGAACGAAGTTTCCTCGCGGAACGTGATCCAGCAGGTGGCTGGCAGCGGGTGTCCTACAGCGAAACCCTGCACAAGGTTCGGGCTATCGGTCAGGCGTTACTTGACCGGGACGTAACTGTCGACCGACCCGTCATGATCCTCTCAGACAACAGTATCGAGAATGCCCTGTTGCAACTCGGTGCCATGTATGTGGGGTTTCCGGTGACGTTGATCTCGCCTGCCTATTCGCTGATGTCAAAAGATTTCGGCAAGCTCAAATATGTGTTCGACCTGGCTCGGCCCGGGTTGGTGTTCGCAGACAATGCAGAACGATTTAGGGCAGCCCTGGCAGCCCTGGATCTCAGCGACGTGCTGCTCGTGGCGAAACAGAATTTCCCGCCAGAACTCGATGTGACTGGTTTCTCCGAACTTACGAACACCAAAGCAACCACGGCAGTAG
>VAPH01031800.1_pt1 | contig 13036 bp, 9 predicted proteins | sample 3393861 | NCBI WGS metagenome assembly VAPH01 (sample SAMN08290439, study PRJNA428436) | hydrothermal vent metagenome | isolation source: Deep-sea hydrothermal vent chimney | place: Atlantic Ocean: South-mid Altantic Ridge | reverse complement strand
CTGCTCACCGGCTCAGAGAGCGAAGAGGACATGTTGTCTGCCCTCAAGAGCGGCGCGCGGGGATACATTGTCAAGGATACGCCGTTCGAACAACTTGTCGACTCGATCGGAGCGGTGGTCGCCGGCGGTGCTGTGATCTCTTCGCAGATGGCTGGAAAGTTGTTCGATGTCTGTCGGGTGCTCCTGCGTCATCAGGAACTTCTCCAGGCTCGGAAACCGACACTGACCGGACGCGAGATCGAGGTGCTCCAGTTGGTGGCAAAGGGGATGACGTCGCGGTCGATCGGGGAGACGCTGTTTATTTCGGAGAACACGGTGAAGAATCACATCCGAAACATTCTCGACAAGCTTGGCCTGCATTCGCGCAACGAAGCGGTACTCTATGCGGTCCGCGAGAACCTGATCTCAATCGGGTAGTCGGCTATGTGGGCCGCAGAACCGGATTCATCCGCGAGCGAGTTGAAAGCCGTGCTCGATGCCATCGGTACCGCCTGGACGACCTTCTCTCTTTACCCCGATCCTGGAAGCCAGCCGGCATTCACGAGAGCCATTGACGTGCTTCGCGGACTTGAATCTGCGGTCACCGTCGGTATCGGGCCGGGAACCTTTCTCGACAATTCCGGAGAAGAGGTCGAGACCCGCGAGGGGGCCGAACGCCTCGCCCGCGAACTCTTTGTGCATGACATTGAGTTCCTTCGATTCAATGCGTCGGTCTCCGCTGAAGCGCTGATCAAGTTCTTCGGTGTTATTGCAACGGGAGATGACGATGTCCGCGAAGAAGGTGGAGCTCAGGCGGTTGTACGGGCCCTCGGACTGGGGGGCGTCGAGGTCTTCGAGAGAGGCCTCCTTTCGTTCATCGAGGGTGGGGGCGAGCTTGATGACGATGACGACGACGACGAGGAGGGCGGATACGCGAACCTGACTATCGCTGCTGCCGCGGCGGCGCAGCGTGGTGAGGACCCGGTTGATATCGCCACGGTTGTGCTCGGAGGAGATTCTGATCCGGTCGACGAATTCATGGGCGGAATCGAAGAACTCCACACCACTGCCTGGCCGCTGGCCGAGCGCCCCAAGGCCATGATCGCAACTCTCCGTCAGGGAGAGGTCGATGTGTGGAAAGGATTCCGCACATTCATCGAGTCCTTCTTCTACCTTCCCCATTCAGTGCAGCTCGAAGTGATGGAACGATCGCTGGAACGCCTCGACGATGAACGTCATCAGGTGTTCCTCGATCAGTTCACCGGTGCGGAACTCTCAGCGTTCCTTCCCGACCTCAGCGAACGAGGCCGTGAGTTGCTCCTGGAATACGCCGAGTTGGCATCGTTTGACTCGTCGGCATCGCCGGCCGACTTGCTTGAAGGTCTTGAATCATCGCGTGATGTCGAGGCCAAACGAATGGCTGTCGCTGCCCGTGTGTCTGCGGTCGTGACGGACGTCTCTCAGCAGGACATGAGTGACACACTCGTTTCGCTTCGTGACGAGATGGAGTTGTCGGTTGATTACGACGAGCTCGCACGAGCGACTCTGCGTGCCCTGCTGGAATGCGAGTATCGAGATGACCGGTTCTACCGGGTTGTTCGCGTCTGGGGTGGACGCGTCGTGCGACTGCTTCGGGCCAGCGATCTGTCCAGTGCGCGAGTTTTCGTCGCGGCCGTGCTTTCCGACCCCTCGTACAGTCAGGATCGGACCGGGATCGTCCATGAGGGCGTCGCCCGAATTCTGTCCCCGGAGACGGTTCGCACAGTGATTGAGGTTAGTGGGGGTTCGAACCCCGACCAGGGTGCCCTGGACCTCTTCGCAGACTTTGGCATTTTCGCGGTCGATCCGCTTGTGCAGCATCTTGCAGTGGAAGAGGATGGACAGGTGCGTCGCGCGATCACCGAGCTGCTCGCCGCATCGGCGAATCGCAACCCTCGCGTGCTTGACGACTATCTGCACCAGCAGCCCTGGTACGTGATTCGCAATCTTGCGATCGTGCTTGGGAAGACAGACCGCGAGGCCGCCGTTCCCGGCCTGCGCCGGCTGTTGTCCCACGAGGAGTATCGCGTTCGTGTAGAAGTGCTACGCAGCCTTGTGAGGTTAATGCGTGAGAATGCAGCATCGATTCTGATTCGCAGCCTCGCTGACGATAACGAACGAGTTCGACAAATCGGCGCATCGCTGTTGCGTTCCAACGAAGCTGCCGATCTCGATCGGATGCTCAGCGACGAGCTCGCCAAGGAGCGACTCCGTCCGGAGGTGGCGATTCAGGTGATCAAGATTCTTGGGAGTCGGAACACCGATCTCGGTCGTGAAACTCTGAAACAATTCGCCTCAAAACGTTTCAGTCTGAGCAGTCAGACGAGAGCGTTCCGGGACGCAGCTCGCGAGAGTTTGGCGCGATTGTGAAAGAACGCGAGGTGAGCCAGTTCTTACGGTCACTGCGCCGCCTGATGCGCCAGCTCAGTCTCTATCCGGTCGCCCATCCTCTGACCGTTGACGCGGCGATCAGCGCGGAGGCTGCGGCAGCCGACCTGCTGTCCGGTGTGGGCAGAGCGGACATCGCAATTTTTGACTCGGCGTTCTACCTCGATCGGGTCGTATTGCCGCATACATCGCTGGAATACCATGTCCTGTTGCGAGATATGCAGGCACGCGGGATCGATTCGATCACTCTTGAGGCGCCGTTGTCCCACGACGACCTTGAGGACCTCGCCGCGTTCGTCGGCGGATCTTCGGACGACCTGCCGGCTGACGGAACTGTTCGCCTGAACGACTACTCCTTGACAGGTCTAGAACCCGAGGAGTCGTTCACGTCTGCGGTTCGCAGGTCATATACCGATGGTATTGATGCTCTTCGCGGCGTGACCAGCTCGATGGCGAGCCAGGGTTCGATCGAGCTGTCGGCGGTGGTTGATGCTGTGGAGGGTTTGTTCGAGCACGCCGTGTCACACTCCAGTGCGTCATTGCTGTTGTCGACCGTCAAGAGCCACGACGAGTACACGTTCTATCACTCTGTGAACACCTGCATCCTGGCGCTCGCTACGGGCCGAATGATCGGTGTTGACAAGGAGAGCCTGGTGCCCGTCGGTGTGGGAGCCGTGTTGCACGACATCGGAAAAGTGGCGGTTTCAGCAGCCACGCTCAACTGGCCGGGTCGTCTCGATGACGGGCAGTGGAAGGAGATCCAACTCCATCCACAGGAGGGCGCTCTTGCGATTCTTGCGGCCGGAGGCGAGGGCAACGAGATCGCCGCGACTGTCGCTCTGGAGCACCACGCCCGGTTTGACGGTCAGGGCTATCCGAGTTATCGCCGGACCCGGCGGCCACACATTTTCTCTCGCATCGTTTCGGTGGTCGACACCTACGACGCCATCACCACCCGTCGCTCGTATCGAAGGGCAGAGACGCCCGCTCGCGCGCTTGACGTTGTGCTGGGGGCGGCCGGGTCGGCGTATGACCCCGATATAGTCAAAGCGTTCATCGCCATGATGGGGGTGTTTCCCCCTGGATCGATCTTGCGGCTCAAGACCGGTGAGACGGTGGTGGTTATTGAGCGACCAACGGAGCCCGATGCACCGCTTGCCACGTTCATTGTGCGCGATGCAAGAGGAGCTGAAATCAGCCCCGAACCGTTGGTTGTCGACGTTGGAGATGTCGCCGTCCAGCTCCTGCCGCAACAGGCCGACTTCGATCCGGCGACGTTGCTGGAGACGATTGCGCGGTCGAACCTACCCTCGGCGAGTTAAGGCGCTTCAATAGCTTCCCACCGCTCTACAATTGTTGTCTCATGTCAATTTTCAACAGAGTCTTGAGTTTCGGCGAAGGCAAGCCGCTTAAGCAACTTCAAGTTCTCGTCGACGCCGTCAATGCCGCTGAACCCGACGTGGTCGACTTAACCGATGACGAGTTACGCGCGAAGACTCCGATGTTTCGTGAACGCATCGCGAACGGAGCCACGATCGCCGACATCGAAGTCGAGGCGTTCGCTGTGGTTCGTGAGGCCGCGGTTCGCGTACTCGGACAGCGTCATTACGACGTCCAGGTGATCGGAGCCGGCGCCTTGAACCGTGGCATGATCGCAGAGATGCGCACGGGTGAGGGTAAGACCCTGGCCAGCACCATGCCTGCCTATGTGAACGCCCTCGGGGGTGGTGGTGTTCATATCGTCACCGTCAACGACTACCTGGCGTCCCGTGATGCTCAGTGGATGGGTCGTGTGCATCAGTTCCTGGGTATGAACGTTGGACTGATACAAGCGTCGATGACCCCTGCGGAGCGTCGTCCGGCGTACGAAGCAGATATCACACACGGCACGAACAACGAGTTCGGCTTCGACTATCTACGTGACAACATGGCGATGCGTCCTCAGAACATGGTGCAGGGTGGGCACGCCTACGCGATTATTGACGAGGTCGACTCGATCCTCATCGACGAGGCGCGGACACCTCTCATCATCTCAGGCATCGTTGGTGAATCCGGGAAGTGGTACAAGGAGTTCGCCCGTATCGCCAAGACTCTGCGTCGCGACATCCACTACGAGGTCGATGAAAAGAAACGCCAGGTGATTACCACCGAAGAGGGTGTCGCTCGGGTTGAAGACATCCTCGGTATCGAGAACATGTATGACTTTGCGAACGTCGACATGATCCAACATCTCGACGTCGCACTGAAGGCGAAGGAGTTGTACGAGCGAGACGTCGATTACCTCATCAAGAACGGTGAGGTGATGATCGTCGACGAGTTCACCGGTCGTGTCCTTGAGGGACGACGGTACTCGGAGGGCCAACACCAGGCGATCGAGGCCAAAGAGGGTGTTCGGATCAAGGAAGAGAACCAGACACTCGCAACGATTACGTTGCAGAACTATTTCCGTATGTATGAAAAGTTGGCGGGGATGACCGGTACCGCGATCACCGAGCAGGGCGAGTTCAAGGAGATCTATGACCTCGACGTCGTCGTGGTGCCGACCAATCGCGACATCGCTCGTGCCGACCAACCGGATCTGGTATACGTTAATGAGGAAGCAAAATTCGATGCACTTGTTGCAGACATCGTTGCACGACACGCCGAGCAACAACCGATTCTGGTCGGCACGATTTCCATCGAAAAGTCCGAGTTGTTATCCAAATACCTGGATCGACGCGGCGTAAAACATCAGGTCCTCAACGCCAAACAGCATGCCAACGAGAGTGTGATTGTTGCTCAGGCCGGACAGCCCGGCGCGGTGACCGTTGCAACCAACATGGCCGGCCGTGGTGTTGACATCCAGCTGGGCGGCAATCCCGAGGCCCTTGCGGAGCAGGAGTTGCGCAAGCAGGGGGTCGAGGTCGATTCTGACGAATATCCGGCGCTTCTTGCCTCCGAAATCAAACGCTTCACCGAAGAGACCGCGGAGAAGAAGCAGATTGTGCTCGATGCCGGGGGACTCTATGTGCTGGGAACTGAACGTCACGATTCGCGCCGCATAGACAACCAGCTTCGCGGCCGTTCCGGTCGTCAGGGCGACGTCGGTGAATCCCGCTTCTATTTGTCGCTGACAGACGACTTGATGCGGCGATTCGCCAACGAACGCGTCGCCTCAATCATGGCCCGCCTCAAGATCCCGCCGGACGTCCCGATCGAAGCCGGTATGGTCTCCAAGGCCATCGAGAGGGCTCAGAGTCAGGTCGAGTCTCAGAACTTCGAAATTCGTAAGAATGTTCTGAAATACGACGAGGTGATGAACACCCAGCGCAAGATAATTTATGAATGGCGAAACCAGGTTCTCCAGGATGACGACACGAAGGCGCTCGTCGACACGTGGCGGACCGAGGTCATCGAGGAGGAGGTTCTTGCGGTCGTCGAAGGCGTGGAGCCTTATGACTGGGACTGGGAAGAACTCCAGAGCAACATGGCGCAGCTCTACCCGACTTCGCTAACGAGAGAGTCGTTTGGGGACCCGGAGGTGCTCACCGAGGGTGATATCGTCGATGCGTATCTCGCCGACTCTGCGAATGCCTACGAGGAACGTGAGGCCGAACTCGGCGAGGATCTGCTGCGTCAACTCGAACGTTCGGTGATTCTCACGGTGATTGACAACAAGTGGCGCGATCACCTAGCGGCCATGGACTATCTGCGGTCGGGAATCGGGCTGCGTGCGCTCGCTCAGAGGGATCCGCTCGTCGAGTACCAGCATGAGGGGTACGACGCTTTCTCCGCCCTGGTTGATGGCGTCAAGCGTGACGGTATTCGGTATGTGTATCACGTACAGGTTGAGCAACGCGCACAGCCGGAGCGCCCCAAGAACGTCCAGACGTCCGGGCCAACCGCCAAGCGACCGACCGTTCGTGTCAAGGACAAAGTAGGGCGCAACGAGCCGTGTCCCTGCGGCTCAGGGAAGAAATACAAACATTGTCACGGGAAACCGGGGGCTGCGGCGTAACGCGATGAAGCGGCTTTCCGGTACGCGGTTACCATCGCGTTTGTTATGAACGATTTCGACCCACACTCGCTGATCAAAGATCTGCGCGCACGCCTTCATGATGCCCGGAGGTTCCTTTGACATCCCGGGCAAAGAGGCTGAACTTGTTGAGTTGCGGTTGATCGCTGCGGAACCGGACCTGTGGGAAGACCAACGGAGGGCCCGCATGGTTACCCGCAAGCTCGCACGTTTCGAGGGTGTGATCGAGCGGGTCGGTGGTCTCGCCGAGTCCTTGGACGACACCGAAACTCTTCTCGAACTCGCCCAGGAAGAGGGCGACACCGACACCGAGGCCGAACTCATTGCTGAGCTCGCAGCGCTCGGTGTGACCGTGGCGGCTCTTGAGAGAGAAACGCTCTACTTCGGCGAATACGATGACCGCACCGCCATCCTGAGCATCCATGCCGGCGCAGGTGGCGTGGACGCTCAGGACTGGGCCGAGATCCTGCTGCGAATGTATGTCCGCTATTTGGAGCGAAGCCCCTTGCAGTTCGTGATCGACGAGATTCAGCCCGGGGATGAAGCCGGCATCAAGTCGGCGACGGTCACGATCAGCGGCGATCATGCCTACGGCATCTTTGAAGGTGAACGCGGGACTCACCGGTTGGTGCGTATCTCACCGTTCGATTCCCAGTCCCGGCGACATACAAGTTTTGCGGGTGTCGATGTTGTACCCGAGATCGAAGCGAACGAGATCGAGATCAACCAGGATGACCTTCGCATCGACACGTTCCGCTCTCAGGGCGCCGGGGGTCAACACGTCAACACATCGGACTCTGCCGTCCGGATCACTCATACGCCGACTGGTATCGTCGTTGCGTGTCAGAACGAACGCTCCCAGCTTCAGAACAAGAACCGCGCAATGCAGATCCTGGCTTCGCGTCTGGCGGAGCACTCCCGCCAACTTCAGGTGGCGGAGATCGATGCGGTGCGTGGTGACAAATCCGAAGCGGGGTGGGGTCGTCAGATCCGCTCCTATGTCATGCAGCCCTATCAGATGGTGAAGGATCTTCGAACCAACGTCGAGGTCGGTAACGTGCAGGGCGTTCTCGATGGAGATATTGAGGGGTTCGTTGAGGGCTACTTGCAGTGGCGCAGAGAGCAGCACGAAACGTCGGATTCGGGGGGCGACGGGTGATACGTTCGCGCAACAGTTGGCCTAACGCCGTCTCGTCGGTAGCATTCCTTCATGTGGCGGAGGGGACACCAACACAAAGTGCGACCGCGTGCGCTGCGGGTCTCCGAGATGAAATAGGAACTACATGATTCGCGTCCAAAACGTCACAAAGATGTATGACGGCGGCGTCGTCGCTCTCAAGGACGCATCGTTAGAGGTCGACAAGGGTGATTTCGTGTTCCTTGTCGGAGCGTCAGGGTCCGGTAAGTCCACGATGTTGCGCCTCATGATGCGCGAGGAAAAGCCCACCAACGGTGATATCTGGGTGGCCGGCAAACATGCGTCGAAGCTGCCCAACTGGAAGATCCCGATGTTGCGTCGCTCGATCGGCACCGTGTTCCAGGACTTCAAGTTATTGCCAAATAAGACCGTGTACGAAAACGTTGCATTTGCGCTTGAGGCGACCGGCAAGCCACGCCACGTTATCAACACCCAGGTTCCGCAGGTGCTGAAACTCGTTGGCCTATCCGCAAAATCCGATAGGTACCCGAAGCAACTATCCGGCGGTGAGCAGCAACGTGTCTCTGTCGCACGGGCGTTCGTCAATCGCCCGTTGATCCTTCTCGCCGATGAGCCGACCGGAAACCTTGACCCCGCAACCTCGGTCGGGATCATGCGCATTCTCGACAGGATCAACCGGACCGGAACGACCGTCGTCATGGCGACCCACGACCACGCGATCGTTGATGCGATGCGTCGGCGTGTTGTCCAGCTCGAACGTGGACGCATTGTTCGCGATCAGGACGCCGGGGGCTACCAAACTCTTCGCCGTCGCAAGGCATCCCCCGATACGACCGGCGGGACACCGATCGTTAGCCCGTCCGACGATGAGACCGGTGCGAGCCCACTTTCCGGTGAGACCGGAGCGGCCGGCGCCGACGCCGGCGAAACACCCGACGTTCCGTCTGAGGAGGCGGCACCGGACCCTCTCACGGCTACGTCCACCGGGGATGTGCCCGAGTTCGACGATTCGGTAGAGTCTGACGAGACTAGTGAGTCCGACAGTTCCGCAGAGTCCACTGATTCGGACGCCACCGACCCGAGCACAGATGTTGAGGAGGAAACAGTATGAGGCGTGTGTCCTACATGCTGTCGGAGGCGTTTCGAAACATCTCTCGTAACCTTGTTGTGGTGCTCGGCGCGGTTCTCGCCGTCTTTATTTCGCTCTTCCTCACATTCGGGTCAGTGATCTTCGGCCAGATTGCCGAGGTAACGCTTGAGGAATGGTCAGATGACGTTCGCGTCATTGCGTACCTGCGTGACGACGTTCCCGACCCCGCTGCCCTTGTCGAGGCGGTCGCGTCCTGGGATGGTGTCCAGTCTGTGGTCTTCTTCTCGAAGCTGCAGGCGATCGACGAGGCCCGTCGTCTGTTCGCCAACGATCCGTCACAGTTGCGCCTGTTAGAGGAAGACCCATCGTTCATACCAACCTCATTGCGAGTTGCTCCTTCGGATCTTGAGCAGGTAGAGCGCATTCAGGCTCAGCTCCAGGGACTACCCGGCGTGGACCAGGTCCGTTCTGCCGACGACGCCGTGAAGCGGCTGATTTCGTTGCGCACATCTCTGCAGTCGTTCTCGCTTGTTCTTGCGACGGCGCTCGGGTTTGCGGCGATCGCTTTGATCGCCAATACCATTCACATGGCTATCTATGCGCGCCGTGAGGAGATCGAGATCATGCAGCTTGTCGGTGCCAGCCGATGGTTTGTGCGGACGCCGTTTGTCATTGAGGGAGTTGTGGAGGGGACACTCGGGGGACTGTTTGCTGTCGGGTTCGTCGTCATGCTGTATCGGATGGCCCTACAGGCAGATCTCCCGAATCTCATCTCCATCGACGTTGGCAGCGGATTCCTCTCGCAGTGGTCGATCCTGATCGTTGCGTTTGGAGCTCTCGTCGGGTTTATCGGTAGTGCGCTCAGCCTGACTCTGCATCGTGGCATCAAGCTGTAGGACATGATGAAGCGTCTCTCCCTTGTGTTGGCAATCCTTCTCATACTGGCCATACCTGCGTCGGTCGGTGCGGATCTTGAGGACGACCTCGACGAAGTCCAGAAACGTCTGAGCGACATGGCGACCCAGATCAAGGCTACGAAAGGGGACCGCACCGAGATCGCCGAGGCGATCCTCGCGACCGAAGGTGTCCTGGACGAGATCAACACCACGCTCAGTGCAGCCGAAACCGAGCTGCTCGGAGCAACCCTCGATCTCGAACGGGGCCTCGACACCCTTGATGTCTTGCGGCGAAAGCTTGATGTTTCCTATGCCCGCCTGGAGGCCGTCAGCTCAGAGATCGACCTTAACCGTGATACCGCGATAGCACTTGCGCGGCGGGAGTACCTCAATGGAGCGACCGACACTCGTGTGTTTTTGCTCGACGCCTCAGATGTCACCGAGGTTCTGGTGCGCGGCGAGTACCTGGACCGAGCTTCGGAGCGCAATGACCAGCTGTTTGTTCGCCTCGAGACGCTTGAGCAACAAGAGGATCGGCAACAGGAGCTCATCGACGAGGAGGAGGCCAGACAGGCAGAGCTCGTCGAGAAACTTGCCGACACCGAGTCTCGCCTAGCGGCTGTCCGTGACCGTGTCACCGAGCGTCAGGAGGCCCAGGCAGCCGAACTCAAACGCCAGGCGACTCTTCTCTCCGAGATTGAGGACGCAATCACCCACTACGAGAATGCCCGAGACTCTCTCGTCGAGGATCGCGAACGTATCGAAGCGTTGATCCGGGAGAACAACAACCCCAGCGGCACGACGCCCGGGGTTCTGCTTCGTCCCGTTCCTGGTCGAATTACCTCCCCCTTCGGTCCCAGAATCCATCCGATCCTCGGTACGTCACGACTGCACACCGGGCTGGACATGGCCGGCGCCAGGGGAACCAACATCAGGGCGGCTGCCGGTGGCAGAGTGATTCTCGCCGGCTGGAACGGTGGGTACGGGTACAGCGTTGTCATCGTACATCCCGGTGGCATGACGACCCTGTACGCACATCAAAAGGCAGTTAACGTTTCAGTTGGTCAGCAAGTAAAGGCCGGCGACATCATAGGGTTTGTCGGCACTTCCGGGCTATCGACCGGTCCGCATCTCCACTTTGAAGTGCGGATAAACGGCACCCCGGTCGACCCCGTACCGTACTTCTAGTCGTCGTGGCCAAGAGCACCGATTCCGACAAGACCGTCGCCACCAATCGGCGGGCTCGCCACGACTACGACATTCTCGATACATGGGAGTGCGGGATGGTGCTCACCGGTTCGGAGGTCAAGTCTCTGCGGGACTCCCAGATTGTCATCAAGGACGCATACGCCGAGATCCGTGACGGCGAGGTGTGGCTGGAAAGCATGCACATTGCGCCTTACGTCTTCGCGCGAGATGGTGGTCACGATCCCGAGCGTCGCCGGAAGCTGTTGATGCATCGGCGGGAGATTGATCGACTCATCGGTCGAATCAATGAGGAGGGCCTCACCCTGGTACCGCTCAAGGTGTACTTCCGCAACGGAAGGGCCAAGATCGAGATCGCGTTGGTTCGGGGCCGTCGTAACTACGACAAACGTCAAGCAATCCGCGCTCGGGAGCAGGGCCGCGAGATGGACCGAGCGATACGCGAGGCCCGGCGGTAACAGCCCGCACGGCAGTCTCGGCCTGATACAATGGTTCTGCACACTGACGGTGTTGCACCCGACGAGTTTGGGGGTGACATGGTTTCGACTGTGAGGGTTGAAGTGTCCGGAAGCGAGCCGAGGTACACCGGAGTCCTCGTTAAAAGCCGGTAAACAAATACGTGCCGATGAAAACATGGCACTGGCCGCCTAACTAAGCGGTCTATCCGCCCGGAGGGTTCCCGTCTCGCCGGTCCCGGGTAACGCAATACGGGATGCTGCTCTCAGGGGTCGGGACTGAGGGCTCAAGATTAATTCCGACTAGGAACGAGGGAATACTTTGCCGACGGCGGTCCCATGTTTCCGAAATGCTCGCTGTTGGCTGCGCTCGGAGATGCCGGCGCTGAAACCTCATAGGACGGGGGTTCGACTCCCCCCACCTCCACCCGAAATAGACCCTCCGCCCGGAGGGTCTATTTCTGCGAGACGGATCGATCACTCAACGGGACTGCTGTTGCGACGGGCTGCACGTCGGGGTCTTGTCCCCGTGCAAATTTGTCGCCGGTCGTATCACGCGATCGATCCGAAAGAAGTTGGTACAGGCTGCTGATGAGAAGGCCCATACCCAGCATCTCGGCGGATTCTTCGACGATCACCTCAAGCTCGGTCGCTATGCCCGGGCCGAAGGCCTCGAAAAGGAACCCGCCGATGATCTCAAGGCCAACGGCTCCACCGAGGTAGACGACAGCCGAGAGTACGAAAAGCACCTGGTACTGCCGATCAAGCGAACGGAGTAACCCGAGGTAGGTGGGAAACAGTGCGGCGCCCACAATGATGAAGGGCAGAACCCAGGCGAACGGGAACGAGTCCGAAATGTTGAGCAGGTTCCCGATCGGTTCCGAAAGCCGCTCGTGTACCGCGATCGTTTCGTCTATCGAAGCCAGCAGCAACATCGCTGCCAGACCCGCCCAACGCCACGTCATGGTTCTGGCTCTCACCGCAATGGCTGCTGTCAGAGCCGCGGCGACGAGCAGGAGGGCAGACGAGAACCATGAAGAGATGCTTTGCTCGGCGTTCAGGTCGAATACGTCGAGACCGGTGGCCGGCTGGTCGGTGAGCTGGCGAAATACACCGACTACAACATTGGCGCCGGCCAGAGCGACGACGATCACGCCTATCGCGATAAAGATAGTTCTGGGTCGAATGGTGACCGAGACTCGTCGACTGTCATTTGTGAGAGACATCAAGCGCTCCTGTGCTGCTCCCTACTGTCGCCCCCTTGCGAGGGAGTCTTTAGACAATCGTGAACGTACCGTTCGGGTCCTGACCGTTGGCACGCCATTCCGACCATGTGCGCGGCCCGCCGGCACCTTCGCGGAACCAGTCGTCAGTGTTATTTGGATAGAAGTAGTCGTTGTCCGTGAACACACCGGTCGCAATGTTTCCCCCGTCGGTCACGACACCGTTTTGTCCCGAATTGATGACTGTGTTGTTGCTCACGAGCGTTCCCGTCGCCTTGAGAGACCCGTATCTTCCGGTCTGTGCATCGAGGCCGTAGCCGATGATCCCGATGCCGTTGTAGTTTCCGTCAACGGTGTTGCCGGTGATGGTGGCATTCGGTCCCCGAACGACGATCCCGGCGTCGTACAGGTTGTCCGGCTTCGGTGATGTCGGCGCAACACCGTTGCTCTTGATGACGTTGTCTGTTATCAAGACGCTATAGGACAGCTCGTGGTTGATGCCCCCCCGCCAGTTATTGGTGATCGTGTTCCCGGAATACACCGTATTCGTGTTGTCCGTGTACCCCCATATGCCGTAACCGGCATT
>VAPH01081128.1_pt1 | contig 13072 bp, 10 predicted proteins | sample 3393861 | NCBI WGS metagenome assembly VAPH01 (sample SAMN08290439, study PRJNA428436) | hydrothermal vent metagenome | isolation source: Deep-sea hydrothermal vent chimney | place: Atlantic Ocean: South-mid Altantic Ridge | reverse complement strand
TTCAGATAAACCCTATTTTCCTTGATGTTTCTTTTTTCATCAGGTCCGTCACAAGCACTGTTGCTGTTGCAAGTATACCTGCGGTGATCACCTCAAGGATTCTTGTGCGTATCCCCGGAGAACTGGTTGCGCTGATGATACCTTCTGTAACTGCATACGCAACAAGACCGCCTCCAAGCAACAGGAGCCCATACAGGACCTTGCGCCTGCCTCCTCTTTTCTTTTTGTTGATATACAGGTTGATACATCCCACAAATCCGAGAATTGCACCGTTATAACCAAAGCTGAACCGGCTTGTTTTCTCGAGTTCGGAGGACTCGATCGAACCCGAAACATAAAGTACCATATAGCCAATAAAGAGGAGGACGGGGAATATCTTGTAGTCAATTCTGGTCTCAATTTTGTAAGTAAGGATGCTGATACCGAAATGAAACAGGAATATGTTGGCAATAACGGCAAACATAATCCTGGAGTTAGCGGCAATGGTTGAGATATATAATGGAGTGTCGGCAAAGAACCATTCGTATGAAGCTATGGAGGCCCCGGCCTTCATAATAGCAAAAACCGTCAGTGCCCAGAATATGTTTTTGAGGTGTGCATCAGTTGCCCCGCGGCTCTTTTTTATAAGCACAAAGGACATAAACAAAAACAAGGCGATATATATGCCGTGGAGAATATTTATCAATTTATCACAATGGATGCTCAGAGATTAATATCCGGCAGGTTTGCCCCCCCTACCAATTCTCTCCCCTCTGATTGTATTATTGCATAAAATTAAAACATTTTCAACACGCACACCGTGTTTGTTTCCTTGCCCGCATTGCTTCATAATCAAGGAGTCTTAAAGTTTGATCGATTTTGTCCGATAAATATATCAAACAGCCTTTCAGGCCGACCACTACTATTATTTCAAGACGTTCTGTATTATAATATACCCAGGATTCCATAACTGCTCAACGTTGGCAGAGGGGGCATATAACCGGCATTATTTCCTGTAAAACATTGCCGGGGAATTGCGGACTTGGGGCAACAAGATATAATATTGAATTGAAATGCCGGAGGGGGCACTTCAATGGCGGATTACAAGCAATCAAAAACTGCCGGTATCAACGCAACCCCACCAGGAAACCATAACCCTGCAGAGGCCACCTATCCCTGCAATTTCACCCCTTACAATGTAACGGATAACACTGAACAGCAGATTATGGTTGTGTGTAGGGATTTCAGGGTAAGGTCTATGAATCACGCTGCAAAGGTGGCTGCAGGCATCGGTTTTTTCGAACCAGGGAAATTCTTTTGTTATCAAATCACTCATAACAGAAACAGGCCGTGTGATTCAGCTGGTGAGCCATGCCCTGTGAGTGAGGTCTTCAGGACGGGAAAACCCGTTACAGTCCACCATGAACATTTTGGGTATAATAAAAAGGGTTCGCTCCTTGAAATCCATGCCTTTCCTATATTTGATGAAAACGGGGAGGTTTTTGAGGTAGCTGAAATCATCAGAGATGTAACAAAGAAGGAACTTGCAGAAAAAGTTCAATTCTCCGAGGAGAGATTCCGCAGTCTTGTAGAATCAACACACGATGCAATTATCACAGCTGACTCAGATGGAATAACCGTTTCATGTAACAGTGCTGTGCAGAAAATCTTCGGCTATACCCCCAGGGAGCTTTCAGGTAAGCCTGTAACGGTCATCATTCCCAGGAGGTTTCACGACAAACACATAGAGGGACTGAAGAGGGTGCGGGAAGGCCACAGACCCAGGATTGTCGGAAGGACGATAGAATTTGTCGGGATGAAGAAGGACGGAAAGGAATTTCCGATAGAACTCTCCCTCTCTACATGGAATTCAAAGGGGAAACCCTATTTTACCGCGATTATCAGGGACATCTCCGTCAGGAAGAGTTATGAGGCGTCTCTGATGGAGGAAAAACGGCAACTTGAGTCAACGCAAAAGGAGCTCATAAAAAAACATGAAGAACTGAACTCCCTCTTCAGGCAGGTCGAGGTTGCAAAGAAGGAGTGGGAACGGACCGTGGATTGCCTGGATGAAATGGTCATTCTTACTGACGGTGAAGGGAAAATAAAGAGGTGCAACAGGGCGTTGAGAAAATTTACATCATTATCTTATATGGAAATACTCGGAAAGAACTGGGAGGAGTTGCTTAGCGAGTATGAGATTAAAACAGGCACCTCCTATGGGCAGAGCATTGAACTGTTACACAAACCGTCGGGCAGGTATTTTGTGCTTAGATCTTATCCTTTCCATGCACTGAACAGTTACGAGACCCCAGGTATCGTTATAACCATTCATGACTTTACCGAGCTGAAACACGTTACAGAAAAGCTTGAGGAAAGCAACAGGGAAATAGATAAGAACAGGCGGGAACTACAGGCTGCACTTGATGAGATATCATCTCTCATACAGAAGGTTGCTGACGAGAAGGACTTCCGCATCAGGTTTGCCAATCCTCACCTGAAGACGTGTTATGAGGTTATGAACTGTACTAAAAAGGTTTGCCCCTGCCATGGAAAAGAGGCGACGAGATGCTGGCAGATTGCGGGCACACAGTGCGGGGGCAATGCACACGGATATTTCGCGAACGAACTTGGAAATTGTTTGCTGTGTCCTGTTTTCAAGGATGCAACTTCAGACCCCATATATCAGATCGGCGAGCACTTTAACAACATGATGCACATACTCGAGTCACAGAACAGCAAACTCGATAAGGCATACACTGAGCTGAAGGCGACACAGGCAAAGATACTCCAGCAGGAAAAGATGGCCTCGATAGGACAGCTTGCAGCAGGCGTGGCGCATGAGATTAACAATCCCATAGGTTTTATATCAAGCAATCTCGGGACCCTCGACAAGTATGTAACCAGGCTTACAGAATTCATCACTGCCCAGTCTGAAATCATGGAATCCCTTAAATCCGTGGAGTCTGAAGAGGTCCTCAGGGAAAAACGGAAAAAACTCAAACTCGACTACATTATTCCGGATATCAAGGACCTGATAGAGGAATCCCTTGACGGTGCCGACAGGGTGAGAAGGATAGTTCAGGACCTTAAAAGTTTTTCCAGGGTGGATGAGGCGGAGTATAAACATGCCGATATTAATGAATGTATCGAGAGCACGATAAATATCGTCTGGAACGAGCTGAAGTACAAGGCCGTGCTGAAAAAGGAATACGGAGATATCCCTCTCACTAAATGCTATCCCCAGCAACTCAACCAGGTCTTTATGAATCTTCTTGTGAACGCTGCCCATGCCATTGAAAAACAGGGGGAAATAACAATAAAGACCCGGCATGAGGAAGAATCCATCTTTATTGCGATATCAGATACGGGAACCGGAATTCCGAAAGAAGATATCAACAGGATATTTGAGCCCTTCTTCACAACAAAGGATGTTGGAAAAGGCACCGGCCTGGGGCTCAGCATAACCTATGACATAGTGAAGAAACATACCGGAGATATCGTGGTACATAGCGAGGAAGGAAAAGGGACCGTGTTTACCGTGAGGATACCCGTTGTGGAGGGGAGGTGATATGGACAGGCGGGTAAGGATACTGTGCGTTGATGACGAAAGGAATGTCCTTAAGTCCATTGAGAGGCTCTTTCTTGATGATGATTACGATATCATTACTGCCGCTTCAGGAGACGAAGGCCTTGATATACTGAGAAGTGTTTCCCCGATCCAGATCGTCATATCCGACTACAGGATGCCGGGGATGAATGGTGTGGACTTCCTCCGGGAGGTATGTGAATACTGGCCTGATACGGTCAGGATTGTACTTTCAGGGTATGCAGACACTGCAGCGATAGTCTCCGCCATAAATGAAGGACGTATATACAAGTTTATACCAAAACCCTGGAATGATGATGAACTGAAAGTCACTATATCCAATGCCATCGAACGGTACATCCTCCACGAGAGGAATATGGAACTTACGGAGGAACTGAAGAAAAAGAACGAAGAACTCCAGAGACTCAACGACAACCTTGAGAGGCTTGTTTCAGAGAGGACCTCTGAGCTGATTTTCCAGAACAGGGTTTTGACTCACTCCCAGAATATCCTCGATTCACTCCCTGTTGCCGTCCTCGGCATAGACTCTGATGGTCTGATAGTCCAGTGCAACCAGAAAGGGTTGTATCTGTTCAGGAAGAGTGACGGCACAATATTGGGTATGGAGAGGAGAAGCGTGCTCTCGAAAGAGATAAACGGTCTTATCGATGATGTTATCAAAAACAATTCCCCTTCAGGTAATCTCCTTATCAGTAAGAACTTTATGGTCAGATATACATCCATGAAATACCCTGATGGACAGGAAGGGGTGGTCCTGGTGTTTATACAGGATAGTAAAAATGACTGATACAGTGCTTCTGGTTGAGTATATCCTTAATTCCCTTGAGAGACTCCTTAGCGATGATATCAGGGTGTTGAGGGCTACCTGTGCAGACGATGCCCTCACAACCGACAGACCCTGCAGGATGGGGCTCGGCAAGGAAGAGGCTGCGCGCATAATCGTATCATTAAAGGGAGAGCATCTTGATCCTGAGATCGTCGATATTTTTCTCTCCGAATTAAGCCGCCGGTCTGAAGAAAAAGAGGGTGACAACGGGGGGAAATCTCCATGAACGGGATAAAGACCGATGTGCAGGTAAAGATACTTGTTGTTGATGATGAGGAGAACATCCTCCGGGCTATCAGGCGGTTGTTGATGGATGAAGACCTCGAGGTTCTAACCGCCACCTCAGGTGAGGAGGCATTAAGGATATTGATCGCGGATCAGGACGTGGGGCTTATAGTCTCGGATCAGAGGATGCCCGGCCTTACAGGGGTGGATTTCCTTGAGAAGGCAAGGAAGATAGTCCCTGACACGATAAGGATAGTGCTTACAGGGTATGCTGACGTAAATGCAGCGATAGATGCCATAAACAGGGGCGGGGCATACAGGTACGTGACAAAACCCTGGAAGGACGATGAACTTGTACAGATCATAAGAGAGGCTGCCCAGCGGTTTTCCCTCTTGAAGGAAAATAAGAGGCTCTCCGGGATTATGAAGAGACAGAATGGAGAGCTTCAAGCCTGGAACTCCAAGCTGGAGTACTTTGTTCAGAAGCAGACGAAAGAGATACAAAAGAACAACGAGGAACTCCAGAGCTTGAACAAGAGACTGAAGAAGAATTTTCAGAACTCAATCCTTGCCTTCTCGGGGCTCATTGAACTTCGCGACAGTGGAGTGAGGAACCACTCAAGAAACGTTGCAGAGGTTTCCACAAAGGTGGCTGTGTCTCTGGGATTGCCCGGCATGGAGACCGAGACTATTACCGTCGCATCACTACTTCATGACATCGGGAAGATCGGTATCCCCGACGTTCTTCTTCAGAAGGACTTCGACGATATGAGCTCCGAAGAACTGGAGGAATATATGCTCCATCCTGTAAGGGGACAGGCTGCCATCGACTCCATAGAGGACCTGAGAGAGGCCGGCATTCTTATAAGGCATCATCACGAATCGCACAATGGCAAGGGTTTTCCCGACAGGCTGAGGGGCGACAATATCCCTCTCGGCTCAAGGATTATAGCCATGGCTGATGCAGTTGATAAGGCTATCGGAAAGTTCTACGGTGACAATGCCGTCCAGGCAGCTCTCGGGAATGTAAAGGAATATCTGGGCAGCAAATTTGATCCTGGTCTCTACAAGGCAGTCAAGGCATCTGTTGAAGAGGTATATGCCAAGGTCCTTGTCAGGACCGATGTAGTTGAACTCGAACTCCACCCCAACAACCTCAAGGCAGGTATGGTCATCTCAAGGGATGTGCATAGCGGCACAGGCCTGCTGCTCCTCAGCAAGGGGATGAGACTTAATGAAAAGAATGTGGAGGCCATAAGACGGTATTACAAGATCGATCCCTCGAGGAACGGAGTTTTTGTCATGGTGAAGAGGTAAGCAATGATAGAGTTCGACCGCGCTGATAAAAAGATGGTACTGAAACTGGTCTTTTATGGTCCTGCACTCTCAGGCAAGACCACTAACCTGCTCAGGCTTCATGACCTTCTGTCAGAGGAGGGCAGGGGAAACCTGATGGTGCTGGATACAAGAGACGACAGGACGATCTTCTTCGACCTTCTTCCCTTCTTTTTTGTTACCCCCGGGGGGCTGAAGATAAAGATAAAGGTATACACGGTTCCCGGACAGGTAAAACATGATGCGACGAGGAAGGCCGTGCTTCAGAGGGCTGACGGAGTGGCTTTTATCGCGGACTCACAGTTGACGGAGGTGGCCAATAACTTTTCGAGTTTTGAAAACCTGGAGAAGAACCTTGCCTTTGTGGGCATCGATATCGAAAAGATTCCCCTTGTTGTGCAGTTCAACAAAAGAGACCTCCAGGGCATCGTTTCTGAAACCGATATAGAACGTGTATGGCGGCCTACAGGCATACCTGTTTTTATGGCCTCGGCTCTTCAGGGCTGGGGTGTTGTGGAGACATTCAGCAGGCTGGTGGAACTTACTTATGAGTGTATTGACGGAAAGTATGGTCTTAGGGAAAGCTGCGGTCTTGACAGGGATGCCTTTGTCCGTCAATTAACACAGAGAGAGCATGACGTGTAAGGGATGTTGATCCTGAAATCGGGTAAATCGAAAGAGGTGGAGTGTATGAAGGAAGGCCACAATGGTCCAGGAGGCATTGAATACATAGTGGGTGCTGAAAAGATCCTTGGCGAGATACTCAGCGATGACGAGGTAATGCCGCTGTTAAAGAGCGCTGTCCGCGCTGGTGCTTCAAGAGTCATGGTGACGGATTCCAGTGACAGGGTGTTATGGATGCACGGTGCTCCTTTGGATAAGGGGAACAATGCAACCGGACGGATACCGCTCTATCTTGAAGGTGAAGTGGCCGGCAGCCTTGCGGTCGAGTACCCATCGGGAGGGGATATCCATCTGAAGGGACTGGAAGGCCTCCTGCTGGACGTTCTGAATACAATAATAACCAACAACCTGAAAAGGATGCTGACAACGGAGGTTCATACCTCTGTCGTCAACCAGACCTACAGGGAACTCCTTGAGACAAACAACAGATTGAGTGCCTCAGAGTCGAGATACCGAGAACTTGCAGAGAGCCTTGACAGAAAGGTTCATGAGCGCACGGAAGAGCTTAAACGTGCGCATACGAGACTGCTTCAGCAGGAGAAGATAGCATCCATAGGCTTGCTTGCAGCAGGCGTGGCACATGAGATCAACAATCCCCTTGGTTTTATATCCAGTAACCTCAATACACTGAAAAGGTATATAGCAAGGTTCATCGAGATGATAGACTTCTACCGCACCATAATCGAGGTGGACGGAACCGGAGATGACCCTGCCGGGGCTGCACGGAGGAAGTGGAAGGACCTGAAGCTCGACTTCATTTCCCGGGATGTGGAAGAACTGATCAGTCAGAGTCTTGATGGAGCTGAGAGGGTACAAAAGATCGTTTCCGACCTCAAGGGTTTTTCCCATGTCGATGACAGCAAGGAAGTTGTTGTCGACCTGAACACAGAGATAGACAGGACCCTCAACGTACTTGCCCATGAGATACCGCCGAATGCCGAGATTGTGAAGGACTACGAAACACTTCCGGGGTTTATCTGCAACCCTGCCCTTGTCTGCCAGGTATTTCTCAACATTATCCTCAACTCACTGCAGGCAAGAAGAGAGGGGCTAAAGCTTCTTATCAGCACAAGATACCTTGATGGAAATATTGCAATCTCATTTTCGGACAATGGCCCCGGCATACCCGGGGAGGTCGGAAACAGGATATTCGAGCCCTTTTTTACTACCAAGGAGGTAGGCAGTGGCACAGGGCTGGGGCTCACTGTTACCCACGATATAATTACTGCCTATGGCGGGGTGATTGAGGTTGCAAGTGAATCCGGGAAGGGTACAACTTTTACCATCAATATCCCGTTGAAGAGGAGAGGGGATGTCTAAGTACGCTGAACTGTTCAGGACGGTAACCATGGGTGAATCGGTTCATACTGAATTGCCGGAGGAGACGGACGGCAACGGACAGGGTGACGGCGGGGATGGTTTTACCTTTCTCTTTGTTGATGACGAGGAAGGTGTGCTTAATACCCTGGAGAGGATATTCCTTGACGAGAACTACCGGATACTCACTGCCACATCCGCTGACAAGGCCCTGGAGATAATGAAGCTTGAAAAAATCCACCTCATAATATCAGACCACAGGATGCCCAGGATTACGGGAGCCGAGCTTCTGAGAGATGTGAAACAGCAGTGGCCTGATACGATCAGAATAATGCTTACGGGTTATGCCGACATACAGTCCATCATGGGTGCTGTGAATGACGGGGCAGTCTATAAGTTTATTACCAAGCCATGGAATGACGAAGACCTAAGGCTTACGGTCAGCCTTGCTCTACAGCAATACGTGCTCATTGAGGAAAACAGGAAGCTGAAGGAGATAACAAAGCAGCAGCAACTCAAGATCAGGAACTATTCAGCCCACTTCAACGAAAACCGCGGGATAATGGGGAACATACTGATCAAGTCCGGAATAATAAAAAAGGCTGACCTCGACAGGGCCTTTAAGGAAAAGGAAGACGGGGAGTTCCTGGGCGAGACACTTGTGAGGCTCGGTCTGACCACGGAATCAAAGATAGTCAGGTCACTACAGGAGCACCTGAACCTTGAGTATATAGACCTCAGGGAGATGACCCTCAGTGCCGGAATCGTGGGGTTTCTGCCAAGGGACCTGTGCGAAAAGAACAGGCTTATCCCCGTGAAGCTTGCCGACAAGCAGGTCACAATAGCAATGGCCGACCCTTCCGACATTTTCAAGTGTGACAACATAGCCCTGATGACCGGCCTCAAGATAGTACCGGTTATCGCAAAGAGTTCCGACGTCATGTATCAGCTCAACAGGGTTTACGGCAGTTGTCCGGCAGATACCTCCCTCGACATTGACGGTATCTGCGGAATCGAACCCCTTGACGAGATAGACATAATTATCGAAGAAGAGGAAACGGAGCTTGACGTACACGAACTCATAGGTTCTTCCGAAGTGCCACCTGTCATAAGGATCGTGAATGCAGTTATCTCCGAGGCGATACGTTACAAGGCGAGTGACATCCACATAGAGCCAAAGACAAAATATTCCGTGATACGCTACCGTATTGACGGGATGCTCCATAACAAGATCAAGATACCCTCGGACCTTCATCCTGCCACCATATCGAGGATAAAGATACTGGCCAAGATGGACATTGCCGAGAGACGCAAGCCACAGGATGGAAGGATTACAGTGAAGTCGGGAACGAGGATTGTGGACATCAGGGTCTCCACAATGCCAACAATAAACGGCGAAAAGGTAGTTATGAGAATACTGGACAAGAATGCAGCCATCAAGAGGCTTGATGAACTCGGTGTATTTCCGGCAGACCTTGACAAGCTCTATGCCCTGATCAAGAAACCGCAGGGCATTATCATCTCCACTGGTCCCACAGGGAGCGGAAAGACCACCATGCTTTATTCCATACTTAATGAAATGCTTCAGAGCACAAAAAACTTTGAGACCATAGAGGACCCTGTGGAATATTTTCTTGAAGAGGCAAGCCAGGTCTATGTAAAGGAGAAGATCGGCCTCTCCTTTGCCTCTGTGCTGCGTGCCACGCTCAGACAGGACCCGGACGTGATTCTCGTCGGCGAGATCAGGGATTACGAGACAGCTGATGTGGCGTTCAAGGCAGCCCTTACAGGCCACATGGTACTCACAACCCTGCACACAAACAATTCCGTAGCATCTATAACACGGCTGATAGACATGGGGGTTAAACCCTACCTGATAGCTTCAGCCCTCGAAGGCATCCTGGCCCAAAGGCTTGTCAGGAGGATATGCAAACACTGCAAGGAGACGGTTCCCCCTGCGATGGAGCTCCTGAAACTGCTCAAGATTCCGCCCGGTTCTCTTGGTGACACGACATACAAGGGTAGGGGATGTGAAAGGTGCAACCATACGGGTTACCTTGGAAGGACGGGCATTTTTGAGGTCTTTGTGATGAATGATGATTTCCGGCACTTTATAAGCAGCACTTACAAGGAGGCTGAACTCCTGAACATGTCCCGTTCAACAGGGATGAAGACGCTTATTGAAGACGGTATTGAGAAGGTCAGGCAGGGGAAGACCACACTTGAGGAGCTTCTCAGAGTGATAGGAACCCAGACAAGACACGAACGCAAGTGTGAAAACTGTGAAAGGCTGATTGATGCAAAATTCCTTTTTTGTCCGTATTGCGGCACCTTCAAGCAGAACTTCTGCAAGCAGTGCAGGATGCCGCTTGATGAAGACTGGCGGACATGCCCCTTTTGCGGAGATGGCCGGATCGGCAGGTAATCAGCATTGGACAATGTAGGGGAGACTTTATCATTGCATCCAAAAAACAAAGGAGGACAGAGCATGGAAGACACTATACTCCTGGTAGATGATGAACCCAACATCATCTCCTCTCTGAAAAGGGTACTCATGGATGAGCAATACAGGGTTTACTCTGCCAATAGCGGAACGGATGCCCTGGAGGTACTCAAGGGGCGGAATATAAAAGTGGTGATCTCGGATGAGAAGATGCCGGGTATGTCGGGAGCTGAATTCCTTTCGATAGTGAGAAACCGGTTTCCCGAGACTGTCAGGATTGTCCTGACAGGCCACGCAAGTATTGAAGCGGCAATGAATGCCGTTAATAACGGAGAGATTTACAGGTTCTTTACAAAACCGTGGGGTGACCTTGATCTCAAACTCTCCATACGTTCAGCTGTTGAAAAATATGACCTGGATGCGGAAAACAGGAGGCTCCTCAGCATAGTGAGGCACCAGGCCCTCGAGCTCAAAATACTTGAAAAGAAATACCCGAACATTACAAAAATTGAGAGGGACGATGATGGTAACCTGATCCTGCCGGACATATCCGGGAAGGATCTTTCCGCCATTGTGGCCCAGTGCGAAGAGGAGTTCACTTGAACAATCGCCGAAAAATAGAGAGCATTGTCTCAAGAGTGAAGGACCTTCCAACTCTCCCCTCTGTGGTGCTCAAGGTCAATCAGATATTGATGGATAACTCTGCAACCATTGATTCCGTATGCGAGATAGTCGGAAGAGACCCTGCCCTTACATCCAAGGTGCTCAGACTTGCCAACTCGAGCTATTACGGGCTCTCCTATCATGTGGACACCCTGGCAAGGGCTATCACGGTCCTTGGGTTCAACACCATAAGGAGCCTTGCAACAACTGTATCCGTCTTCAAGATATTCGGCAGGAATGTGGTTGATTCCTTTGACCTGAAGGGCTTGTGGCATCACAGTCTCGGCTGTGCGATAGCCTCAAAGGCCCTTGTTCACAGGATGGACATGGCGCTTCAGGAGAAGGCCTTTATCTGCGGTTTGATTCATGACATCGGGAAAGTGGTTATCGCCCAGAACCTGCCTGAGGAGACTGCAGCGGTTCTGAAGCGTCTTGCAGACAGCAACGCTCCCGACATGGCTGAAATAGAGAAGGAGCTGATAGGGTTTACCCATCCTGAGGTCGGAGCGCTTATAGCGGAGAAGTGGCATTTTCCGAAGGAGTTCTCCGAGGCTATAAGGCTGCACCACTGCCTTGGTGCCCCTGGTTCAGGGGGAGAACCATCCGGGGCAGACGGAATGGAAAAGGAAGACGGGGCCACCTTTCTGGCCTATGCCGTATATGCAGGAAACCAGGTCGCAAAGAACCTCGACCTCGGCAACAGTCATAACAAGCGGGTCAAGGAGATTCAGCCGCTGGTCTGGGAAACTCTCGGGCTGTCCGAAGAGGAATTGCCGGAACTTTTCGCAAAGATCAAGGAAGACTTTTCCGCTGTAGTTAACTCCTGGAACCTGGAGTGAAAATTCTCTGTTTTTCTTCCATCTCTACTTTTGGACTTCACGCCGTCCAAGTTCAGACATATGCTATAATTTAATGTATGAGTACAAAGGTATCACTTTTTGAAGAAACCTCTACATTAGTTATCGAGCCGTGGAATGTTATTCTCCTCAATGACAACCGGCATACTTTTGATGAGGTGATTGCTCAGTTGATAAAGGCTACAGGATGTTCGCTGGACCAGGCAAGAGAGATTTCATGGCAAGCACATACACAGGGAGAGGCACTTTGCTATACAGGGCCAAGAGAGCGTTGCGAACATGTAGCCTCCATACTGGAGGAGATAGCGCTCAGGGTAAGACTGGAGCGTGCATAAAAGACTGTTCAGGATTCAAAATTTGTTTGTGTAATGGTACGAAGATTATACCTTTGTATATGGGACAAAACCATAGCTTTCATATATCATCTGTGCCTCTCTGGAGAGGATAAAAGAGAGGAACTTCTCTGCATTTTGAGGGTTCGGTGCATTCCTGAGTTTAGTGATATAATAATTAACCCGGTGACGCTGATCAAACCTTTCTCCCACCTCTACAACCTCAAACCCAAGCCCCTCCCTTTTTGCATGCACTGCCTCGGTTGCCCAGACAGGCCCGACGTCTACAGTCCCCTTTCTCAGTCTCAGAGGCGTTTCCCTGTGATGGACAATTGTGAGAATGGTGCTGCCCTCAGCCCTCTTTTCCTCCATTATCCTCCTGACAAGTGCCTTGCCCCCGGCCCCTTCATACATATCTACAATATATTTTGTAATGTCTTCGAGGGCTCCCGGTTGTGATATGCGAACATCGTCCCTGCCGAGGTCATTGACAGTTTTGATATTGGCCGGATTCCCCTCCGGCACCATAAGAATAATCCTGTTATGGAGGTAGATGTGGTATTCATCAACAAGTCCCCGGATGGCAAGTTCTTCCGTTGCATCTTTTGTTACCGAGGTATATATGTCAGGCCTGCCGGTTATCATTCTGCCCTGAAACAGGGCGCCACCGGCAAGGATCTGCCTCAATTCAAGGCCCGGCGGAAGTGTTTCATAAAAGATATTTGCTACCTCAGGATGTCTCTTCTGAAATGCCCCGAGCAATTCTTCCATAACCATGTACTGATTGCCGGCCATAAAGAG
>VAPH01048852.1_pt1 | contig 13087 bp, 11 predicted proteins | sample 3393861 | NCBI WGS metagenome assembly VAPH01 (sample SAMN08290439, study PRJNA428436) | hydrothermal vent metagenome | isolation source: Deep-sea hydrothermal vent chimney | place: Atlantic Ocean: South-mid Altantic Ridge | reverse complement strand
TGCTTTGAAGGTGGTGGTGGCGATGCAGGCGGATACTAAATCAGCGATAAAATTACAAAGGAGGAGTTATTTTATGAGAAATATAAGTAAGAGACTCGGGCTTCTGTTTGTTGCGCTGACTTTCGTGTTTTCCGTAGGCGTACAGACAGCCGATGCCGGTGCAAAGATAAAATTTGGTAAAAACAGTTCTCTAAGAATTAACTACAGAGAACAGCTCTATACCGTATGGAGAGATACAGGATCAGGACCTGATAAAAGCGATCCAACAACTGATATTTACTTTAAACGAAATCGATTTACCTTTTCCGGTAAAGCAACAAAAACAACCGGCTTTGTGTTGCAGGTCGAGCATAAAGGCCCGAGAGCCATCGGTGATCTCGAGGTTTTTGATGATAAAAGTAGTGCCCTTGGAGTGCTGGACGCTTTCCTGACCTTCAAGTTTTCCAGAGCTCTGAGGTTAAGAGTCGGTCTTACAAAAGACCCTCTTACCCGTGAGAACAACGAGGGCTGTTTTGATACTTTAAACCTTGATAGAGGACTATTTATCTATACTCCGTTTCAGCCTTCTCGTGACACGGGTATAGTCGCATGGGGACGTACTGCTAATAAGTTATTTCAGTACAGGGTTGGTATAATGGAAGGTCGTGAAGGCGGCAATTCTCCTAAAAGTTCTCTCAGATACACTGGTAGAGTACATATTACTTTGCTTGATCGTGTTGAATCAGCATCACTCATTTACAGAGGGTCATTTCTTGGCAAGAAAAAAGTTTTGACTTTTGGTGCTGGTGCTCAGTATGAGCCGGATGTGGTCTATGCCAACTTATCAGCACAGACCGGGGCAAAGGACAATCTGAACTATACGTTCGACGGTTTCTTTGAATATCCCACACCTGCTGGAGTGTTCACTTTGTCAGCAGCATACCTGGCTGTTAATTTTGACAATGCATACAAAGGCGGAGATCCTGATCCTGCTGGCCTCGATTTCTATAAAGAAAGAAAGGGCTGGTATGTAAAGGCTGGTTATCTTATTCCGACACCGTTTGTTGAAAAGGTTCAGCTCTTCGGTCGTTTTGAAAACTGGAAGTTTGCACAGCTCAGAGGCATAAATGATCAGGAACTAACCTGGAGTGCTTTTGGTGTAAACTACCTTATCAATGGCCAGAATCTGAGAATTACAGTGGAATACGCTATGACCGACTATCAGCAGGAATTAAGTGGACCGAAGCCTTCAGAGGATTTTACGACAATCACCACGATGCTTCAGTTTTTATTCTAAAGAATTTTCAAGACAGGACTTAAATAAAAGCGTTCGGTTTCTTTTCAGAAATCGAACGCTTTTTTAATTATCATTCTCTATATCCAAACAGCGGATTTCAATTTATGTGCTCATCTGTGAGTAGGTAAGTTTCATCATTGCATCCTCAAGATGACTCATTAGACACACACAGACTGTGTGAAACATTGTTTTGAGGGTTGATATTTTTTTGACAATGGGCTTATCATGTAAAATAAGAGTAGTGAGTTAAACATGTAATTAAGAAGGGATATCTCCCCAAAATCAGATCTTATTAATCAAAAATACAGTGCCAGTATCATGCATTTATTCCAACTGCCAGGTAGAGAATCTATTGATAACATACTCATGCGTAAAACTACAGAACAAATCACATGGTTTTACAGATTTCATCCATCCCCCTATTTCTTTTAAATGGACAACTTAGAACTAAGTACCGCAGTGGGTCAGTTAGCTGAATTCTACTTCCAGGAGAAAACACTATGCTGTTCTCAGGCAGTTCTGGTAGCGACAAATCAGATTTTTGGAGGTACTCTATCATATGAAACTGCTGCCCGGCTTGGTAGTGGGTTTTGCGGTGGAATAGGCAATTCAGGTGGCCTCTGTGGAGCGTTGAGTGGTTTGATTATGGCGCTTGGTCTATTAGCTGGTGATCTTGAAAAAAGCATATCCAAAAAGAATGCAATAAGAAAAGCGGCGCAAAACTTACAAAATCAGTTCACTGAACGTTACGGCAGTGTTTGTTGCCGCGATCTTATTGAGCCATTTCAAAACGAAAAAAGCAAGTGCAAAGCGTTTTGCCAAGGCATAACAGGGGGCGGAGCAGAAATGCTTACCAACTCGCTCCTGAAGCTCAAACCGAATCTGGCGTCAACTGGGCAAAACAACATTGGCAAATTTCCAATTTCATAGCCGCTATCTGGAGTAGATGAGAGAAAAATGGTTGAGGTAAGTTAAAATCATAGTAACAGTTTCCACTTTCATAGTTGTAAAAAGTTAAAGGTCGTATTTGCTATGGCAATAAACAAGGAAACACAAATTCAAGCAGAAATCAACAAACTTCTTCTTTGGGAAGCCAGGGAAAGAGACGGGTTTGTAGATAAGGTTCATGGACTCGCAGAGCGTTTTGGCGACGTTTTCTACCCGCATCTGCTTTATACCATGGCTCATCTGACGTTCGAGAAAAGAATTGCCAGAAAACACTGGCACGCTATTGTTCATCACTGGGAACAGATGCGCGGTGATCTGAAACGAGATATTAATTTCCGGGTGGCCTTGCTTGATTACTTCATCGACATTTACAAAAAAATAAAAAATCCTAAAATCATCGAAATAAAAGTCTTCCAGAAAACACAGCAGGAAACCTTGATCGATGAGTTAACTCAGCTTTACAACTACCGCTATCTTATTAAGGCTATGAATCGCGAAATCTCCAGGGCAAACCGGTATAAAACTCCCCTCAGTTTTGTCTTTCTGGATGTGGATGACTTTAAGTGTTACAACGACACTAATGGTCACTTCAGCGGGAATAAAGCACTGAAGCAGCTTGCCGGAATTATGAAAAAAACAGTTAGAGAAGTGGATATCGTGGCCCGGTACGGAGGAGAGGAATTCGCCCTGGTTCTGCCCGAGACCAATAAGGACGGAGGCGCTATAATATCCGAAAGAATACGGAGGCGGATAGAGCTAAGCAAATTTATAGGTGGAGATAAACAGCCACTTGAAAAGATCACAGTAAGTTGTGGTATCGCCACTTTAAATGTAGATGCAGCCACCAGAACAGATCTTATTAAAAAAGCTGACCAGGCTCTTTACCGTGCAAAAAGCCGAGGGAAAAACCAAATATGTCTCTATGAGGATGAAAAGCGGGATTTCGAGCGGGTGGATGCATTGTTCGTGAAACAGCTAAGCGTGGTTTCGGATACCGGAGACATATTTATACCCAAAAATATCAGTAAAGGTGGGATGCTCTTTACCTTTCAAAGAGCCATATCTATGGGATGTATCATGCAACTTTTCCTGTCTCTACCTGGTCGTAAAACTCCGATTTTATGCAAAGTAAAAGTTAAACGTGTGGAGGAAATTAAAAAAAATAAGAAGTATGAAATTGGTGTCAGGATAATTCAAATACGAGGTCCGGATAAAAAGGTGTTGGGACGATTTATAGACTCCTTGGTGCAGAGCAAGTAAAGTATTTTCCAAGTTGATCGATATTGTCTCTCTAACACTTATTGATGCTTTAACATATGGGTGAACATTATGCTTAAGAAAAGATTTCTGTTCTGGAATGATATTGCTGTCTTTGTCATTATGGCGGTGTTGGCAGGTTGCGGGCTGATCTACGAATACCTGCTATCCCATCAAGCTGGACGAGTATTGGGCGCTATCGAGACGGCAATCTACGGTATCATCGGCATCATGATTGTTTCGATGGGTATAGGCTCTTTTCTGGCGCGCAATATCAAATGCCCCTTTAACGGGTTTGTCTGGCTGGAAATATTGATAGCCCTTCTTGGTTCCTCGGCAGTACTTATCATTACAGGAGTTTTTGCACTTTCCAGCATGTTGCCGAGGTTGCTTGGTGATACCTTCGGACTTCCGCCAGACTTGCTGCCAAGCGGAGGGATGATAGAGTGGGCTGAAAAAATTGCTAAGGCCGGACCCTATGTTACAGGAGCGATTCTCGGAACGTTGATCGGAATGGAAATTCCATTGGTTGCCAGGGTACGCGAAGCCATTCATGGAGAACACCTGGTGCATAACATCGGGTCGATATATGGGGCGGACTACATAGGGGCAGGTATCGGCGCTGCCTTGTGGGTTCTTTTCATGCTGACACTCGACACTACACTGGCCGCAGCCTTGACCGCAGGTGCAAATATTGTTGTGGGTCTGTTGTTTCTAATCCTGTTTCGGCATCGTATTCGCAAACGTGCACTGCTGGTGGGCGGACATTTGCTTGTAGCTGTCCTGGCAATATTCATTGCAGTAGAGGGTGCTGGCTGGGCAGCTTCTATGGAAGATATGTTATACCGGGATAAGGTGATCTACAGCACAAACACCAAGTACCAGCATCTAACCATTACAGAGCGCTTTACAAATCCGGTTAAACCGCCTGTGCTGACCTTCTACATAAACGGACGTACGCAGTTTGCCAGTAATGACGAGCATATATATCACTCCATGTTGGTTTATCCTCCCATGGCAGCCTCTGCACGTCAGGATAAAGTTCTGGTAATAGGCGGGGGTGACGGACTTGCGGTGCGAGATATACTTCGTTGGAACCCCAAAAGTGTTCTGGTGCTTGATCTTGATGCAGATGTTGTAAACCTTTTTACCAATCCTGTTGAGGTGGATGGACATATCATTAACCAGAGGTTATTAGACCTGAATCACCGATCATTTACCGATCCTCGTGTGGAAGTTAGAAACGGGGATGCTTTTCTGACCGTTGATGATCTGCTTCGTACTGACGAATATTTTGATGTAATTATTGTCGACTTACCAGACCCAGGCCATCCGGACCTGAACAAGCTTTATTCAGCACGCTTTTATGTTAAGCTTAAAGTACTGTTATCAGGAGATGGAGTCATGTCGGTACAGTCGACTTCACCATATCACTCCAAACACGCATTTTTGAGTATTGGCAAGACGGTGAAACATGCGGGTTTTTTGCATGTTGAGCAGTATCATCAAAATGTCCCCTCATTTGGAGAGTGGGGTTGGACGATTGCCACAAAAAACGGCAGATCTCCCAGGTCTCGTCTTACAGCGCTGAAAAAACTGCCTATTGATGACGGATGGATGACAAAGGGTGTGATGATGGCAGCCTTTGAATTTAGCCGAGATTATTTCGATGAGTTGGACAGTATCAAAATTAACCGGCTGGGTTCATTGGTAGCTTACCAATATCACCAGACAGACTGGGAAAAAGAACAGGGTATATACCGTCCGTGAAGAGGAGAGGACGAAAGGAGAAATTATGTCTAAAATACAACTAGAAGCTTTGGCCGAAGGTCTCATTATAATGAAACCTGGTGATGGTTTGACGATGTCTGCTGAGGTTATGACAGGTGAGGTGGACATGGTAAAGGTGAAGATTGAGGACCGGGAGGAATTTCCGGTATTTATCACTGTTGATAATGAGCAGATTCTCTGTACTACGTATTTGTGGCATGAGAATGAAGTCAGAACGGATAAACGTAGTGAACTGATCGAGAGTATGCTGACAATGAATCTGCCCATGCCGCTGTCGTCTTTTGGTAAGGTTGGTGATCAGTATCTGATTTTTGGAGCCATAGATGTTAATGCCGACATCAAGGAAGTCCATCACGAGGTTTGTACTCTAAGTGATAACACACTTAATGCTATCGAGGCTATGCAGGATTACCTGCAATAATGGAGGTGACTTATGAGCATATGGAAGAAACTATTTACCGCTGTGCGTGGCTCTGTCAACGAAGCAGGCGAAGCCATTGCCGACAACCAGGCGCTTCGTATTCTGGATCAGGAAATGCGTGACGCAAATTCAAATCTTAACAAGGCCAAGGAGAGTATGACAGGAGTCATGGCCGAGCAGATGGCGGTTGAACGCAAGGTCAATGAGTTTAAGAAGAAAATAGAAGAACACGAGGGCTATGCTGCTCAGGCCCTGGATAAGGGTGACGAGGCACTTGCTCTTGAGGTTGCGGATAAAATTGCCGAATTCAGCAATGAGCTTGAAGCACAGGAGAAATTGCTTGAGGGCTATAAGGCCAACGTAGCGCAACTGAAGCGTACGATTGCTGAAACCGAGCGTAACATAAAAGCGATGCAACGTGAGGTTTCGATCGTAAAAACTACCGAGGCTGTGCAGAAGGCAAATGCAGCGGCAGCGGCCAAGTTCTCTGGCAGCAACTCTTCAATGACATCTGCTACAAGTTCTCTGGAACGTATAAAAGCTAAGCAACAGAAACGCGGCGACCAGATGAAGGCAGCAGTGGAGCTTCAAAAAGAGTCAGAAGGCGGTGACTTGCAGGCCAAGCTGAAATCGGCTGGTATTGTAAGCGGCAATGCATCGGCCAACGCGATTCTCGAGAAGATTAAGGCAAAGAAAGCCGCCTAAGTGTGATTGCGGATGAGTCTTTTAAAAGGTATTTTTAATAAGGGACGCGGAGCTGACAAAAATATACCAGCTAGGTCCCTGGATCACCCCAGGGACTTACAAGCCGGCGATATCATTAAGCTTGGATTTGCCGCGCAGGAAGGCATTGGGAACCGGTCGTTTACTGTTGAAACTGTTACTACCTTTGACTTAGGTGAGAACCACCAGAAGACGGTCTTTACCATCGAGACTGCCGGAGAGCGATTCCGGATGGCTGTTGTCAGAGACGGTATGGATGAATGGTTGGAAATCGCGCGGCAGGTTTTGCCGGATGATGTCCAGCAGGTTTTTGACGTCGAAGCTTTTATAAATCTTCTGGATCCAGACACAGGGGTAAATCACGTTCTTGAGCGTATTCATGAGCCTGATTTTCTGACCGATTGGACAGCCCCGGTATATCGCCAGGAGGCAGGACATAACGCTTATTACTATAGTGACGACTACCGTGACAGCGAGTTGCCGCATGATGCGGATGAGGGTGAGGCGTTCAGTTATTACCTTCTGGTGAGCGATGATAGGCGCTTTGCACTGGAAGTACAGGTTTATGATGGCGGACGCACCGAGGTTTATCTGATAGTCTATCTGCCCGTATCTAAAATCGAAGAGTTATGGCCTGCAAAAGGCACTTAATCTTTTAACTTTTGGCATTTAGCATTTAGCCCAATATGTTTACCTGGTTTTTTACTCTGCTCCGCAGTAGCCGCGGAAAGACGCTTGCAGTGGCGCAACGACAAATGCGGGAGTCACTGGCAAAGACCGGCATATACCTTAGTGTAATCTTCATCGCTCATATCGTGGCGATGCGAGTTTTTGAAGGCATCAATCTGCCTGACGCTTTATGGCTCACCTTGACCACTGTCACCACTGTGGGCTATGGTGATCTGTCTGCCGCCTCTCTGCCTGGACGGGCTGCTACTGTGGTATTGCTCTACATGGGCGGCATATTCGTGCTTGCAAAGATAGCCGGTGATTATTTTGATTACCGTACCGAAATACGGCTGCGCAAGATTAGAGGTGAGTGGGACTGGAAGATGCATGGACATATTCTTATAATCAACACACCTGGTCATGACGGCGAACAGTACTTTTCGCGGCTAATCCGGCAGTTTCGTGAAAGCCAGCAGTACAGGGATCACCCCATTCAGATACTGACAACAGGTTTTCCCGATGGGCTGCCTGACAGTCTTACGCGGCTGGCTGATGTAGTTCATTACAATGGTCGCGCGGATGACCCTGAAAGCCTGGAAGCGGTAAACGCTGATCAGGCCGATGTTATAGTTGTGTTGGCCAAAGACGAACACGACCGGGGTTCCGACTCCAAGACCTTCGATATCATGCATAGACTTTCTGAGAAGGGTATTAAAGGGACTGTTCTTGCCGAGTGTGTGGGTGATCGTAATAGAGAGCGTATAATACAGGCTGGGGCTAATATCGTGACCCGTCCAATGCGAGCTTATCCCGAGATGATAGTGCGCGGTTTTGTGGCGCCGGGATCAGAACAGATTATCGAAAACATGTTCACTTCGGCCAGTGATGAATACATGCGGTTTGAGGTTGAGGTGTCGAACATGAGTTGGAAAGAAATAGTATGCTGCATAATCAACAGCGATCTGGGCACAGCCGTGGCATATGTTGATACTGATAAAAAATTACACTGTAATCCGCCGGCAAACGATCCTGTGAAAGCATCGGCCTTGATTCTTATGGTGCGCGAGGACAACAAGCCGGATCAGGCGAAGGTTGCGCGCGCCCTTCAGGGAGGAAATACTTGAGGCTCATAATCAGGAAAAGCGGAGGGGTAATTCCAGGCAGTAAAGGTTTAGATTTAGGTTTGCTGCTTTCAGTTTTTGTAATAGCGTTGCTGCTTTTACAAGGCTGTTCGAACCGCTACGCTGAGGATATCAACGAGCGGTACGGTGCGGTTCAGCGGCGGCTTGTTGACCTCGGACAGAATATTGATTCGGGCCGTGTTGCCAATGCCTTACTTATAAAAACCTATGCACGGCAACTTATTGGTAAAAAGCCGGAGCTCAAAGAAGTTGCTCAGGCCCTTGGTAAGGATGCTACCACAAGCGGACCTCTTTATAAAGGGTTGCTTGAGCGTTTAAAACTGATCAATTTAAAGCCATCAAACAAGCAGCAATACATCTCGGCTTTTACGGAATTAGAGTCATTATGGGCTGCGGCTGATCCGGTGGTTTATAACGATTCATTAATTGATATTGTAAACACCATAGCAGACCTCTCTGGTGGCGAATTATCCCGTATCAATATTCCAAAAAACACTGGGTCATCTGCTGAGGCAGGCACGGTTCCGGGCAGTTATCTGGTAGGCAACCCGAATTATGGAAGCTGGCAGACAAACTCTTCAGGCAATTCTTTTTGGTCATGGTACGGGAAATATGCTTTATTTTCCTCTCTGCTCAGAGGACCTCTATATTATAATTCATGGTACAGTCGTCCGCACTACAGCTATTACAACGATTACGGCAGAAACACGTACGGATCCTCCTCGGACCGCAGAAGTTGGAATGAAGGCAGTAAGAGGCTGGCAAGCAAGGGGATTAAAACTCCCAAGCCAAAAAGTTATGGCAGTGTAGCCGGTCAAAAACGAATGAGTACCTATGCTTCTATGCGTTCTAAGAGTGCTACGAGTCTCGGTATTAAAAAATCAGGAGCAGGGCTTGCCGGGAAATCATCCTCTAGCTCCAAACGCTCTTCTTCGTTTTTCGGCAGTAGCAGTCGCGGAACTACTTCACGGTCATACGGCGGCAAGTAATCTAATGGTTTTGTATACTTTTATCAGGAGATATCAATTATGAACACGTATGTGATACTTCACGATGCTTCGATGATCTACTACATCATCGATTTTATTATAGTACTGGCGGTGCTTGCCGGACTTCGTATCTTCTCCGGTGTTGTAGCCAATGTCTCGTTGAACGATATACTGGCCAAACAGGATAATTTTGCCATGGGTATTTCGCTTGCCGGAGCAGTGCTGGGTGTTTCTATAATGCTTATGGGAGCCGTCTCTGGTGATGCTGGAGTCAGCCCGGGCCAAGAAGCGATGTTGATGCTAAGCTATGGCGTCTCCGGTATCCTGCTGATGTGGATTACGAGAAAGGTATTCGATAAATTGTCGTTACCGCAGATTTCAGTGTATAAGCAGATTCAGGCTGGTAATGTGGCAGCTGGTATCGTGGATGCAGGCAACCTAATCGCCACTGCGATTATCGTCAGGGCTGTTATGAGTTGGGTAGATGGAACTTCTTTCATAGGTTTAGCGGCAGTAATTGCAGGTTATGTGACTTCACAGCTAATCATGTTGCTGGCCACATGGTATCGGTCAACTGTTTTTGCCAAGCGGCACCCCGGTGCTTCCCTTCATCAGGAAATTCAGACTGGTAATGTGGCACTGGCCGTCCGGTTTTCCGGACACCGTATAGGCGTTGCCCTGGCTGTAACTGCGGCCTCCGGCCTTGTGGTCTATTACCCTGACTCCATACCTGTATCACTTCTTGTATGGAGCTGCATTGCGCTGCTTATGTTTTTTGCCCAGACTTTGATTTCTATTGCAGCCCGTCACATCCTGCTTCCAGGCATTAATGTCGCAGAAGAAGTGGGTAGACAGAAAAACGTGGCTATTGGAACCCTTGAGGCATCTGTTTATATTGCCGTTGGCCTGATATTTGTTGGACTGCTTGGATAAGGAGAACCAATAAAACTAAGAACTCTGCCCCTCCTCTGCATCATACTGCTGCTCTGCTCGATTACCTGTCTGGAAGCCAAAACCTTCAAGGTCGCAAGCTATAACGTCGAAAACCTATTTGATCTTACCAAGGATGGAACGGAATACACGGAATATATTCCGAATACCGGCTACGGCTGGAACAAAGAAATCGTCGAAATAAAGGTCACCAACATCGCTGAAGTAATAAAGGACCTGCACGCCGATATTGTTGCATTACAGGAGGTTGAGTCTAGAAAAGCTCTTATTATTCTTAGAAACAAATTGAAAGACTTGAGAGTGGATTATCCGTATTGGGAAATTGCGGATTCAAAAGGCACGACAGTAAAGTGTGCTGTTTTGTCAAAATTCCCGATTATTAAAAAGAAAGAAATACAGATTAGCGATGGATTTGCAAGAAACATTCTCAAGGTGACTTTTGATATTGATGGAAACTCTCTTGTTCTGTTTGTCAATCACTGGAAATCTAAACGAGGTCCTGAGAGCCGGAGGATAGTTTACGCTAAAAAACTTAAGCAAGAGACGTTTCAATTAAAAAACAACGCCGATTTTATACTAATAGGCGATTTCAACTCTAACTACAACGAGTACGAAACTTTCAGGAATTCCAGCAGGTTAAATGATACCGCCGGTATTACCGGGATCAATCATATTCTAAAGACTGTTAAAGGCTCCAATTTGGTCAACGAAAAAGTTCTGACAAAGCAGGTTTCAGGTGAATATTTTTATAATCTTTGGCTCGAGCTTAAAAAAAGTAGACGATGGTCTTACAACTTTTTCGGGGATAAAAACAGCCTGGATAATATTATTGTATCCAGGGGACTTTATGACGACAAGGGAATTTCCTATGTCGATAATTCCTTTGATAAGTTTGACCCGGATTACCTGTTTAAGAAAAACGCCCTATACAGATGGCAAAGAGCGAAAAGCGGTAGGGGTAAACATCTGGGCGAGGGCTACTCGGATCACCTTCCCATTTTCGCCGTTTTTTCAACAGAGCCCTTTCTTTTCAGCACTGATAGTACTCCTGAACCAGAGACAACCTTTTCAGCGCTTCAGGAGAAAAGTATCGCCGATCTTTACGCCTCACCGGTCGGAAATGTTAATTACCGTCTAAAAGAATGCGCTGTTATCTACAAGCATAGAAAAAATGCAATTATTAAGCAGAAAGACGGGCGGGCTGTTTTTCTATACAAGGCAGGAGATAATCTTAAATACGGCAAACTTTATGATTTAACCGTAACAGTGCTTTACGACTTTAATGGACTCCGTGAAATAACTGAAATCAGTGATATAAAACAAACCGGCGAAGCTATTAAGGTTCCCTCTTATCTGCTTAGTGGCGCTTTGGCGGATTTATCCGAGCCAGATCTTCAGAACGAAGTCATATCAGAAATAGAAGGGATTTATAAACGGGGATACTTTTATTACAGCGATAATTTAAAAATAAAATTGTATTTTAGAAACAAAAAGTTGAAGCCCAAAAGCGGATCAAAGGTTAGGCTTAAACATGTAGTAATAGGCTATTACAAACATCCTCAGCTTGTTATCGAAAAAACAGGGCAAATCATGAGAATTGAAGAATGATTTAAGTTGGGTTCTAATAGCTTTCAGTCTATCTACTTACCTGTTTACAAAATTTCTACTGCCGTGAAGTAGCATCAATTTCCTCTAGCTTTTTAAGCATGCGTCGGGCCTTGTTGATGTATATCTTTGCTTTTTTATGGTCTGGGTCTATAATTAGAAGTTTCTCCCATTGCTGAATGGCCTGTTCAAGTCGTTGGTTCTTGTAATGAATAAGACCTTGTCTATAATAGGTATCCACTACGCGTGCTTCAACTTCCGCTATGCCCTCACGTGCTTCCTTGTTTCTGGCATCCATACCCAGAACCTTATTCCACTCTTCTACTGCTTTATCGTACTTGCCCTTTTTCTTGAAACCAGAGGCTTTATTTAAAAGGATTTTAATGGATATTTCATTCCGTATGTTTGCAACTTCCGCGTCGGCTCCGGGATAGCCAGGTTGAATGTCTAGAACATCTTCCCATCTTTGAAGTGCGCCCTCAAGATCGCCTTCCTTGCGCAGCTTTTTAGCTTGATCTACCAGAGACTTTACTTGAGCCTTTTTGTCGGCAGGAGTTTTCTCCTCTACAGTCGTAACTTCCACACCAGCTACGATAGAGATAAAACTGCTATCCTCTGGGAAATAAATCAGGGCCTCTTCGAGCTTGTTCTTAGCTTCAGAAAAACGGTTTTTTTGAACAAGAAGTTTTAAGTTTTTATAATATGATTTTCTTAAAAGGTTAAGTATGTTCTGGTCACCTGGAGTCTGCTTTATGCATTGCCGGAAAAGTGAAATCGCTTCGGCTGATCTTTTTTTCAGAAGAAGTCTTTTGCCTTTAGCAATATCACAAAGTGGCGTTTTTTTTGTCGCAGATGTTTTTGCAGATGTTTTTTTCGTAGCAAGCGGTTTTTTTGTGACAGGGTGAGTATAACCTTTACCAATTGGTTTGGGTTTTATTTTGAGCATTCCTTTTTTGCTGATCTGTTGCAGTGCTTCATAAGCCGTAGTGTTGTCAGTGTCGAATTTAAGGGCAACAATATAATGTTTCAGTGCACTATCCGTCTTGCCTTTGCGTTCATACCAACGGGCCTTATTTAAAGCTCTTTCTACCGCTCTGTCGATTTGTGTCCGAGTATTTTCTATACGTCTTTGCGCCTCGGCATCTTCAATATCCAGGGCGGCAACTATTTCCCATTGTTCAAGAGCTTTTTTTATCTTCCCTTGGTTCCCGTACTTCAACGCCATCTTTTTGTGCTCTCGAATAAAATCAGCCTTCATTTCAGCTTTTGCAGAGGTTCTAAACACTCTTTTTATTGGAGCTGCACAGCCTGTGGA
>VAPH01032252.1_pt1 | contig 13093 bp, 13 predicted proteins | sample 3393861 | NCBI WGS metagenome assembly VAPH01 (sample SAMN08290439, study PRJNA428436) | hydrothermal vent metagenome | isolation source: Deep-sea hydrothermal vent chimney | place: Atlantic Ocean: South-mid Altantic Ridge | reverse complement strand
GCGGCCAGGGCACCGGACGGTGCACCGCCACCGTTGGGGCTAAGGCAGTTCCAGTAGAAGCTATGGTTCCAGACCTGGGCAGCATTGTTGAACAGGCCACCAGCCGGGGCCTTCCTGATAATACCCTCTAGCGTGGTATTCTCAAATTCGGTGCCGGCAATCAGTTTGTTGAGATTGGCAACGTAGGTAGCGTGGTGCTTGCCATAGTGATACTCCAGCGTCTCGGTGGAGATGTGGGGTTCAAGGGCATTTTTCGCATAGGGCAGTTCCGGTAGTTTATGTTCCATCAAGGTTCCTTTCCTTTACAGTTGGTATGAGGTTGGTCGGGCTTCGCCCGTGTTGTGTATTCCAGACATTGGGTCGTTTACAAGGTCAATATTCCACGCCTGATCGGGGGACAGGAATAACCGTGTCACTGTGAAATATTAGAACACCATGAGAACTCGAGTTCAAGCCGAGTCGTCTATCGTTTCTTGTCAGACCAGCACCAAGGGCACGAGGCCCACCAACCCAAACAGGATCAGGTAAAAGGCGACAATATAATTCAATAACTTTGGCCATACCAGGATGGCGATACCTGAAAGCAGCGATATCAGTGGTGGGCCAAGCAAAAAAAAGTTCATACTCATTGCAATACTCCTGTCGTTAAAGCAGTGGACTCAACAACTTTATAATGTTCTGCATAATTCTCTGGTAGCACGGGCGTTGTTGCCACTGTGCCAGCACCAGTCGCTGTGAATGTTTACGATACCAGTTTTGTTGCCGTCGCAATGACGCTGCAAACTCGTCATCATAAATAATCATATTGATTTCGAAATTGAGCGCAAACGAGCGGATGTCAAAGTTACTCGAACCCAGAAAGGCCAGCGAGTTGTCGATTGTCATGCTCTTCGCATGTAATAAGCCCTTGTTAAACAGATAGATAGTGACACCACTTTTTAACAACCGCTCGTAATAACCTCGGGCGGCATTCCCCACCAGTATCTGGTCGGAATGCAACGGTACAATCAACTCGACCACGACACCTCGCAGTGCGACGGTTTCCATGGCTTCCAGGAAGACTTCGTCCGGTACAAAATAAGGTGTTGTAATGGTGACCTTGCGTCGCGTTGCATGCAACGCAGCCACGGCCAGACGTTGGTAATTTTCTGTAGAAAACAACGGACCACTCGGCAGGGTTTGTACGGCAACACCACCCTTAACCGGACAATTACCGTCAGGAAATATGTCAGCTCCATCCAGCAGTTCATCGCTTTCTGCAAACCAGTCGCCTACAAACACGGCCTGTAATTCGAGCACTACTGGACCAGTTAGCCGCACCATCAAGTCGTACCATTGCAAATTCCGGCGTCCATAACCGGCATTGACAATATTTTGTGATCCGGTGTAGGCGACCCGGCCGTCGATAACAAGAATCTTGCGATGATTGCGCAAGTCAATACGCGAAACCCAGGCACGTAATAAACTGACAGGCAATGCCGGGTATAGTTTGACCCCCGTCGCGATCAATCGCCGTGACAGCTTTTTCAAAAATTGCCTGGAACCCTGTGCATCGACCAACAACCGACACTCGACACCTCGCGACACCGCACGTTCAAGCGCTGCTATGATGCGTTGTCCTGTCTCATCCACAGCAAAGATATAGACCAGTAAATGCACATGATCTTGTGCGGCATCGATATCCTCAACCAGCCGTTCAATCACCGTTTCGGTCTCGGCCAGCAATGTTGCTTTGTTACCGGACATAATGGGCATATAGCCCAACCGTTCGGCCAGTATAACCGTCGGCAGAAATTCCTGATCCACCATTGAGGAGACATTTTCCCTGTGGGGCATGTACCGTCTGTGTACAACTTCCAGTCTTGTCAGTAGCGCCTTGCGTTTCATCAATCGGCGGTGCGGCAACCGGTTCTCGCCAATAAACAGGTATAACAGTAACCCCGGCCAGGGCAGAAAAAAGATGACTAGCAGCCAGGTCATCGCCGTGCGTGGCGGGTGACGTTCGATCACAAGGCCCAACATGACCAGTCTTACCAGCCATTCACTGATATAGTACAGTAATGACCAGGATGGAATAAATTCATCGCTCATCGCCGTGGTGGCTGCTTATTCACTGCGAAGCGCCTTCCGTAACTGCCTCAGTTTCTCCTGGTACACCCCAACATCGCCATAATCAGCGAAGTTTTCGGTTCGATAATGCGGGTTGGGAGTACGACGCGCATGTTTAATCGGGCACCAGTATTGCTCAGTTCTTGCAACGACCTCACGAACGTATTCGATAAGACCGTTACCGTAACCGCAGTACATGCAATTAAATTTCTCAATTGCATTCAGATAGGCGAGATGTTGACGGTCTATCACCAGATAATCCGCACGCTTCACCAGAGGAATACCATAAACACGGAAACAGATCTGCTGATAGAAAAAAATTACCAGATCCAGCAACAGAAGTGGAAACACAACACCGTAAATCACAGGTACTGTCAGCAGATGTAGCAGTCTGGCATTGCGCAGATAAATCCAGATTCCGGTGCGGTGACGTCGATTAAATCGATGGACGCCCTCATCAAAGATAACCCTGCCTTTTTTTAGCGTGTATCTAAATTCGGCACGTTTCTCGAGAATTAGCTGATCAAATTCCTGCTCGAGCTGAAGCTGAAGTTTGTGTATGTGGCCCAGTATTTCATCAATTTTATGTCGCGGCATGTTTAACGCCTCCTGCCATATTTTCTGTGTTGACGGATTCCATCACATCCCCATCCGAGTTGTTCTATGGACAGTAATAAAGTGACGCACTATATTCTGCGATGGATTTTTCGATTATTCCATTCATCACTGAACCTAATCTGTTTAAGAATGAATTTGTGTGACAAACACCTCACTGTGGCATTATAGCGAGCACACGCGGTTTGAACAGGGGCAGGATACAAGCCCCTACCCCGTCTTTGTTCTACAAATGAAAACAGGCAACAAACTAAAGAGCAACGCTAACAATGTCAGAGAGCAAAAAAATCGGCCTGTTCCAAACCATTGCACTGGCAGTAGGTACCATGATCGGTGCCAGTATATTTTCTATATTTGGCCTCGGTGCCCGAATCGCAGGCAGCAACCTACCACTGGTATTCTTGATTTCTGGTCTCATCTCTCTGTTCGTCGCTTACTCATATGCTCTGCTGGGAAAGCATATAATTTCCAATGCCGGACCCATGGAATTCATCCTCAGAGGTGTCGGCGACAACCTCATAACCGGTAGCCTGAGCTTCCTCTTCTGGTTCAGCTATGTCGTTTCTATCGCACTCTTTGCCAAAGGTTTTGCTGGGTATCTTCTGCCGCTAATCCACCTGTCTACAAATACGGTCAGCACGGGACTTGCCGAGCTGGGTGTGATCCTTATATTTACTGCTCTGGGCGTATTTGGCTCCGCAGCCGTCGGCAGGGCTGAGTCCTTTATCGTAATAATCAAACTCGGAATCCTCGGCCTGTTTGTGGTGCTCGGTGCCGGTAGCATTCAAGTGGAACAGATCACCCCGGTACTGGGGACAAAAGGGATTCATAGCATTCTCGATGCCACAGCTGTCTTTTTTCTCTCTTATATGGGATTTGGTCTGGTGACCAATGCCTCAGAAAATATGATAAACCCTGCACGCAATGTGCCCCGTGCCATCTACCTGAGTATTCTCATCGTCACCCTGGTTTATATCTCCGTCGCTGCCGTTGCCATGGGTAATCTGCCTCTGCCTGAATTAATCAAGGCGCAGGACGACGCCCTTGCTGTAGCAGCAAAACCCTTCCTCGGAAACCTGGGCTATCTACTGGTCGCCATCGGGGCACTGTTTTCCATCTCCTCAGCCATAAACGCGACCTTGTTCGGTGGTGCCAATGTCGCCTATGCCCTGGCCCGAGATGGGGAGTTGCCACGTCTCTTTCAACGTAAGGTCTGGTTTGGATCAAAGGAGGGACTCTACCTCACGGCTGGATTGGGATTGTTGTTTGCACTTTTTTTCAACTTGAATGGCATCGCGTCCATTACCAGTAGCGTTTTCATGGTGATCTACCTGTTCGTGTTAGTCGCCCACTGGCGTTTGCGTCCCAAATATGGTGGTAATCCTCTCATCATTGCCAGTGGCTTCATTATTATTTCTAGCGTCTTTATGCTCTTGCTCGATTACCAGTGGCAAACCAACAAGAGCGCCTTCTATGGTACCTGGATTACCATAGGGGGCAGCCTCGTGATTGAACTTGTCTACCGTGGTATCAGTGGCCGTGGGTTTATCAAGCGAGAGCTTCTTGAACTGGAAGAAGAAGCCGAAAAACTGAAAAACAAGGTGTTTCCCAGTTAGCGCACCGAGTACATACTATTAAGTCTGATTAGGCTATCCGTTCACACACCACCGGGAGATAAACCATGCCACAACACACCCATTCAACCAGCCGTTATCTATACAGCCTGCTCATCCTGTTGATATCTTTTTCACTATTGCAGACAGTTAAAGCAGACACCGGCCAATCCTCACCGGGTAACTATTGCCCCGCTACAGATATCCTTCTGATAACCGCCGAGGATCTGTCTTCCAGCCTGGAGCTTTTAATGCGATCCCGGGCAGCACAAGCCAGAGGTGACCTCACAGAAATGACCAGTACACTCAATGCCACAGGGGCCACTTTACAGCAGGCAACAAGCCGCGGCGCAGCTGCTCGGACTGCATTACTGATACACAGTATTATTCTTGCCAAAGTCGGTGATAACTATGAGCAACTATTAACCTGGTTCCCTCTACTTCATAGCGCCATCCTTACCCTGCCAAATGACAGGGCCCGAAGTGCAGCCGAGGATGCCGTTGGACGTGCCAAGGCAATTATGCAGGGAGAAGGAACAGGTGACCCGTTAGAACAACTCAGAAAAGCACGTCATTTTCTTACCTGTGATGCCTTGTATCTACCTTTGCAGATAGCACTCAATGAACAGACACGACTCATTTCCAAAATTCATCGGAATCATAAAGCAGTCGTAGCAAAAGACTATGATAAAATCATAAATTCATTACATAATGCGATGACCTTCATCATGGAGAACACTAAAAGTCCAGCCCAGTAACCTCCTAGCCTCACCGGTGGAATCATTAACCGTCTATCTTCAGGATATATCCTGAAGATAGCTCTTGTTTCCCGACATTCCTTCATCCGTAAAAAATAAAGAGCGCAAGCTATGTATAATGTATTTTATTTACCAACACGTTAGCAGTACTCATCATCCATTAAGGAGAGCCCTTATGACTACCCCGTCCGTCGGCATTCTGTTGGTGAGTATCCCGATGGACACCCAACCAGTGTTTGCTGCCTGGACCATGGGAAAAAGAGGGCAATGTGGATAAGTTTTTCAAAATAGAACGGATCCGAGCCCGCCAGATCCTCGACTCCCGGAGCAATCCGACCGTGGAGGTTGAATGCCGGCTTTCAGGCGGGGCACACAGCCGAGCAGCCGTGCCCTCTGGTGCCTCCACCGGCAGGCGCGAAGCGGTTGAACTGCGGGATGGCGATATCCGACGATTTTCTGGAAGAGGGGTATTAAAAGCTGTAGCCAACATCAACGAAAGTATTGCACCCACCCTGCTGGGTCAGGACGCTCGTCAGCAAGCCGTTATCGACCAGGCCATGATCGCGCTGGACGGTACCCCTAACAAGGCCCGGCTCGGCGCCAATGCTATTCTCGGCGTATCACTGGCCGTAGCCCGCGCCACTGCCAACGCATGCGGCCTGCACCTCTACCAGTATCTAGGGGGGCCGGGAGCCACCCGCCTGCCGGTGCCGCATATGAACATCCTCAATGGTGGTGTCCACGCCCATTGGCAAGGGGCGGACTTCCAGGAGTACATGATCGCGCCTTTCGGAGCCGACAGCTTCCGGCAGGCCCTGGAGTGGGGGAGTGAAATCTACCATGTCTTACAGGTCTTGCTGGAAAAACGCGGGCTCTCGGTAGGTGTGGGAGACGAAGGTGGTTTCGCACCCCATGTCCGCTCCAACGAGGAACCTTTTGAACTGATTGTGGAGGCCATCACCCAGGTGGGGTTAGATCCGGGGCAGGATGTCGGTATCGCCTGCGATCCCGCCTCGAGTGAATTCTTTACTGATGCGCGCTACCATCTGCGAACAGAAGACCGCCATCTCGATTCAACCGAGATGGTAGCCTATTATCAGTACCTGGTGAAGCAGTATCCACTGGTGCTGCTGGAAGACGGCATGGCTCAGGACGACTGGACAGGCTGGCAGATCCTCAATCGGGCTTTAGGTGATCGGATCGAGCTGGTAGGAGACGACATCTTCTGCACCAACCCGGCCATCATCGCTCGCGGCATCGAACAGGATATCGCTAATGCAGTACTTATCAAGCTGAACCAGATCGGGACTCTTACCGAGACCATCGCGGCTACCCGCCTGGCCCGCGATCATGGCTGGGGAGCTTTCGTCTCCCATCGCTCGGGCGAAACAGTCGACAGCTTCATCTCCGACCTGACAGTGGCGCTGGATACCGGGCACCTGAAAACAGGCGCACCGGCACGGGGTGAACGGGTCGAAAAATACAATCAGCTGCTACGGATCGAAGAATACCTGGGTGACGCAGCGCACTATGCCGGAGTCGGTGCCTACGTGCGTACCCCCCTGATCACGAAGAAGTAAGTATTCCAGAAGGCTATAACACGATATTCATCCGTACCCTGGCTTTGAAATCGTACCAGTTTCCAGGGCGAACTACTGCCCCCCCCCCGCTTCGGCGGGAAACCCTATCCAGTGCGAAGCAAGAATACGTAGAAAGTGCCCGTGGGCAAACACCGGCACATCAGCATCGATTCGGAACTAATGGATGTCACGCCAGTATGCGCGTTTCAAAAGATAGGCGAATATCGTGAAAATCACCAGAAAACCGATGACATAAGGAGTAATCTGTTTACGAACGATAATAGAAGGGTCACTGGTATATCGCATCCATGCAACAAGATCTGTCGTTTTCCGATCGTACTCCTCTGAACTGTAGCGGGCCTTTTTAATCACCTGCCCCTTCTCATCAACCGTGCCACTATAGGAAAACAGTACATTTGGCATAGCCACATCTGGAAAGACGTGGTTATTCCATCCGGTAGTTTTGTTGGGATCCCAATAAAAACTTCTCAGGTACGTGTATATCCAGTCAGTACCACGGTAGCGTGCAACCAGGGTTAGATCAGGCGGGGTGGCACCAAGCCACCTGCCAACGGACTCTGGTGGCATTGCCGTTGTCATGCCACGCAAATATTCAGCGCCTTTCGGCATCATAAAGTTGCGCGTGATAAATTCCTTATCAAGCCCAAGATCTGTAACCAGTCGATTGTAACGTATATACTTCATGCTGTGACACGCCAGGCAATTTTGGGCAAAAACTATCCCTCCACGAGTAATTGTTTCTTTATTGAACTGATATTTTGGGGTCTGCAACTTCACCTCATCAGCGTACACAGTTCCGCCATAAACAGCAGAAAAAATAACAGCACCGGTTAACAGTCCTATACGTAATATCGTTTTCATGATCTCACCCGGTCAGGCACCGGTCGAACCGGTTCAAATTTGCTGATGATTGGCAAGAAAATGAAAAAACCGAAATACACGGCCAATGCAACGCGTGCATACGGGAGAAGTGCCGGAGTTGCCGGTTGTAGCCCGATCCACCCAAGCACCAACAATGAAATCGCCAATGCGATCAGCATGATAAAATACACGGGACGATACCGTGCTGATTTAACCGGACAGCGATCAAGCCAGGGGAGGAAAAATGGGAATATTATTGAAGCGCCCAACAAAAGTATACCGAGTCCTTTGTTGGGTATTGAGCGCAATATGGCGTAATAAGGGGAAAGATACCATGCCGGTGTTACATCGGGTGGTGTCTGTAACGGGTTTGCCGGAATGTAATTATCGTACTCAATAAAGAGACCATTGAAAGTCGGTGCAAGGAGAATAATTATCGCGAACAGGGTCAGAAATACCCCAACACCATAGATGTCTTTTACTGTGTAATAAGGATGAAAGGGGATGCCATCAAGGGGACGACCGTTGGCATCAAGTTTTTCTGAAATTTCTATACCGTCAGGATTATTAGACCCCACCGTATGCAACGCCACCAAATGAAAAACAACTATTATAATCAGCAGAAGCGGGATGAGTGCGACATGAAATGCCATAAATCGCGTGAGTGTTGCCCCACCTAAAGCAGGTCCGCCACGAACAATTGAGACCAGCCAGTCACCGATGACGGGAATTGCGCCTATGATGGCGGTGATGACCTCGCCCCCCCAGTAGGACATGTTGCCAAAAGGTAATACATAACCGAAATAGGCCTCTGCCATGAGGACGATATAGATAATCCAGCCAAAAATCCACAGCAGTTCGCGCGGCTTGCGGAACGACCCATAAAGGTATGCGCGCGATATATGTAAATAGATCACCAGAAAAAACATGGAGGCGCCGGTTGTGTGGATATAACGAACCAGCCACCCCCATTTAACATCAAACATTATACCCTGTACCGAATCAAAAGCCTGATTCGCATCACTATAATAATGCACCAACAGGAAAATCCCCGATAAGATCTGTAGTACGAGTACCAGAAGTGCCAGTGAACCAAAAAAATACCAAAAATTAAAATTCTTTGGTGCATAGTATTCGGTCATTGAGGCTTTCAAGAAACCGCTTACGGGTAATCTTTCATTGATCCATCCCCAGAAACTACGCTTGCTACTCATCGTATTCTCCTGTGTTGCAGTTGAGGGATATTTTCAGCATAGTTTTGATTTCTTCTCGAGGCCGGTAATCTGAATCTTTTTTCCACCTTCGATGAACGTGTAGTCAGGGACAACCATATTTTCAGGTGCCGGTGAACCAAACATTACCCGGCCAGATAGATCATAGCTGGAACCGTGGCATGCACAGAAAAAACCTCCCAGCCATTCTGGATTCACCGCTCCTTTTTTGGGTTCATAGGCAGGCGAACAACACAGGTGGGTACAGACTTGCATCATTATCAACCATTCAGGTTTACGCGAACGATAGATATTTTGTGCATAGGGAGGCTGCTGAGGAACCTTGTTATCAGGATCTTTTAGCCGAGAGGTAACCTGGCTCAATGTTGCCAGCATTTCCGGTGTTCGACGTACGATAATAAGGGGTTTCTGCTGCCAACTCGTCGTCATATGCCCGCCCGTGGGGATTCCCGATATATCAACGGTGACAATCGAAGCCGCCGTGGCGGCTGCATCGGGCTCCAGACTCTTGACAAACGGCACGGCCACCACAGCAATGCCTGTGGTACCGACAACCGCTGTCGCGGCCGTCAGAAAACGCCGTTTTGAGAGTTCTTTCCGATCCAGGGACTGTGGCTCTGAATCTTTTTTATCTTTATCTTGTTTTACACGCATAAGTTTCTGGCCTTCTAATCTGGAAAGCTGACGGAGACTCTGATTTATTCATATACTAAAAGCCTGTCCGAGAATAAATACTGACTGAAATGTTACCCAAAAACGGTATCCCAACCAATCCCATTAGACCGAATCCAGCGTATTTCGTGTAAATTGAATTACACAAGTTTGCCTTAATGACATTAGGGTAACGAACCCATGTAGGCGGTAACTGCCTTAATTTCCTGCGAAGTCAGTTTGGTGGCAATATCGCGCATTACTGCACGCGCATCGTTACCTCGCGTCGTGTTACGAAACGCCAGAAGTTGACTCTCGATATAGGCTGAATTTTGTCCAGCCAGTCGTGGGTAAAGTGGTGGCAGGCCGATAGCCGTAGGACCATGGCAGGCTGCACAAGCTGGAATATTGGTGGCGATTACGCCACCTTGATAGATTTTTTTACCCTGGGCTGCCAACTTCCCATTTATTTGAGCCGTATTCTTATTGGTCTGTTGTGAGAAATATTGTGACAGCTCCTGAATTTGCGTGTCGGAAAGTGCTTTCGCTATGCCGGACATGATAGGACTGCTGCGTGCACCACTCGAAAAGTCGTGCAACTGTTTTGTTAGATACTGTGAACCCTGGGCAGCCAGTTTCGGGTAGGTTGGTACAACGCTGTTACCATAAACACCGTGGCACGCCCCACAATTTTGATCAACGATTTGTTGCGCCGAATCCTTGACGTTGCTTGCCCCCATTGCCGAAGACGTGGCAAGTCCTGCGCTAATAAGTATCATTACACCGTAGTGTAGCAAACCGTTCGGCCCCTTCATGATATTTATTAGAATGTAGCTCGGCATTCATTGGCCCCCGTATTTATAACTATTGAGATACAGGCTCCTCCTGTGAAGACTGGATCGAGAACAGGATTACCGCTAATTCAGACTAACACCCACTCTCCCGACTTTCAACCACGACTCCCGCAAATATACGTTGTCGTCTCATTTATCCGTATCGCTTTAATCATACACACACAAACGAGATCTGTTCAGATATCCCGTACTGAACTTGTGTGCATCAATCGTACCACCGTAGAAGCAAGCTCTCTGTCGATCAACGAAATAATTAAATTGAAACAATGACATTGGTTGTTTCTCATTTAATATTATAGACTGTTATCAATTCTGACATCCGATGAACCAACACGGTAAGTGGAATTACTTGTTTTGCCACCGCTGTTGGTGTTGCGGGTATTTGATAGCCGTGACGATCACCAAGCGGACACGCAAAAAAATATCAAGGAGACTCTATTGAATACAAGTTCACTCGCCCTGCGTCTCTATATGTTTGCCGCACTATTCATGGTTCTTTACCTGACAAGTACAACTGCACTATCGGTACCCAGCTTTGCCCGTCAGACTGGCATGCAGTGTGGTGCATGCCACACAGTTTTTCCGGAGCTGACCGCGTTTGGACGCGATTTCAAGCTCAGTGGCTATACCATGGCGAATATGAAACAAATCGAGGCGACCGGAGCCAATGGGCGACTGAAAATCAACGAAACCCCTCCACTCTCCGCAATGCTACAGGTCGGATTTACCCACCTGAATGAGGGGAGTCGGGATCAGCAGAACAACAACATAGAGTTTCCACAGGAACTAAGCCTCTACTACGCCGGGGAAATCAGTCCGCGTATGGGTGCATTCCTGCAGATAACCTACAGTCAACCGGATGATAATTTCAGTTTCGACATGGCGGACATCCGCTACGCTAAACGCACAACACTCGGTGGCCGCGACCTGCTCTACGGCGCAACCCTGAACAATGCACCGGGTATGGAGGACGCCTGGAATACTACGCCGGCATGGACGTATCCCTATACGGCCTCCGATACGGCCCCGGGCCCCGCCGCAAACCCTCTCGTCAACGATTTCATGAATATCGCGGGGCTTGGTGGCTACGCCCTGTGGGACGATCACTGGTACGGGGCGGTGACCCTCTACCGCAGCGCACCGTTGGGACAGGGCGCAGCGCCCTCTGCCGGTTCGATAAACAACGTCGCACCCTACGCCCGCTTCGCCTGGCAGGGATATTTTTCGAACCGGGCCTACCTGGAGATTGGTACTTATGCTCTGTACGCTGATTTCCTGCAGGGCATGATGGCTGGTGGTACAGCGGGGCAATACGATAAATATACCGACCTGGCCCTGGATGCAACCTATCAGCTACCATTAAACAATAATCGTTTGCTTTCTATGCATGCCATCTACATCCACGAAAATCAGACACTCGATTCGAGCTTCGCAGCGGGTTTGTCGACCAACCGTAATAACACTCTCAAACAGTTTCGTGCCGATGCTAACTACCAGTTCGGTCACGATGGCCAGATCTCGATAGGGTACTTCAGCACTTGGGGAAACAGTGACCCGATCTTCTATAGAAACAGCACCGATTCGGTAAACAACAGTGCCAGCGGCAGCCCCAACAGTACCGCTTTCCTCGCCGAAGTCGACTACCTACCGTGGGAGAATACCAAGTTCTCGCTCCAGTACACAGCCTACACGAAGTTCAACGGCGACGGTAAAAATTATAACGGGACTGGACGTAGCGCATCGGATAACAACACACTGTACCTGAACAGCTGGTTCATGTGGTAGGGAGCATATCTTACCGCTGGGTCACATTGTGGGTAACGCTTGTTCCATTCGTGACACTGGCGGACAAACCGCCAACTGATGTCGACGCACGGTTCGCTATCATACAGGCGCAGCTCGATGCGCTGAATAAACGCCTTGAGCAACTGGAGCAGATGCCCCAGTCACGCTTGCCACCACCGGGCACAACTACCGATACGACTGTTAACGATACGACAGCTACCGATGCAGTAGACAACCACCCACCCGCAGTAACTCCCCGCGCACAACCCGAACTGGCAGCCTACCAGGAGCTCGAGGCGCTACGCACAAACTGGAAGCAGTTACAACGCGGCTTGTCACGTACTGAACTGAAGCACCTTCTCGGCAAACCACGCTCGGAACTCACATTGGATCAACAGACACTGTGGTATTACCGCTATCCCGGTATCGGCAGTGGCTCGGTGATGCTGGATAGCAAGGGTAAAGTAACCGGCTGGCAGGACCCTCCGTTTCACGGCTGGTAAACGAATACTGATTCGAATAAATTGCCCATGTCACGGGACAGCGCTGTTACCGCAGGAGCCCTAACGCCGCATACAGACCCAGTGATACCAGCATCGCTAACAGCCAGTGGGCACAAGTACGCAGACTGAGCACCGAGAAATGCGCTATCGATGGTAATGAACAGGGCCCCGCCCAGAGCGCCAGCAGTGGACGCCAGTGATAGCGTAGCGCCACCGCTTAGCCCAAACCACGTACCAGATAGACAATAAGCAGGATGCCCAGAATGGAGACTCCTATATTAATACTCGTGCCACACCACAGCATGTAGCCTTTCGGGATTTCATCCTTCGATAGATTTTTTAAAAAACGTTTGAACTGTATCACCGAGAACAGGCTCATTATGGCAGCGAAGGCGATCAGTGCAAGACCGATGAAAAAAGACAGTTGTCGTTGCCCGGCAATGTCAGAAAAATGCAGTATCTTTATAAACAGACCGAACCGTTCGATTACGAATCCCAGCGCTATCAGTGC
>VAPH01004543.1_pt1 | contig 13106 bp, 12 predicted proteins | sample 3393861 | NCBI WGS metagenome assembly VAPH01 (sample SAMN08290439, study PRJNA428436) | hydrothermal vent metagenome | isolation source: Deep-sea hydrothermal vent chimney | place: Atlantic Ocean: South-mid Altantic Ridge | reverse complement strand
TACGTGAGCTTTTTTTCCAAACCTTACCCGGCCAGAAGTGCTTTTGGAGCAAGCGGACTTGGCTTGAATGCGAGAGTCGAAATTGAATGCATTGCAGTAATTGACGAATAGCGGCCCGCCTATCCAGGAGACAGCCATGCAACATGCTAATTGGACCTGCCCTAAATGTAGAAATACCGAATTCAGTACCGGGGAAATACGGGTGGCCGGCGGGTTCTGGTCGAAAATATTTGATGTTCAGGCGAGTAAATATAGCGCGGTAACGTGTAAGAAATGCAGTTACACCGAGTTTTACAAGGGTAGCAGTTCAACCCTTGGCAGTGTTTTCGATTTTTTCACTCAATAAAACTTGTCTGCCAGGATTTGTCGGGGGGAATGTACGCATCACTGTGGGCTGTATTGACACATCCTGGCAGAGCTTTGCTGCCAAAAACATAGCGCATCAACTACCGGGAAGAAAACGTTTTCCGGTTGATGTTTGCACAGATTCGACCCGGCACTGGTACAGCGTTTCAAGCAGGTTCTGGTTCAGCATGTCAGCGGCCGGGCCTGCCCGCCACTCTCCATCACCGAACAACATCAGGATATGGCTGCAGTAGCGGGCTGCCAGATTCACGTCATGCAACGCGGTCAGGACAGCGCGCTGACCCTCACTGACCTGTTTTTCTATCTGGTCCATGATGCGGATCTGATGTTTCATATCTAGATGGTTGGTGGGTTCATCCAGTAACAAAATTGCGGGTTCCTGAACAATCAGGGAAGCAAAAGCCAGACGTCTTGCCTCGCCCCCGGACAGACCGGTAACGCTGCGGCCCTCAAACCCCTCAAGATCAACTGCCTGGATGGCTTCCAGTGCTTTTTGCTTGTCATTGGCGCCTTCGCGTTCCCAGTAGCCCAGGTGTGGATGGCGACCAGTCAATGCTGTTTCCAGCACGCTGGCATCAAATACATACACGGTGTGTTGTTGCAGCATACCCAAAAGACGGGCAATAACACGCCTGGGTAGTTTGTCTATCGCCTGGTTCTCGAGGAACACAGTTCCGGCGTCGGGCGTCGTTAACCCCGCCAGGCATTTAAGCAGCGTCGTTTTGCCGATACCGTTTGGCCCCAGCAAGCCCCAGAATTGCCCTGCCGCAAGTTCCAGATCTAGCTTACCGCAAATTTCTTTGCCGGCTATGCTGACGCCCAGGGACTGGCATACGAGCTTAGCCTGCATATATCACCAGTATTCCGGATGATGGCGCAGGGCAGGTGCGACTTGACGCCGGACTGGACCGAAAGCCATAGCCATAGCTATGGGTAGAGGGAAGTTCAAGTCCAGGCGTAACTGAACAAGACAGGGCCGGGATACTGGTGATATATGCAGGTTGTTCATACACCTTTCAGCCTGGCACGGTTTAACAGCAACAGGAACAGAGGTACACCGAGCAATGCAGTGATCACGCCAACCGGTAGTTGTTGAGGGCTCAGTACTGTTCGGGCCAGCGTATCGGATAGCACCAGAAACAAACCGCCGAACAGGGTTGCCGCAGGGATCAGAATGCGGTGGTCGGAGCCGACCAGCAAGCGCATCAGATGCGGAACAATCAGGCCAACAAAACCGACACTGCCGGCAACGGAGACTGCGGTAGCCGTCAATATCGAGGCCAGCAGATACACCAGCCAGAGTAAGTGCCGGGTCGGTTCGCCCAACAGCCTTGCAGTGGTTTCACCCATGGCCAACACATTCAGACTGCGCGCAAGACCGAGTGTGACGATGAAGCTGCCAGCCAGGACGACCAGCGACCAGGCTGGCAGCGTGGCATAACTCAGGTCGCCCATCAGCCAAAACAGCATGCTGCGCAGGCTGCTATCCGGACTCAGCGAAAGTATCAGGCTGATCAATGCGGCCCAGCCGGAGGCGGTGACCACACCGGTCAACAATAACCGTGTACCACTCCATGGACCGGTGCCTCGTGCCAACCCAAAAACAATCAGCACGGAAACCAGGGCCCCCAGCAGTGCCAGCCATGGCAGGAAAATGACAGCGGTACCAAATACCATACCCAGTAGCGTGGCAAATGCAGCGCCGCCGGAAACACCCAGCACATAGGGGTCTGCCAAAGGGTTGCGCAGCAACACCTGCATCAGGCAACCGGACATGGCCAGCATCGCTCCGACCGACCAGGCGGCCATGGCGCGGGGCAGACGCAGTCGCCAGACCAACTCGCCCGACTGACTACCTGAATTCTGAATCGCACTGAACCACTCGCTCCACCCCATTGACACCGACCCTGTCGCGCTGGCATATAACACGCTGCCAACTGACAGCAGCAGTAATAAAAGAAGCAGTAATCGGCGCATTGTGGTTGGAATCATTTTGCAGGATTGATTAACATGGAAAGCATAAAATTATCGCACGTATGATGCGTGTTCATGGAACAGATTAAAAGTACAATGCAGACATGATTGACCCGGACGGTTTCAGGCCCAATGTTGCCATGGTAATTATGAATAATGATGGCCAGGTTTTCTGGGCACAACGCTGCAACAGTGATGGTTGGCAGTTCCCTCAGGGTGGCATGAATTCGGACGAAACACCGGAAGAGGCAATGTACCGGGAGTTGCGAGAGGAAACCGGGCTGCATTCGGAACACGTCGAACTGCTGGGAGCAACACCCGGTTGGTTGCGCTACCAGTTACCCCGCCGCTATCAGCGTTCGCATCGCAAGCCATTATGTATCGGACAAAAACAGGTGTGGTTCCTGTTGAAACTGTGCAATGACGATGTGGAATTCAATTTCCAGTTGACCGGTGAGCCGGAGTTCCGGGATTTTCGCTGGGTCAATTTCTGGTATCCCGCAGATAACGTCGTACGCTTCAAACGCCGTGTTTATCGGCAGGCGCTGACCTTACTCGAACCATTGGCAGGTTCCTGATGCGGGCGTGCATCGGCACGCACACTAAATGCTGTAAGCAATCACTCCCTGATACGGTCAAGGGTAAAACATAACGACAGACTTCGTGACGATCGCGGTAGTCAATCCTACGAGGAATTCATTTTGAAACGCATTTTATTGATTTCAGCTGCTGGCCTGATGGTTTTTGTCGCGGGCTGCCAAAGCACTGCGCCACTTGACAGTGAGGCGGACGTCATCGTTGCACAATTGCAGCAAGACGCTCTGAGCAGCGATTTGGCCTGGGACATCCTGGCTTCACTGACCAGCGAAGTCGGACCACGGATGGGTGGTACTGAGGCGGACAAACTGGCGGTCAAGTGGGCTGTCAAAAAAATGCGTAAACTCGGTTTTGACCGGGTCTGGACCGAGCCGGTCAAGTTTCCACGCTGGATAAGAACCAGTGAGCGTGCAGAGGTGTTTTATTCGGTGCCGCCAGAGCCGCTGGCTGCCGATGCCTCCGAAATGGAAAAAAGGCACTACGAAAAAAGCAGGCAGAAGAAACCACTGGGTCAGTCACTGGCCATTACAGCCCTGGGCGGCAGCCCATCAACCAATGGCCCTGTTGAGGCTGAGCTGGTCCAATTCGACTCGCTTGAGGCACTGGAGTCCGCCAGTGCTGAGGAAGTGCAGGGCAAAATAGTCTTTATTTCCACAAAAATGCGTAAAACACGCCAGGGACTGGGTTATAGAGAAACGGTTGTGATGCGGAGTCGCGGACCTTTCGTTGCTGCCTCCAAGGGCGCTTTGGCGCTGTTGATCCGCTCTGTCGGAACGGATACCGACCGCTTGCCGCACACCGGGATGATGTCGGGTTCGGAACCGGGGGAGCGAGTCCCGTCAGCGGCTGTTTCCAATTCAGATGCAGATAATCTGATGATCATGCTGGCTGGTGAAGGATCTGTTGTTGTACGCATGAACCTGGATGTTGGTTTTGCTGCTGATAAATACACCGAGGACTCTGTTGATGATTATGAGGAGGGTGAAAGTGCGGAGGCCACTTCTTTCAATGTTATCGGTGAGTTTGACGGCAGCGGGGATCTTGCAGAGTTCATTTTGATTGGGGCTCACCTGGATTCATGGGATCTCGGCACCGGTGCCGTTGATGATGGTGCGGGGGTTGCACTGGTGATGGCCGCAGCGAAAATGGTGTCAGAATTGCCCGTACGTCCGAGGTTTGGGATACGCGTGGTCTTGTTTGCAAACGAAGAGCAGGGCATTTATGGCGGCAAGGCGTATGCCAAACTGCATGAATTGGAGTTAAGCAGCCATGTGCTCGGTGCCGAATCAGACATGGGTGCGGATCGAATTTACAGCTTCAGGACGCGGGTATCAGCACAGGCTGAACCGCTGATCGCGCGGTTGGCGAAACATCTTGGGAAACTGGGGATTGAACGTGATGAATCCAGTCTTGCCAGCGGTGCTGCCGATGTCGGCCAGATGAGAAAACTGGGCATGCCGGTGATTGATATGAAACAGGATGCCACCCGTTATTTCGATTTGCATCACACTGCCAATGACACGCTGGACAAGGTCAACCCCGACAACCTGCGCCAGAACCTGGCTGCATGGGTGACACTGGTCTACCTGACGGCCAACAGCACAACCTTATTCGGGCCCGTAGATCCGTCTGAGTAGGAAGGTTATTCGCGGAAATGCTCTTGCCCTTTAATCTGTGTAATCTGTGTAATCTGTGGGAGATATGCTCTTAAAAGTCAGCGGTCTGGCCTAGAAACCCCACCTCATTCCGACCTTCCATGTGCGGGGCTTGCCGGGGCGTGCGCCGTAGGGTTGGCGGGCTGCAATGTATTGCTGGTCGGTCAGGTTTTCAATGGTGGTGTAAAGTTCAAGTTTCGGGCTGAATCGATAGTGTACGCCCAGATCGAATAGAGTACGTGCATCGGTTCTTTCAAATTTATCGCAGCTTGCCTGGGTACAGGTATTATCGACGTAGTTGATGCTCAGGTAGCTTGACCAGTCACCTTTTTCCAATCCGATTGAGGCGAATGCCTGGTTGTCTGGAACATAAGGCACGGGGTCACCCTTTCGGACATCCCCAAAAAATTCTGAATTATTGATATCACCTTCAAAGCGTGCCTGCATCCAGGTGTAGGTCAGCAGCAGCGGAATTTTAAAACCGCCCGGCGCGGCCAGTTCATGCCGGATCATTAGCTCCAGGCCGGGTACGCTGACGGCGTTACCATTGAATACATCGCCGATTTCACAATCACTGCCGGACGAAGCTGTGCAGACACCTTGCAGGTTTGCATAGTCGTTGTAAAAAGCGATCGCCTCGATTTGCAGATCACCCTGCAAGTACCGGATACCGGCCTCGTAGTTAACACTTTCTTCGGGGTTCACACCATCTTTATTGCCTGGTGCGCTGAAACCTTTGTAAACACCACCGATTAGTTTCAGGTCTTCTGTCATATCCCAGGTGATACCCATGCCGGGAATCCAGACATTATCCTGGTTACTGCGTTTGCGCTTGATATCTGATGGGTCACGGCCTGCCAGGTCAGATGGGTCTGCGCCATAATCGACGCGAGTTTGCTCAATGGATTCAAAACGCAAGCCTGGTGTAAAAGTCCAGTTGCCCCAGTTGATCCGATCGTAGACGTAGGCTGCCAGCGCAGTGGCGGACTGAATGCGATTGCCGGCGTTACCTTCGAGTCCACGATCACTCAGCAGCAGCGTGCCACCGGCCTGTTGGAAGCTGTCGTTACGTTGTAGCCGGTCTTCCTGATCTTCATGATAACGCAGCCCGAATTGTAGCTGATGATCCGTCCGTGCAGAACTGATCGAACGGTTCCAGACAAGCTGCAATCCGCGCGCGTAATACTGACGGGCATTGTTTCTGATTTGAATGGCACCGGCGGCGGTATCGCCGCCATCGAGTACCGCCTGGTATTGCTCTGCAGAGATGCCACCGACCTGGCCACCCCGGTTAACAGCATCAATAATCCTGAACCAACTGGTTTTTTTAAATGACTGGGCATTCTCGCTGCCGTTGAAATCCATGCCCTCTGTTTTGTACCAGGCACGCTCAAAATTATTGTTGTAGGCGGTTATGGCGATCTGGTTATTCAGGTTAGGCTCTATACGCCACGTCAGCATGATCTGATTGTGCTCGTTATTCATGTTATCCAATGCGGTCAGACCATAACGACGTAGCGGGTCTGTGTTGAAATCTGTATCGCTGAGACCGACGTAAGTTTGCTCTGAATCTTCCTGAGAATACTGCAGTTTAATGTCCAGTTGCTGGTAAACGGCTGTGGCAGCGTCGGTTGAGAAACTGAATTTTGCCAGGTAATCCTTCTTGTTGAGGCCGGTGGCATTGACATTGCGATCAACATGCTGATAACCATCTGATTGCCACTGATGGGTCTCAAGCAGCCAGCCTGTGCGCTCGCTGGAGCCTCCGTACCAGGCATGGCCACGCCGGGTGTTGTCAGAACCGCTCTCGAGTTGCAACATGCCCTGGCGTTCTGCCGGTATTGGCGTTGACAGCAGGTTAACAGCTCCGCCGATGGTATACGGACCCTGGGTAATGGAGGAGGGACCCTTGAGCACCTCCATGTATTGTATGCGGCCAAACGTGGGAAAGTAGTAGGCTGCAGGCGCGGCGTAAGGGGCGGGGGCTATCAGGACATTGTCTTCCAGCAGGGTGATACGACTGGAACGCTCGGCCGGAGTACCACGAATACTGATATTGGGCCGCAGGCCATAACCATCTTCAAACTGTATTGAAACGCCGGGTACGCGCCGCAGGGCTTCAGTGGGGTTGGTGGTTTCAAATTCCTGTAACTCAGCACGACTGACGAGGCTGGCACCGCCCGCTACATCCCGTGCATTTTTAACAGTGCCGATAATGGTGATCGGATCCAACTTGAGAAAAGCCACCTCCATGGCAACCTCTGCGTCAGAATCTGCAAACAACTGTATCGGTAGGGCTGTCAGCAGCAACAGCATTAATGGCCTTGGCATTATCTAAATCCTTCCAGTTATATGCAAATGAGAATTATTTGCAACTAGTTCATTATAACGACACTTAATCTAATTGACAATCATTCTCATTGGTGTTTAAAATAACCCCAGTTTCAAGGTAAACAGGCCATGTACGTTTGTGTTTGTAATGCAGTAACTGATTCGGATATCCACGCGGCAGTGGACGGCGGTGTGCGCAATTTTAAACAGTTGCGCAAGATGACCGGTTGCAGCAGCACCTGCGGTTGTTGCAAAGAGTTGGCTGTTGAAGTCTTCGAACAGGCGTTGACGAATAAAATGGAAGCGAAAAACCTGCTTCCGGTGATGCAATTGGCCTGAGTTCACTGGCTATTTAGTTCGCCACCTGCCAAAATCCACCCCTCTTTATTACGTTACCCTCAAGCTGATTTGGTGGGGGTGACGACATGACTTATTTGATACCTGAATTTGAATTTAACAGGAGTCCGGCATAATGAAAGGCGATCGTAAAGTTATTGAGTTCCTCAATGGCGTATTACGCAATGAACTAGCAGCAATCAACCAGTATTTTTTACATGCACGGATGTATAGAGATATGGGCCTGATCACGCTGGCCGACCATGAACATGCAGAGTCGCTGGATGAGATGAAACATGCTGATCAATTGATCGAAAGGATTCTGTTCCTGGAGGGTCTGCCCAATCTGCAGGATATTGGCAAACTGCGTGTTGGAGAACACCCGCAGGAAATGCTTCAGTGTGACCTGGATCTTGAAATGGAAGCACTGCCGTTGTTGCAGAAAGCAATAGCATGGTGTGAGGAAAGCCGGGATTTTGTCAGTCGCGATGTGTTTGACGCCATTCTTACCTCTGAGGAAGAACATGTGGACTGGCTGGAGACTCAACTGGAGTTAATTGGGAAAGTCGGCATAGAGAACTACCTGCAAGCCAAAATGGGCTGAACTTCCCTATGTTTAGCCATACGAGTCAACCTTGCCAGTTCGAACGGGATTGTGCTGTCGTCATGATCCCGTCAGGTGACGAACTGACAATGCCAGCAGGTACCGTTGGTTATATTACCCAGTCCCTGGGGGGCAGCTTTACGGTCTTTGTTGATGGCAACCTGTTTCGCGTGGCCGGCATAGATGCCGATGCCATCGGCAAAGAGCCTGTCCTGCCACCCGCCCTGCCGGATAATGCCAGTGATGATGATGTAGAAAAGCTGGTGTGGTCGCAGATGAAAACCGTTTATGACCCGGAAATACCCGTCAATATTGTAGATCTGGGTCTGGTGTACACCTGTGAGCTGAAAAGAAATACTGAAGGCCAAAGAGAGGTTTTCATCAGCATGACTTTGACTGCGCCCGGTTGTGGCATGGGTGATATTATCGTCGAGGACGTACGCAGCAAGATTCAGATCATACCAACGGTACACAACGTGGAGGTTGAACTGACATTTGAGCCGCTCTGGAATTACCAGATGATGTCGGATGCCGCGAAACTCGAGACCGGCATGTTATAAACCGGTATCGGGTAATGGTATTCCGGGTTCCGGCAGCGCTACGGTGGTGATCTGAGTATTCTGGCTGTCCTGCAGGATCAATCGCTCCCGCATTTTGTCTGTCATAAACAGATTTCCCTGTTCATCAATCACAAGTACCGTGTCCAGCCCGAGCGCGCTTGCTACTTTTGGCCAATCGCGCTTGCCTGCGACCAGCAGGGCGGTGGCGGCTGCGTCAGCCAGTGCGCCATCGTCGGTCACTACCGTTGCCGCTGACAGCCCGGAAACTGGCCAGCCGGTCGTCGGATCAAGAATATGCGGATAGCGTTTCTGTTGGTCTTGCCGGAATCGCCGTGAATTGCCAGACGTAAAAACAGCCTCATCAGCACTGACATTGATGCCGCCAATAACGCCGCCACCCGGTTTTCTGACCGCGATTTTCCATGGCTGTTCGTTGCCACCAAACGCCCGCAGATCGCCGCCGGCATTGATGATGGCGCTTGTTATTCCCATGTCGATCAGCAGGTTGCGGGCAATGTCTACCGCATAGCCTTTTGCAATTCCGCCGAAGTCGAGTTGCACGGCCGGATTGCTACTACTTGCCTGTTTGCCCTCAATGCGGATGTCGAGGCTTGAAGGGTTTGTTTCCAGCCATGCGCTGATGGCCGCTGGCGTGGGGGGTGGCCCCACAATTGGGTAGTCGGAAGTATGAAAGCCCCACAGAGCGATCAAGCCGCCAATGGCCGGATTAAAGCGTCCCCCGGTTGCTGTCTCCAGAGCCTGCGACCGCCGGATGAGCGTTGCAATATCATCCTGTATAACAATTTTACGGCCTTCGGAAAAGGCCTGGTTGATATTGGTTAAGTGCCCAGGCTCCCAGGCATGCCAGTCACGGTGCATGGATTGAAACCGTTGCTGTAGCATGCCGAATGCTGCTGATGCCGTTTCTTCATCCGTATCACGCAAGGTGATCTCAACGGTGGTGCCAAATACGTAAAAAACGGCGCGCCGGTCTTGCGGTTCAGTGCAGGCAACCAGGCCCAGCAGCAACAGGGTGATGAGGAGTTTGTGCAATACTCATGCAGCCTGTTCAGTGGTGGATGTTTCTTCGATGCTGACACCCATCCGTAAAACACTGCTTTCAAATTCATCAACCGCAATAATTTCTGCAACCATTTCCCGTACCTGCCTGAGTTCTTCAGCCTCGGCCTCTGTAATAACAGATTTCCTTACGGCTTCGCCAAGCTGGTTTGGTCGATTGCCCGTATCAAGCTTGCCTGCACTTTGCGCTTTCAGAATACGCCGTTCCAATGGTTCTGCCGCAATGACCCTTGGCAATGCCAGTTCCAGCAAACCAATCGGGTTTTGGGCACTTTTAGAAATAAAAATTCCGCTCGTCAGGCGATCACGTGTAGCCGAAGGGGACAGCAACAGCTGGGCAACTTTATGCCCAAGCCGGTCACCAGGCTGTTTTTCGAGGCGGCCCAGTGGAAATATGATCACCGCCAGCAGCACACGAAATGCCCGGCCGGGGAAATTATCGACCACGTTGGCCAATGCCGTTTGCATCTTGTAGACAGCATCATGGAACGCCCATGCCAGAATCGGCTGGTCTGCTGCCGGACGTCCCTGCATTTCAAATCGTTTTAGCATTGCGGAGCAGATATACAGATGGCTCAGCACGTCACCGAGGCGGCCGGAGATACGCTCTTTATGCTTGAGTTTGCCGCCCAGTGTCAGCATGGCAATATCAGATGCAAACGCCAGTGCTGCTGAGTAGCGCGTGAGTTTCCGGTAGTACTTGCCAGTCTTTCGGTCGGAAGGAACTGCTGCGAAACGGGCAAAACTCAGACCCAGCAACATACTGCGTACAGCGTTGCTGATGCTGTAGCCGATGTGCCCAAACAGGTGACGATCAAATTCTTCCAGGCTGCGGGATTTGTCTTCCAGTCGGGCGGCTGACATTTCCTGCAGAACGTAGGGATGGCAGCGGATTGCACCCTGGCCGAAAATCATCATGCTGCGGGTCAAAATATTGGCCCCCTCAACGGTGATCCAGATGGGTATTCCCTGCCAGCCACGGCCGAGGTAATTGCGTGGGCCCATGATGATACCTTTACCGCCATGCACATCCATGGCGTCAGATATTACCTTGCGGGCCATTTCGGTTGCATGGTACTTGGCAATGGCTGAGGGCACGGCGGGTTTTTCACCCAGGTCCACGGCCGATGCAGTCATGCGGGATAGCGCCGATATGGCATAGGTATGTCCGGCCAGTCGGGCCAGCGCTTCTTCAACACCTTCAAACCGGCCAATGGGCAGGTTGAATTGCTTGCGGATACGGGCATATGCACCCGTTGAGAGTGCGCACAGTTTTGTTCCGCCGGTTGAGGAGGACGGCAGGGTAATGGCGCGCCCAACAGATAACAGTTCGATCAACATACGCCAGCCCTGGCCAGCCCTTTCAATACCACCGACCAGCGCGTCCAGCGGAACGAACACATCTTTACCCCGTATCGGGCCATTGCTGAAGGGAACGTTGAGCGGCATATGGCGTTTGCCAATTTCAATGCCCGGGGTTTCGCGAGGCACCAGTGCCAGGCTGATACCGAGATCCTCCCTGTCCCCCACCAGACCATCAGGGTCATACATCCTGAAGGCCAGGCCCACAATGGTTGCCACCGGCGCCAGGGTGATATAGCGCTTATCAAAATCCAGACGTATGCCGATGACGTCTTTACCGTCGTGTTTACCCTTACAAATAATCCCGGTATCCGGGATGGAGGTCGCATCCGAACCTGCCGTGGGCCCGGTCAGGCCAAAACAGGGGATTTCCTTGCCGCTGGCCAGGCGGGGCAGATAATAGTCTTTCTGTGCTTGCGTACCGTAATGGACCAGTAACTCAGCAGGGCCCAGCGAGTTTGGGACCGCTATCGTAGTACCTGCGATCGGGCAGACTGACGCAACCTTTTGCAGCACTGCCCGATGGGCAAGCGCAGAAAACCCAAGCCCGCCGTATTCGGTTGGTATGATCATGCCCAGGAAGCGGTGTTCTTTCAAAAAGGCCCAGATTTCAGGTGGCAGGTCAGCCAGTTCGTGAGCATTCTGCCAGGGTTTGAGCATGTCGCACAGCGTTTCTACCGGCCCGTCAACGAAGGCCTGTTCTGTTTCAGTCAATTCGGGCCACTGTTGGTCCAGCAGGGTATCCCAATTCGGGTTGCCGGCAAAAAGTTCGCCTTCCCAGCCGACGGTGCCGGCCTCGAGCGCGACGCGTTCTGTTTCAGACAAGCTGGGTAACATCTTGCGATACATGGCCAGAAACGGTTCGCTGAGCCAGCGCCGACGGATAGGTTTGTAGTTCAGCGGGATGGCGATGGCGGCAAACAGTACCGATAAAATGATAATTGCAGGGGTTGAAATGCTAGTAAATGCGGCAAACCCAGCCAGTACAGCTGTCATCGCCACCGTCCAGTGAAACAGGCTCGCACCACGATAAGCGGCGATTAGTGAAATACCCAGCATGCTTAATATCAGGAGCCAGAACATCATTTTAATTCTCCAAAAAGTTTACCCACCTGCTCTCCTTTACCTGGGACTGTGGGTCGATAAAATCGTTCCATACGCTAGAGTATGGTAAAGACTTTAATCAGAGTCAACCGATAAGCCAATATAGCGTGCAAGATGCTATGTTACAGTCCGCTGTTCGGTTATGCTTAACAGTTCACAGTAAACATTTTCCAGGTAGGGTTTGTGGCTCAATCGGCAGCTAAAAAGAAAGAAAGATCGACACTTAGTGCGGGTGATTGGGAGCAGAAAGCGCTGGAGATGATTGCTGAGAAAGGCATACGAGCCGTCGCTGTTGAGTCGCTTGCCCGTCGTATGGGGGTTACCAAGGGTAGCTTTTACTGGCATTTCCCTAACCGTGACGCATTGCTGGAACAGTCATTATTGCGCTGGGAGAAGCATGATGAGGCAAACCTGCAGGCTTCATTGGGTGCCATTGCTGATCCGCGTGACAGGTTGAGGTCATTCTTCAGACGCACCGGTCGGGAGAAGCTTACCCATAAAGTTTACAGTGCACTGTGCTCGGCAGCAGACCATCCACAGGTGGAGCCACTGTTGGAAAGGGTGGCGGGACGGCGTATGAAACATATTGAAACAGCTTTTAGCGAAATCGGATTTGACCCTGCTGAGGCGTCGCATCGTGCACGTTTGACATACTCAGCTTATCTGGGGTTTTTACAGCTACAGAAACAACACCAGACACCCAAATTAAGTTCCGGGGAATTTGAAGCGTACATGACTCATGTTATTGCGACTTTGATCCCCGGACAGATCTGACAAGGAAATAAATGTGACCAGTAACCATGTTTTAAAACAATGGGTCGAAGCAGTGAGTGAACTGACCCGGCCGGACAATATCCATTGGTGTACCGGCAGTGATGAGGAATACCGACAGTTGGTCGATGGCATGCTGGCCAGCGGCGAGTTTATTGAGCTGAACCAGACAACACACCCAGGCTGTTATCTGCACCGCTCTGACCCGAATGATGTCGCCAGGGTTGAACAGGTCACCTTTATTTGCACACCGGAGCGCGAAGATGCCGGTCCGAACAACAACTGGATGGCGCCAGGTGAGGCTAAGGCAAAGATGCATGATCTTTATGATGGTTGCATGCAGGGTCGCACGCTGTATGTCATTCC
>VAPH01028044.1_pt1 | contig 13116 bp, 8 predicted proteins | sample 3393861 | NCBI WGS metagenome assembly VAPH01 (sample SAMN08290439, study PRJNA428436) | hydrothermal vent metagenome | isolation source: Deep-sea hydrothermal vent chimney | place: Atlantic Ocean: South-mid Altantic Ridge | reverse complement strand
CAAAGTTTTTCTTGATCTTCGCCGCCAATTGGACAGCCTCAGCATTCAAGTCCTCCAACTCCACTTCTGATAATTTAAGCTTTTTTGCCGCCACCATTTTTTAGCAAAAAGCGTCAAACTACTTCCGCGCGAACACTAGCATTATAACTTTTTTACCAACGCTATAACTGCTTTCTTATTGAACTGAGAGGATGGAAAACTTGAGTTCTGAGAACTAATAAAAATCGGTCAGATAAGTCGGATCCTACCGATCATGCGCAATCTTCAACGGATTCGTAAGCTTCTTCAGAAAAAAAGTCAGCGATTAACTTCTCTACATCGACGAGTGAGTGCGCCTCGTAGAGGCTTTTTCTGAATCCTGAGCTTCCACGAAGTCCTTTCGCGTACCACCCAGCATGTTTACGAGCTTTAAATAAAGCGTCACGCGGAGCAAGAAATTGTTTCATTAGGCGTATGTGCTGTAGCAGAACCCCTTGCCGCTTCGACAAGGATTGCGGCCTGCCTGCCGGTGAAAAAATCCATGGATTGCCAAACGAACCCCGCCCTATCATCACACCATCACATCCGGTTTCTGAAATCATATGTTCAATTTCTTTAAATGATATAACATCGCCATTCCCTATGACTGGAATTGATACCGCATCCTTAACCTGTCTGATGACATTATGATCTACAACTCCAGAAAACATCTGACGTGATGTACGTCCATGTATAGCTACACAGGCAACGCCTGCAGCCTCGGCCATGCGGGCAGTCTCGGCAGCCACAATAGAACTATCATCCCAACCGGAGCGGATCTTTACCGTTACAGGAAAACTAGTGTTCATTACAACCGCACGAATGATTTTTTCTGCAAGCGAAAGATCTTTAAGCAGAGCAGAACCGGCACCCCGCTTTACCACCTTGCGCACCGGACATCCCATGTTAATATCTATAATATCTATCTCTAAGTCGTCCAGAATCCCAGCGGCTTCTGCCATAAAAGCAGGGTCATTCCCAAAAAGTTGAAAGGCCACCGGCCGGTCCTCAGGGGTAGTAGTTAGAATCGTCCTTGTGGAATGATTCATATAAACAAGTCCTTTGGCGCTTATCATCTCGGAATATACAAGCCCAGCGCCGCACACTCTGGCTATAAGCCTGAACGGCAAGTCTGTAATACCTGCAAGCGGAGCCAAAATCAAGTTATTTTTAAGTGAAAGGTTGCCGATGTTCATGAATGTTTTTTGGTGAGAGGGGGAACTGAAAGGGGGCTTCGAGCCTCTACTGGATCAAGTTCCAGTAGAGGCTCGAAGATACTATCAATTCAATCATTCAGGAGAAGACGGAGAGGACAGACCGGGATGATAAATAAGGGTCAGTTTGAAGTAGTAAGGAACTTCATATCCCCAGTCATCATCAGGCGCTGAAGCCACATAATTAAAATCACTGATACTTAAATAGAAATTACCCTCCCAGACATCTCCTACCCAGAAAGCATTATCACTTCCTGTTGGAGTAGTGATATCAAACGGACCTGTATCAGTCGGACTAGTATCTCCTGCACTGGCGAAAAAGCCGTTGGAATCTCCTTGACGATCCACAAGAATTTCATTCTGATTTCTGTCGCGGTAAAATTTCCATATGTATTCCACTGGCGAACCCGGTGAACCGACATGTAACTCTACCTGAATTTCATAGTACCAATCAACACTAGTAGTATCCTCTAACAAACGATTAAGACCTATCTGAAACCAGTCCTGGTCGCCCTGATAGTCAATGTATCCTCCAATCCATGGAAAGGTAATAGTAGTGGTCAGATCACCATTTAGTACTTTTGTAATACCGGTCGGTGGACTTGCAACATTAAAACCAAGTAAGGAAATATTTACAAGATGATTAACCTGAGTTAAAGAATTGTGTTCCAGTTCAATAGTGATTGACTCAGTATCTGTAACTTCATCGGCTTCGCTGTAGTATATCGGGTTAGAAATGCTTGCATCCGCAGGCAGAGGTGATTCAGGGATACCGATGATGTTTGCGCTTATTTGATATTCAACATCACCGTCACCTTCATCTCCCTGATAGTCGCTTACCTTAATATAATACGTGAGAGGGTCCGGCGGATTCATGGCAGGTACAAGTATGCTTGTTTTCAAATTGGTTGCCCCGTCACTACCATTAATATCGAATTCTTTTTTTATTACATCATCACGTATAAGGCTGAAAGAGTATTCTACGTTAGATACAGGAGCGCTCAGGAACACTTCCAGTACCTGCGGAGCTGAAGTGTTTGCTACCACAACAGCATACCAGTCATTATCACCTCTAAACGCTATTTTGCCGGTACTTATAACGCCACTGGAGTCGAGAATTTCAGCCGACTCTATTGTATCGTTGCCCGGGGCTGCCTCTCCGGGATCATCGACATCCAACACCGAAATTGATGCTGTATAAGGAGCTTGCTCCGAAAGGCTCTGTCCATGCCCAGCTTGCACAACCAGATAATAATCGCCGTTGTCCGCTTTTACTTGCGTTTGATATTCATCTGAGCCTCCAACAAAATTATGCGAAAGAAGTACATTTCCATCCGAATCTTCGATGCTTACCTGATAAGTGAAATCTATATTTTCGTCTACATCATCAAAAGATATATTCAGCACATTAAACCCGGCAGCACTTGTACTCACAGAAAAACTATACCAATCTTCATCTCCTAAATAATCAATAGAACCGTTGACTGTTGAATCAAAAGTCAACAACGATGCATTATCTGAAGTATCGTTTTCATTTAGCTCACCAGCATTAACCTCGTTCACACATATCTGGAATGTGGATGCGGTATCAAAATCATCATTGCCGTAATCATCAATCAAAACATAATATTCATCAGCCGGCAGGTAGAGTATCAGATCATAATCTTCAACATTTCTAAGAGAGATGGATTCTATTAATTCGCCGCTGCTGTTATATACTGCAATGGTAAGATCAACATCGGTGCCGCCGGAAAACGGTCTGAAATTTGTTGCAATTTCGTACACACCTGCCTGTGATACCTGAAATTTAAAAGCATCAACGTCACCGATATAACCGATGCTGTCGTTTTGGCATGTCTGAGAATCACCAACAACAATTGTGGTTGCCTCTGAAAAACTATCGTTATCATCAGGTGAGGTCGAGTAATCAATATCCAGGTAATATTCGTTATCGGAAGCTTCGTCATCCATTAAATCACGCACAGAAATATAAATATCCTTAGGCGTATCTATATAAATATTCATTGTAATGTCCGCCGGAAGCTGCCCTCCTTCCGGCGCATGATCACCATAGAGCCTTACCTTATTGCCGGAGTCATCCAACTGAAAAACGGTTACAAGAAGTTCCACGTCAGATCGGTATGTATTACTTGACGCCTTAATATTAAGCACACTGTTAGCCTCAACAGCCCGATAATGATACCAGTCAACTTCTCCTACCTCAGAGATGCTGCCCGACAATGTTTTATTCAATGCTAATTCCTGAACACTTGAACTAGGTTTATTAGAGCCGCCGCAACCTGCAAAGATTGGCAATACTAAAAATAACGCTGTAATAATTAAGTATATTTTTTTCATATTCCTCACCTCTCTATTGAATTAATTCGAAGTTAGTTGGCGTAATCACCAGGTCTTTGTTAAAGTCTGCTATATTGACAATGATTTCCGCCATACGAAATATCGGCTGGCTATCAGGATTATCTTCCGGAACCTGTGCAATATAAAACCGGATAAGGTTGTCTCCGGGATTTAAAGTCTGCATACCAGGCTCTGTATGTCCGGCTGTTTCCATAACATGAATATTTGATACGCTGAAAGAATACTGCCGCACATATGAAGGCATGGATGTTCCCTGATCTATGGGAACAAGGCCTTCGTCTTTAATATCATAGTTGTAACTATATCTTTCCCTTATTTTAGGATCATTCGAAAGGACGTTGGTATGGCGTTGAACCTCCAGCCAGTCTGACCATCCATCAAAATCAGTGTCAGTTGTATACTGAATTTCAAGAGGATTAGTGCCCACTACAAACTCAATACCATCCGGGATACCGTCCTTGTCTGTATCCGGCACACGCCTGTCAGTGCCCTTAACATACTCCTCGCAATCCGTGAGTCCATCGCTATCCGTGTCAGGCCATATACCATCCGGCATCAAATCACATGGGCTATCCTGCACCAACGGATCCAGTTCACGGCCTGGTGAACTTACGGATATTTCAAAAAAATCGCTCAATCCATCGCCGTCAGTATCCCTGAGGTTTATATCTGTTCCATACTCAACTTCCTGCTCGTCAATAAGACCGTCGCCGTCACTGTCAACATAAACCAGTTCCACTCCAGGTCTTACATTATAATTATATGCAAGCAGATATTTGATCTTATACTCAACCGTCAATCTCATATCAACAATATTTATAAAATCGATGCTTTCTGCCGTATCAAAAAGCCGGAACTGTCCTTCGCCGCGATCCGCCATACCCTGAAGCGTATCTTCAGCCATCGCCTGGGCTGCCAATCCGTCTGCATTCGTACCAAACATCCCAAGCAGAAGAAATGTGTGAAAGTTGAAACTTCCAACACCGCTTTCGATTGCCATATCGTAGATATAGCCTACATTGTTCCATATATCAAAGTTACTCTGAGTTCCGGCCCCTGTATTTGGCATCCCATCACTTAAAAAAATCACAATATATTTTGTTCGGATCAGGCTTTCTCCATTCTCAGTATCCCGGATATCCCTTTCGATGTCACTATAGATTTCTGTCAATGTTCCAAGGTAATCAGTAGTGGTATCATTTCGTGCTGCATCCAGAACTCTGTTTAGTTCGTCGGGATCCTTGGTAAAACCTCCTCTACCATCAATTGTTCTTGTGCGGGCAAACACGTTGTTGCTCCAGAGCATTATCTCGAACGAGGTATTTTCGTTGCTGTTATATTCATTTATGAAATTACGCACAGCTTCTATTCTGAGAAAGTTAGGATCGGATCCCATCTGTACTCCAAGTACTTCATCTCCCATGCTGAGCGAGCAGTCAATCGCAAATAACACCTTGACAGGAAACTGTATTTCATCAGGACTTTCTGTAATAAACGACCCAGTTAACGTAACCTTGGTCTGTGCCTGGGTTAGCTCCAGCGGCGGTGATCCGCTGCATCCATAACTCAAAAGCAACAGTATGGCGCATAAATATAAAGGAAGTATCTTCCCTTTAGGTTGCATCACACTCATCCCCTATTCCATCCTGATCCCGGTCAGCTTGGCCGGAATTTGAAATGTTAGGGCAGTTGTCACACGCATCTCCGATGCCGTCTCTGTCAACGTCATTGTTTTCATCAGTACGCAATTTGGGACATAAATCAGCATTTGGGCCGCCGTCTTCCAGAAAACCGTCATTGTCCAGGTCTTCATCACACAGATTTCCCGCTGTATCACCAAACAGGTAGTAGTCACTATTTTCCTGCCCGGGATTAGCAATCTTACTGCAATTATCGATACTGTCCGGAACTCCGTCATTATCGTCATCATCATCGCAAGAGTCACCTATTCCATCATTATCATAGTCACTCTGGGAGGAATTAATAAGGTTGATACAATTGTCGACATCATTATCGACACCATCACCATCAAGATCGCTATCACACTCATCCCCTTCGCCATTGCCATCAGTATCGAGCTGATCAATGTTGGTTATATCAGGACAGTTATCGCACGCATCGCCATAATCATCGCCATCTGCATTTTCACTTTGATCATTTGGAGTATAGGGACAATTGTCTCTGGTATCCACAACTCCATCAACATCAAGATCTTCCTGAAGAGAAAACAAAGGACCAAGATCATAGCTCACAACAATAGGGCCGCCTCCGCCTCCGCCACCACCTACACCACCAGTCGGGGGGGCGCCACAGAGCTGATCAGGACACTCGTCAAACCAATCGTTTGGATCAAACTCCTGCGATCCGACCTCTTGGGTAACAAAAAACAGATTGAATACAAATAATGAAACAGCCACTGCAAAAATGTTTTTTCTCATAACATACCTCCTCTTAATAAAAAGCATAAATCGTTTTGTCAGTGCCAGAGTAAGAAATAATGACCGGGCTATCACCGTCAAACAACAGGGTATTGTAAAGTCCTATATCTCCTGTCGAAGCTACAACTTCCAGGTTCCAGGAGTTTTCGTTAAGTTGTGCAAGTTTTAAATCTTTAAGATCGCGTCCGCTATAGCTCTCAAGCGCATAGTAAGCGATAGCCGGAGCTCCAGATGAGCTAAACGCCAGACTACAATAGTTCCCTGCTTTTACAGTATCATCCACTGTCTGCACAGCCCATGATGAAGACTGCTCTTTTGCATAGCGTAATAAATGAGTATCATCATTTTTGTTCGTACAACTCTTTACGTAGTAGGCCACAGCCAGGTAGCCATCACCGGCATTAGCAGCACTTATATCACCTATTTCACAATCTGTTTCGATCCATTCCGGTTCCCAAACACCATTCTTTTTGCGGGCCACACGAAGTCCTGTGGTTCCATCAGAAAGCGTAGCATAGTAAAATATCGCTGGATCTCCTTGCCCATCCAATGTTATAACGGCATAAGTTCCGGCACTGTTTTGAATACTGATATCACCGTATGTATTTCCCTCAACAACCTCTTCAGTAACCTGAGAATCGAGTGCGGCAGGATCCTTTCTTACGTACATAATGTCAGGATATGTAAAGTTCTGCTCATCGCAACCTTCATAGAAAAATTGATAAGCAATATGGATATACCCTGCAGAATCTACAACAACTGACAACTCTTTACCTGCAAGACCATCAGGCAACGCCGGATTCCTATCAACCACACCAATAGCCCCTGTATACTCGTTCCAACTCCAGCTACTCTGCCTGACACTGAACATTGCATCAGAGCGTTTTTCATAATTGCACTCACGCACCACTCCTCCCTGGTATGCAACAACAGGGCTGTTATCAGGTTGTAGAGACAATGAAAGAGAACTGGTATTGTCCACTGATATAACAGTCTCGGCAGGGCCGCCGAACGTATTCATATCTGTAACAATATAATTAATTTCATAATCCGTAACATTTGTATCACTGTCATCAAAATAGGCTATATGAATATTTCCATCACTGCCTATAGCAGCGCTTACACGTGGGCTGAGCAGACCACCACTGCCCAGGCTGCTGCCTATTGCAGACTGCCTCCATTCATACGCCTGTTTTTCTTCTGAATCATTATTACCACTATCACCGTTTCCATTGTTGCCACCGCAGGCATTAAACAAAACAGCAGCAATAAACAGGGCCAAGAAGAGATTTAATAAATTAAATAGTCTTATTTTTTTTCTCATTTTTTTTAATACGAGCATAATAAAGCTCCCTTGCACGTTGATTAATTAAATCTGTTGTAGCATCCACTACAGTAGCATCAGGAAGCGAATTGTAGAGATTAGCTGCTTTTTCTTTATGTCCATAATAGTCGTATAGACCTGCAAGATTTATTTTTGCTCCAATATTGTCAGGATTAATTTCAAGTGCTTTTTTAAATGCATCCCGGGCTGATGTGTCATCACCACTACTTAAATAAACCACACCGATTATGTTATGAAGCGAAGCAGCCATAGGGTTTGATGACTTATCTTTGATCCCATCCAAAGTCTTTTGAGCCATAAGAATGGACTGCCTGAAATCTCCCTTTTTCAGATAAAGTCTGGTCAATGTATACATGGAATTTAAATCACCAGGAGTTTTCATCAATTTAGAGTGCAGCGCTCTTAAAGATTCGTCTTTAAAACTATTGGTCCGAACCTCGACCGAAGAAATAGGTTTAGCATAAGAACTGTATCTTTTTTCTGAGCTATCTGTTTTATTAAAAAGAATTGCCAGCTCAGGATCGCAAATCTCCAACTTATGCGCCTGTTCAAGGCATGTTTGCTGGTATTGACCGGCTTTTTCGATGTAATCCTGAGCTTTTTTATCTATAATCTGTATGTATTGTTTCTGCTGCTCCGGAGTCAGTTTTTTTGGCAAAGGAGCGCTTTTTAGGAAATTTGCAAATTCATTATTAATCTCATAAGTTCCGTAGCAAGCCGACAACGCCCATTCAGGTGTTTTATATTGAATAACTTCATGATATCCCTTTTCTATTTTCTCAAGCAGCTTTGCTTTTTTTGCCACAATCTTGTTATCAATTTGGTCTTTCAACTTAATCGCCATGTAGTTTTTACTCAACCTATTTACAGCGTTGTATGCCATCCGGGCCATAACCGGGTTAATCTGACTGTCTTTCTTTGCAAAAGCTGGCTTATACGCAGAGTATGCTCTTTTTCTGTATTTTAAGGCTTTCTTTAAATTACCGTTCTGCAGATAAAGATCCGCCACTATGGCATCAGCCTTTATCTTTCCCAAGCGTGAAAGATATTTTCTATTGTCAAGCAATATTGATATTGCCACATCATCATTGCCCATGATAAGCGCATTTTTCGACATAGCGAATATTATCTTTCTGCGCATATCGCTGCTTTTCTTTAAACGTTCGAGTATTAATTTGTAATCTCTGTTTGCATAAGCATGCTGGCCAAAACCCTCTCTGATATGAGCAGCCTGATAAAGAAAGTTAACAGAGTTGGCATGCGTGGGAAGTATTACTGCAAATTTTTCAAGGTACTCTACAAGAAATCTAAACTGCGCTGCCTTTATGGATGCATCAATTAAAACACCAAGAATGTCTTCAGCATTTGATGTTTCAGGATACTCGGCAATAAGTTTAGAACCAGCTGATAAAAGAGTTTCCAGATCTCCCATCTCCTTACTGGAGACAAGAAGTGCGTTTAAAGCCTGCTCTCCAAGAGCTGAAGAAATGTTTGCTTCAGCCAAATCACTAAGTTCTTTTTTACCTTTTTCCCAATCATTCAGCGCTGCCAGTGTGTGCGAATAAATTACCTTTGACTCCGTAGCTGAAACAATTTTCTGCACCTCATCTCTTAAGGCTTTCTTTATCATGTTGTTATGAATAATCTTTTGCCCATAGGTCAGCAGGCCTTCAAAATCTTCCTTAAGATAAAAAGCATCAAGAATCAGGTGAATTGCGGATTTGGCCTCCTTGCTTTTAGGGTAACTGTCAACAAAGTTTGAAAATTCGGCAATAGCCTCATCATAGTTCCCCTCATCATAAGTGATCCAGGCAACATTAAAGCGCACATCCGGAACCTTCTTAGAGTTTGGAAAGGAAGAGACAAACGACTTTCCGGTGGCCTTCAGACCTCCTCTGGCATAGACAACCTGGTAATAATTCAAGTCGTCTTTGTTTTTAAGCGTATAGTAATAAGAAAGTACAGCGCTATAGAGTATTTTTTCCTTTGATTTGCTTTGTTGATTATTCTGTCGATCATTATTTTGGTCCTTCTGGTTTAATATTCTTGTTGCCAGCTTTTCATACTGCTTACCTGCCTCCAGATATTGCTTGGCTGAAAAAAGAGTTTCAGCATAGTTTAATTCCATGTCCGCGTATGTAGGGCTGGCTTTAAAGAAATCCAGATATAATTTATAGGCATCAGCAGCTCGCTTAAACTCTGCCACTGACTTTGCATTCCTGGCCTTGTTATGCAGGTGAGTAACAATATCCCTGGCATATAGCTCGTAGTCGGTAAGATTCTTCTTTTTATCTTCCTCAGAAATATTTATGGAATACTTCTGTTTTCTAAGCGCTTTTACAATAATAGATATATCTTTACCGGCATCTTCAAAATTTTCGGTTTCTCGCACACATTCAAAAATATTGCGTGCATATTCAAGCAATTTTTCTACATCATGCTGTAGCTCTGACAACTGTCGATATATCACAGCAGCATGATGCCATTTCTTTTTGATTAAATATCTCTGCGCAAGTTTTTCCAGTACAATTGTGTATACAGGTCTGGACCATGAGTATTTCTGAAAATACGCCAATGCATCCTGAGGAGAACTCTCTTTATATGCCTCGCCGTAGCAATAGGCCATATCAATCAAGGACTCAAGCCGTATATCGACTTTTTTATATGTATCAATATCAGTTTTTTTACCGGAAACAGCGCTTGTAACAGAGCCTTCAAAAAGTTTAATTGCCTTCTTAAAGTCCGCATTGTTGATATAGCACCAGGCCAATTTATAGCGTGCAATGGATACTGCGGCGCTCTTTGGATAATTAAGAACCGCTTCATATTCTCTTTGTGCCATATCAAGGTCCTGCATATTGAAAAAATAATCGCCTAAAAGCAGATAGGACTCCGGAACAAAAGAACTACCTTTATATTTCTTTATGATGGTTTTATACTGTTTGATCATTTCATCTATCTGTCCCAGTTCCCTGTATTCATGGGCCAGAAAAAACAGTACCTTATCACGCTCATCAAAAGCCGGATAGTTTTCAAGTATTCTCTGATATATCTCAATAGCCTGTTTTTTAAGGGCATTGGATTCCATTTGATCCAATGATTTAACAGAGCGTCCAGCCTCAGTTTTTCTGAGAAAATAAACGATACGGGATTTTTCGATGTACAACTCGGCAAGACGAAGATAAAGCTGTGGCAGATAACGTTTGTTTCGTGATTTATCAATCAGGACTTTTGTGTTTTGGATAGCCAGATTAACCTTTCTTTTATCCTCGGTAAGTCTGGCGATATATTTATTCTGTTCTTCTACCTTGTCTTTTTGCTTATATTCATATGTAGTTGAAGTAGCAGCCTTGCTTATAGTCGGCAATACCGATATAAAAACAACAATAAGTAAAATGTATCTCATTTAAAAAAGATATCCCATTCTTCAGTAGAACTGCATTTTTCAGGTAATGATACTTTGTACTGAGCCAGCTCATCGTTCCAGTATTCACCCTGAAAAATATAAACAACTCTATTTTGGAGTCCTTCTAAATCTTTATCCAATGAATTCTTCTCAGTGTAATGATACTGTGATGCCCGTTCATACATATCAAGGCCTATCTCATACTCAATAAGGTCTGCTTCTTCTTCAAACGTAAGTAACATGTCAGCATATTTTTCATATTCTTTCTCAATCAAAAGCCTAATAGATTCCACACTTTCCTGTATCTGCATTGCATAAATTTGATCCAGGTACTCGACAAGATTCTTATCCTGAAACAAACCTGTTTTTTTCTTTTCCTTGTCAAGCAATTCAATAAAATTCCAGATTTGATTAATTTCTTTTTTACCAAGGACAAGCATTATAAGCGCAGGATTCTCGAGCGCCGTACCGCGGTTATAAATGACATCTAAAGCTTTTTTGTAGTGTTGTTTGAATTCATTAACCACATTCATGGCACGCCTGTAATGGCAGACGTCTTTATAAATAATAGATTTAAGAATGAAGTATTCGGGCGTGAAATAATTCTCAAAACTTGGAGCGCCAAACGCATATAACAAGCCCATCGCTTTTTCTGTATGCCCTTGTCTATACTCTGCCCATGCCCTTTCAAGAATATATTCGGCCTGTTCTAAAATAGGCTTTTTGATCTGTTCATACTGCATGTACGCATTACTAAACTCCCCTTTTTCATACAGCAATCTGGCCAACATGGCATACGCACTATCTTGTAGGTCATCGGCGATATCAGGGCTTTCAAGAATCTGTTTTAGCATAGAGACAGCATCGTCTACCCGGCCTTGATAAACCCGGTAAAGAGCTTTTTTAAACAAGTATTTATAGTAATAATACGTTTCTGGAACGATACCGGAAAAGTGCTCATTGCCCCACTCAAAAAAACCATGCTCCCAATCATATTCTCCCTGGTAATAATTAAGAAAATTCTCCAAGTCTTTTCCGACAAAACCATACTGTTTATCACAAACAACCTGGTTGATAATTAGATCATGATCAAAAGGCAGGGTACGGGTAACCAGCTCAAGTAATTCAAGTGAGTACGACACAATTTTAGGATTCGGTTTTCTGGTGACAATATGAGAAAGAACCTCTACTGCAGCATGAGAAAGGCCACGTTTTTTAAACGAAATGCCAAGAAAAAACGAAGCCCATTCGTAATTAACTTCGTCGGGAGAAGTCAGGCTCATGTATTTATAGAAATTTTGAGCAGCCTTTAAATACTTCTCCTTTTCGAAAAGCTCATATCCATTATTGAAATATTTCTGAATCTCATCTTCGGTTAATTCTTTTTTTAAGTTATCCTGTAGATTATTCTGCAAGTTGTTCTGTAAATTATCCTGCATCTGTATGTCTTCTGTACTTGCCTCGCTATATCCGGCAATGCAGATTAACCCAAAAAACAAAAAAATACGACAGAGATTAGTTTTCATTCTCATTATCGTTTTTCAAATAGTTGTTCAACCTTTCAATGGTTGAATCCATAGCGGTTTTCCTTGGAGAGAGATCGAAACGGAATCCAATGGTTATACCCAGTAAAACATTATTTTCGACCCCTTCTTCTTTTAGATTAATCAAATCCCTTAGCTCAAGGTTCATATTCAGGCTCTTACTCAAAAAGTATTTTCTGCCAAAACCCAAACTTATGGATGGCGCCGTCTCCGTAGCAATGTCTCCATTGCTATATTTCCTCTCGTATCCAACAACACCACCGCCAATAAAAAGATAGCCTTCGTGATTAATAATGCTTCGATTCAATATTGCGTCTTTTCCGTAATTCGGCTTGAAGATAAGGTGGGTATGAGCAAGATATTTAATACTGTCAAATCTCTCAGGTGTGACACCGAAGTTAGTTTCAAGATCAGTTTTAATATCCCTCTCTTTATTAATCACCCACTGCCCTCTCAAAACTTCCCATGCAAAATTTTCATTAAAATGAAAAATATAACTAAGTCCAATTGGATAAGCATTGTAAAAATCATCGTCCGGAATATAACCAAGTATAAGGTCAAGTTCATGGTTACGGTCAAAGATTCTGGACTGTATGGCATAGACATGCTCTTTACCCTCATCCTCTTCTGAGTAGCCGGTGCTTGGCCCACAAAACAACACCACAATGCTAAAGCAAAAAATACCTGCAATTTTGAAAAGTTCTTTTAATTTCACTTTATCTGCCTTTTAAAGTAGTTTTTCAATAACTTTTTAATAATTTTCAATATTTTT
>VAPH01008798.1_pt1 | contig 13123 bp, 12 predicted proteins | sample 3393861 | NCBI WGS metagenome assembly VAPH01 (sample SAMN08290439, study PRJNA428436) | hydrothermal vent metagenome | isolation source: Deep-sea hydrothermal vent chimney | place: Atlantic Ocean: South-mid Altantic Ridge | reverse complement strand
TTTTACCCGAAAGATATTTACCTGTAAGCGAGTTCTTATCCTGTAAAATATCTTGGTAAGTTCCCATCGAAATAATTTCACCACCGTATTCACCGGCTTTGGGACCCATATCAATAATTATGTCCGCTGCTTTAATCATTTCCGGATCGTGTTCAACAACAAGTACCGTATTACCAATATCTCTTAAATCTTTTAGAATTTTTATCAATCTTGAATTGTCTCTCGGATGCAGACCGATACTCGGTTCATCCAACACATATAATGTACCGACAAGGGAAGAGCCTAATGATGTTGCCAGGTTTATCCTTTGAGTTTCACCACCGGACAAAGTGCTGCTTAGTCTGCTAAGTGTTAGATAACCAATGCCGACATTGTTTAAGAATGTAAGACGTTTAATAATTTCTTGTAATATTCTGTCACCTATTTTTAAATCGTATGCTGATAATTTCAGTTTAGTAAAAAACTTTAATGATTTATCAATAGGTAGTTGAACGATCTCATAGATTGATTTTTCACCGACCTTTACTTGCAAAGCTTCTCTTCTTAATCTTGAGCCTTTACAGGCAGAACAAAGTGTATAACCCCGATATCTACTGAGTAAAACACGAATGTGCATTTTATAAGATTTTCGTTCAAGCTTCTCAAAAAATTTATCAATGCCTTTATAACTGCCGAATCCCCGTTTGATTAAGCTTACCTGGTCATCCCGCAATTCTTTGAACGGTTTATTTAAAGGTATACCAAACTCTTTTGCATTTTGTATCAAAGCTCTTAGATGCACTCCGAATTTATCCGATCTGAAAGGTGCGATTGCTCCTTCCGAAATACATAGCTCAGGTTTTGGAATAACAAGATTCATATCTATGCCTATAATCTTGCTGAATCCCTGGCAGACAGGGCACGCCCCGAAGGGATTATTAAATGAAAAAAATCTCGGTTCCGGTTCTTCGTATCTTATTCCGCAGCACTCATAAAATTTGTTAAAATTTTGTTCTTCGTTAGTTACGGCATTTACAATAACCAACCTGTTTTCACCTTCTTTAAAAGTAACTTCAACAGAATCAAATAATTTCTCCCTTAAATTTTCTTTAGTGATCTTAAAACGATCGACTATTACTCTAAGATTAGCTTTTTTCTTTGGAGTAGAATATTTTCCGTTAAGATCAATTATTTTTCCTTTATTAAATATTCTAAAGAAACCTCTTTTTTTAAGAAGTTCTAATTCTTCTTTAACGGTTCTTCCTTCGTGTTCTTTCACGGGGAAAGTGAGGTAATATTTTTCTCCTTCTTCCCTGTCATTAAGCCAACTGATTACGATTGCAGTCGTGTCCTTTTTAACTTCTTTTCCGCAGTGAAAGCAAATTGTTTTACCGACTCGTGCAAATAGAAGACGAAGATAATCATACACTTCGGTGCTGGTTCCAACGGTTGAGCGTGAATTTTTACTTCCTTTCTTTTGTTCAATTGCAACAGCCGGGCTAATTCCCTGAATATAATCCACATCCGGTTTGTTCATCCTTTCCAAAAATTGACGGGCGTAAGATGATAAACTTTCAACATAACGGCGTTGACCTTCGGCGTAAATCGTATCGAAAACAAGTGAGGATTTTCCGCTTCCGCTCACACCTGTAAAGACAATCAGTTTGTTCCTTGGTATTTCAAAAGAAAGATCTTTTAAGTTATGCTCACGTGCACCTTTAACAACGATCTTTTTATTGTTATTTATTTTTCTTGTCATCATAGAAATTACAAATAGGTAAGTAATGAATTTACAAAAATATTTTTTAAATGGATGTAATTGATACGTGTATAATTTTTAGATTATTCTTTTAACCTTTTTTATAAAGATTTAAAGTGATATATGTTTTTTTATTATATTTTTATTCTAAAATGTATTTGTATTTTCATCATAAATTGTTTGTAATTATTGAATGGAGTAAAAATGAAAAAACTTAACAGGAAAACCTTCCTAAAAGCAGCAGCAATTTCAACCGTTGCAGTGGCGGGAGGAATTTTGCCGGGCTGCTCAACAGAAGTTAATAAATCAGCAGCAATAATTTCAAACAAAAAATATGAATGGAAAATGGTTACAACTTGGCCGCCTCATTTTCCAATTTTAGGTGAGTATGTTGATAAATTTGCAAAATGGGTTGAATCAATGTCGCAAGGTAGATTAAAAATTCATGTTTACGGAGGAAACGAATTAGTTCCTCCACTGGAAACTTTTGATGCTGTTTCATCGGGAGTAGCGGAAATGGGACACGGAGCTGCTTATTATTGGGCAGGGAAAGCACCCGCTGCTCAATTCTTCGGAAGCGTTCCATTCGGGATGAATGCAGTGCAGGTTAATGCGTGGTTTAATTACGGGGGTGGACTTAAGTTATGGAGAGAACTTTATTCAAGATTTGGTCTTGTGCCTTTTCCCTGTGGCAATACGGGAGGACAAATGGGTGGTTGGTTCAACAAAAAAATAAATTCTATAAAAGATATTAAAGGTTTAAAAATGAGAATTCCCGGACTCGGCGGTAAAGTTTTTACCAGAGCAGGCGGTTCGGCAATTCTGGCTCCGGTAGGTGAGCTTTACACAGACCTTGATCGTGGTGTTATAGATGCACTTGAATGGATAGGACCTTATCACGATTATCTTATGGGATTTAATAAAATAGCAAAATATTACTATTACCCCGGCTGGCACGAACCAGGTTCACCGATAGAATTAATTGTAAACAAAAAAGCTTTTGATGGTTTACCAAACGACTTAAAAGATATAATAAGGGTTGCTGCAGGTCAAGTTACAATATTAATGCTTTCAGAATTTGAAGCAAAAAACACAGAATACTACTACAAAATATTAAACGAAGGCAAGGTTAAATATTTGCCTTTCCCCAATGACGTTCTAAGTACATTTAAAAAATTGAATGATGAAGTATTGAATGAAATTACTTCAAAAGATGCAATGAGTAAAAAAGTTTATGCGTCTTACAAAAAATTTCATAAAAATATAAGCGAATGGTTTAATATTGCAGAAAGGAATTACTCATAAGCAACAATTATTTACTTATAACAGTAGGCAGCCACAATACAAGTTGTGGACAGAATATTACAATTAGCAAAACAATTAATTGAAGTGTAATTTAAGGAGTAACATCCCTGGTCGTGATGTTTTTATATTATCTGTTGCAACGATTTTTAGATAAAATATTGTAAACCCGGAAGGGTGGAGTTAGAAGAGAAGTTTGCTAATTTATTTTAATTTTTCAAGTGATTCTTTATTGTATTTTTTTTGAAGAAAACGTTTCATTCGTTTTAAAGGATAATATTCTTTGTTGAAAATGTAGTGAAAAATCATTCCATCTAAAATGGCACCGAATAATTTGGATTCATTAGCGGGATTCTTAATACCTATTTTACGGAATATCTTTTCAAGCAATTTAAATCCCGTATCCAAAAAATCAGCGGTTATTTTATTTACACTTCCTTTTACTCCAGGATGAAGACTAAAATCCATATATAGTCTCCAAAATTTTTCTTCTTTTTCTATCTGAGTAAATATAACATCAATCAATATTTTTATTTTTTGGTAAGGGTCTTTAATTTGTTCAATTGGTTTGAATATCTTGTCTAATTCAGTTAAAAGAGTTTCGTAAACAGCTTCCAACAAGTTTTTTTTACTGCTAAAATAGTTATAAGCCAATCCTTTTGATATCCCTGCTTTTGCAGCAATATCACTTATGGTAGTTCCTTTAAAACCTTTTTCGGCAAATAATTCCAGAGCAGTGTATAGTATTACCTTTTCCGTTTTATCTCTTATTTCTTGAAGTTGTTCTTTTGTTCTTGGCATTTTTAATCGAATAAATGTTCAATTATAATAATATTTTTTTGTTTTGTTATTGTCAAGATAGAAATTTATTTTCTATTGACAATAATATATATTTTAATTATGCTTTGGCTGAACGTTTAGTCATTATAAAAACAGGGAGCAATTATTTTGAAAAGGATATTCTTTCCACTTTTGTTTGTTTTTATGCCGTTTTTATTATTCGGGCAAAATGCATCACAAATTGTACGAAAAGCAAATGATCTTGTGATGGGGAAAACATCAATAAGTTTAAGTAAAATGACAATTATTCGTCCGGGTTGGTCGCGTGAGGTTACAATAAAAATGTGGTCGAAAGGCAACGATTATTATATGATTTTGATTACTGCACCGGCACGGGAAAAAGGACAAGTATTTCTTAAACGAAAAAATGAATTGTGGAACTGGATGCCGTCGATAGGGAGAATGATTAAAATTCCGCCTTCGATGATGATGCAATCCTGGATGGGTTCTGATTTTACAAACGATGATCTGCTTAAAGAGTCATCTATTGTTAATGATTACGTACACAAAATTATAGGTTCGGAAAAAGTGGATGGTTATGATAGTTATAAAATTAAACTAACACCAAAACCGAACGCAGCGGTAGTGTGGGGTAAAATTCTTATGTGGGTATCAAAAAAAGGATATTATGAATTGAAAATAGAATTCTATGATGAGACAGGTACTTTAATAAATAAACAATTAGGTAGCGAAATCAAAAAAATGGGTGACAGAACTTTACCTACAAAATTAACTATGATCCCTATGGATAAAAAAGGAAACAAAACAATTCTTAAAATGATAGATGTTGTATTTAACAAACCGATATCCAATGGTTTTTTTTCTAAACGGAATATGAAGAGATTACGCTAAAAGATGAATACTATTTTAAAAATGGCATGGAGAAATATTTGGCGTAATAAAAGGCGTACAATTTTGATGATGGTTTCAATTTTAATTGCCATTGTCCTTTCGCTATTTACACGTTCAATGCAAAAGGGTACTTATGCCAATATGATTGATAATGTCGTAAAGCTTTCAACCGGATATATACAGATACATAAAAAAGGTTATTGGAATGATAAATCGATAAACGAAACCTTTGTAGAAACTACTAAGCTCCGCAATCTTTTATCGAGTGATAAAAATTTAACATTAACTCTCCCGCGCCTTGAATCTTTTGCTCTTGCTTCTTCAGGCAAACATACTAAAGGAGCGGTGATAATCGGCACAGACCCCAAGTTAGAAGATAGTTTAAACCATTATTCTAAAAAAATAATTGAAGGAAAATATTTCAAAAGCGGCGATAAAGCGGTTCTTGTTTCAGATAAATTGGCTGAGTTTTTGCAGCTTAGTGTGGGCGATACGTTAGTCCTAATTGGTCAAGGTTATCACGGTATAACGGCAGCCGGTAAATACCCGATTAAAGGAATATTCCATTTTCCAATACCGCAGTTGGATAATCAACTAATAATAATGCCGTTAAAGGAAAGTCAATATTTTTATGCCGCACCAAACCGTATTACTTCTATTTCGTTGATGTTAAATAATCCCGGGAATATGGACAAAACAACAACAATGCTTCGGAAAAAATTAGATGCAAATTATGAAGTAATGCCTTGGCAGGAAATGAACCGTGAAATGCTGCAAGCTATCGAAAGCGATAATGTTAGCGGTATAATTATGCTTGCTATTCTTTATATGGTAATCGGATTCGGTGTTTTTGGAACCGTTATGATGATGACGATGGAAAGGAGGAAAGAATTCGCTGTTATGATTGCCGTGGGAATGGAGAAAATAAAACTTTTGGCAATGGTTGTTTGGGAAACAATTTTTATCGGCGTTTTAGCAATATTAGCCGGACTGTTAATTGCTTATCCTTTGCTCCTTTATTTATTTTACCATCCGATACCTTTAACCGGGGGTCTTGCATCTTATATGATAGCATTTGGGGCTGAACCGGTGCTTCCTTTTTCTCTTAATCCTGATATTTTTATTACTCAAACAATTTCAGTGATTATTATTTCCATTATTGCGGTAATCTATCCGCTTTCGATTCTTTTAAGATTTAATGTTTTAAAAGCTATGAGGAGTTAAATGTAAATTTTATGTTATTTTCAATTGCATGGAAAAATGTTTGGCGGAATAAATTAAGAAGTCTGATTGTAATTCTTTCTATCTCACTCGGCTTATTGGGAGGTCTGTTCTATTTGGCTTTTGCTAACGGAATGGTTCAACATCAAATTAATGCTACCATTAAAACGCAAATTTCTAATATACAATTTCATAATCCAAAATATATGTTGAATAACGAAGTTAAATATACCATAGATTCACCGGCTTCAATTATAAAAAAAATCGAGAAAATAAAAGGCATAAAGGCAATAACTTCGAGAATCAAAAGTACGGCTTTGGCAAGTTCCGCTATTACAGGCGCCGGAATAACTATTAATGGAATTAATCCTGTAAAGGAAAAAAATGTTACCGACCTTTATAAAAAAATAATTAAGGGAACTTATTTAATACCTAATAAAAAATATCAAATTTTTATAGGACAAAAATTAGCCGATAAATTAAAGGTAAAAGTAAAATCGAAAATTGTAATTACCGTATTAGATATATCCGGTAATATTATATCCGGAGCTTTCAGGATCGTTGGAATTTTCAAGACGGAAAGTACGAACTTTGATTTGTACAACGTTTTTGTTTTAAATAATGACTTGAGAAGATTAATCGATTTTCCTACAAAACAAACAACAGAGATTGCTGTTTTGTTAAACAAGAACAATCAGACCGATTATGTTGCAAATAAAATTAAAAAGATTTTTAGCAAAGCAATAAGCGAAAAAAAATTAGACGTAGAAACTTGGATGGAAATTCAGCCTGCATTAAAACTAATTAACGAAATGTTTATTCAATATTCGATGATATTCCTAATAATAATTCTTGTAGCATTGAGTTTCGGTATCATTAATACAATGCTGATGGCAATAATGGAAAGAGTTAGAGAACTTGGAATGCTGATGGCAATTGGCATGAGTAAAGCGAGAATATTTTTGATGATAATGCTTGAAACTATTTTCTTATCAATTACAGGGGGAGCAGCAGGACTTTTTATTAGCTGGATTGCAATAACCATTACTCATAAAACCGGCATTGATCTATCGGTTGTTTCGGAAGGCTTGAACGCACTTGGTTACAGCTCGTTTGTTTATCCAATACTTGGAATAACTTATTATATTTTGATAGGCTCATTAGTAATTGTAACTGCAATAACGGCTTCAATTTTACCTGCAAGAAAAGCTCTTAAATTAAATCCGGCTGAAGCTGTCCGGCAAAATGTATAATTGTGATACTAAATTTTTTTGGAGATGAAACTGAACTTACACCTTTTAGATAACATATATAATCTCTTGGCGATTTTGCGAAGGTAAAGAAAAATAACTGAAAAAAGAAAATTTTTATAATAGAACAATCGATAAAATTATGAGTATAATTACAACAAAAAACCTGACTAAAATTTATAATGAATCAATAGTACCGGTTAACGCAATAAATGATATTTCTTTATCATTTGAAAGAGGTGAATTTACTGCTATAGTTGGTCCTTCGGGATGCGGTAAAACAACATTGCTTAATTTATTAGGGGGACTCGATAAACCTACAAGCGGGGAAGTCTTTATTGACGGAATTAATCTAACTAAATTTTCTTCAAATAAAATAATTAATTTCCGGTTAAAAAATATTGGTTTTGTTTTCCAGGCATATAACCTTATCCCCGTGCTTACAGCCAAGGAAAATGTTGAGTTCATTATGGAGCTACAGGGTGTTTCGAAACAAAAACGGGAAGAACGTGTTGTGCATCTTTTGGAACAAGTTGGATTAAAAGAAAGAATGAATAATCGTCCGGGAGAACTTTCCGGTGGACAGCAGCAACGTGTTGCGGTTGCGCGGGCGCTCGCTTCTAAACCAAAGTTTGTTTTAGCGGATGAACCTACTGCTAATCTCGATTCTACATCAACGGGCAACTTGCTCGATATTATGCTTAAGTTAAATGAGTTGGAGAATACAACTTTTATTTTCGCAACACACGATTCACGTGTGATGAAAAGAGCACGAAGAATTATTACCCTCGATGACGGGAAAGTTATTGATGATATATAGAGTTGTAATTTAAATCATTAATAGATGAAAAAAATCTCATTAATATTCGTTTTTATACTATTAGCATTTGGCAAAATAAATGCGCAAAGTGATTATAATTTTACCGGCTATCTCGAAAATTTGCAGACGGTTTGGATTCCTAAAAATAGCAAACAATGGATAATGATGAACTCCGTAATAAACCGTTTTAACTTTGCGTGGTATCTTAACACCGATTTTACTATGAATATAAGCATGCGTAATAATTTTGATTATGGACAATATTTTCAAATCGTTCCCGGTTATGCAAGTTTTATCACTCATGATAATGGTTTTATAAACTTAACAAAAAAAATAGCTTCGAATACTTCTTATGTATTTTACACAAATATAGATAGACTTAATCTCCTTTATTTAAAGGGCAATTTAGAGTTGCAGCTTGGAAGGCAGAGAATTAATTTGGGGTTAAACGCAGTTTGGACACCCAACGATATTTTTAATTCATCTTCCTTCTTAAATTTTGACTATGTTGAAAAACCTGGAAGCGATGCAATTAGATTGCAATATTATACCGGGGCTGCTTCGTCGGTTGAATTTGCTTATAAACTAAATCATGATAAACAAGTTACGGCAGCAGGAATAATTAAATTAAATAAATGGAATTATGATTTTCAATTACTCGGCGGAGTGATGAATAAAGATTATGTTCTTGGCGGCGGCTGGTCGGGACAAATAGGCGGTGCCGGTTTTTCGGGGGAAATGACTTACTTCAGAAATAAAAAAAAGTTTGCCGATACGAATGGTGTTCTTGTAGCTGCAATTAGCGGTAATTATACGTTCCCGAACAGCTTGTTTGTTCAAGCTGAGTTTCTTTACAACAGTGCCGGAAAAGTTGGAAAAGCAGGCGGACTAACTAATATATTCAGCAGAACCTATTCTGCCAAAAACCTTTCACCGGCAGGGTATTCTGTTTTTGGAGAAGTTTCCTATCCTATCACTCCTCTTTTCAAAGCAAATGTTTCCGCAATTTTCAATCCTAACGATCATTCTTTTTACTTTGGTCCTTATGTCGATATTTCCCTAACCGAAGATATTTATTTTCTTATTACCGGTCAGTTTTTTGTCGGTGATAATAATTCGGAATGGGGTAATTACGGGCAGTTTTATTATTTAAGATTGAAATGGAGTTTTTGAAATTAATTATTCACCTTACGCAAAATATAATCCGTTAGCTGACGGATGAGAAATCTTTCACTTTTTGTCAAGAAAAGATATATGCTATTCCACTATGGACAAGTCACGACTTGTCCCTACAGCTTTTATTTTCCTATAACAGTAGGCAGCCACAATGCAAGTTGCGGGTAGAATATTACAATCAGTAAAGCAATTAATTGAAGTGTAACATAAGGAATAGCGCCCCTGTAAAGCTGTGACGTTTTTATATTATCAGGAGCAACGCCTTTTAAATAAAATATTGTAAACCCGAAAGGTGGAGTTAAAAAAGAAGTTTGCAAATTCATTGCAATTAAAATTCCAATCCACAATAAATCGATGTGCATACTAATAAGTAACGGTGCAACAACAGGAACAATGATAAATGTTATTTCAATAAAATCGATAAAGAAACCACTGATAAAAATTACGACCATCATTATTGCTATAAAGTGATTAGGTTTCAGGTTGGAAGATATTATTAAATTTGTAAGATATGTATCTCCATGCAAGCCTCTGAAAACAAGTCCAAATGCAGCAGCACCAACCAAGATCATAAACACCATACTAGTTAAAGAAGTAGTTTTTAACATTACTTCTTTTAAAATTTTTATAGTGAATCTTCTTCTAAAAATGGTAAGTAACGTTGCCCCGAAACCGCCTACTGCCGCAGCTTCCGTTGGAGAAGCTATACCTGCAAATATAGAACCCAATACTGCAACAATTAATATAAAAGGAAGTAAGAATGCCGAAAGAATAATCTTAAATTTTTTATTCGATCGAAAATCTTCTAATTGTTTCTTCGGCATAGCCGGAACAGTTTTGGGTTTAAATATTGCAAGAAATACAATCCAAAGAAAAAACAAAAGAACCAAAATTAAACCGGGAATTACAGCAGCAATAAACAAATTACCAACCGGTACATTTAACACACTACCCAAAAGTACAAGCACTATACTGGGAGGGATTATTTGTCCCAAAGTACCCGAAGCCATAATTATCCCGGTTGAAGATTCGGGAGAATAACCCCGTTTTAACATAACCGGTAGAGCAAACACCCCCATTGTTACAACAGTTGCCCCGACAATGCCTGTGGATGCACCCAATAAAGTACCTACTATTAAAACGGATATTGCCAAACCTCCTCTTAGCTTTCCAAAAAGTAAAGCCATTGTTTCAAGTAGTTCTTCCGCTATTCCCGATCGCTCCAACATAACCCCCATAAAAATAAAAAGTGGAACTGCCAGTAAAACATAATTTGACATTATTCCCCAAATTCTAAGCGGAAGAAGATAGAAATAACTGAATCCAAAAATAATCAGTCCAAAAATTACCGATATGCCTCCCAAAGTAAATGCAACCGGGAAGCCCATCAAAAGGAAAATTAGGACTATTAAAAAGAAAATAAGGGGGAGTATTTCCATCAGCCTTTTTCGATTGATTTATTGCCGGATGATATTAAGGTAAGGAATGATCTGAATGCAAGTGCAATTGCCTGCAGCAATAATAAAAATATTGAAAGCGGAATAACAGCCTTTAAAATATATCTCGCCGGTAAACCTCCGGCATCGGGGGAGGTTTCTCCCATAATAAAGGAATTAATAACAAAATTTTTAGATGCTAAAATTGCCACAACACAGAACGGAATTAAAAATACTACCGAACCGAATAAATTAACAAAAGCTTTTTTCTTCTCCGACATTCTTGTGTAAAACACATCAACCCTGACGTGTTGGTCGGTTTTTAATGTATAAGCAGCAGATAGTAGAAATATAATTGCAAACAAATGCCATTCAAACTCCTGAAATCCTACGCTGCTTTCCTTTAAAAAATAACGAACAAATACATCGTAAGTGACAACGAGAGTTAGTAATGCCGTGAGCCAAGATACCCAATTGCCTATCTTCTCATTTAGGTTATCTACAAATTTTATATATGCTGTAATAAATTTCATTTACTCAATAATTAGAATGCATTAATATAATGCTTAATCTCCGGTTTTTCTTTTGGGTGAAATAAAATAGTAACCACATCAAACCTGCAATCAATATCGTCAATTTGTTTTTCATAAAGATATGAATCTGCAATTTTTCTTAATTGTCCCATTTTACTTTTTGTCAACGCATAAATAGGGTCGCCGAAATTTAAATTGGTCCTTGATTTCACTTCCACAAAAACCAGGTTCTTGTTTTCGTTATCCCTGCAAATTATATCAATTTCTCCTTTTCCGTAGCGGTAATTTTTCTCAATTATTTTATAATTTTTTTTCAATAAATATTTCGCTGCTAATTCTTCCCCCTTGTTTCCTATTTTCTTTTTGTCGGACATACTTAAATATTAATCTCAAAATTTGAATAGTAATAATCAGGTAATATTTTTCTTAAAAAAGATTTCCTGTGCAGTGGCGAAGGTCCGTATAATTTTACGGCATTTATATGTTCCCTGGTTGGATAACCCTTGTTCTTAGCCCACAAATATTGGGGAAAGTATAGGTCAAGTCTTTTCATAATTCTGTCTCTAACTACCTTTGCAACTATGGAAGCAGAGGCAATAGCGAATGATTTCGAATCTCCTTTTACTACAGCTATACTATTTGTATTTGACTCGAATGTTTTATTGCCGTCTATTAAAACCAAATCGGGTTTAATATTTAAACGATTTACAGCGGTCTTCATACCCAAAAGTGATGCCTGTAAAATATTTATTTTATCAATTTTACCGTGAGAGATTACGGAAACCCCTACACTCAATGCCGAATTAATAATTTCAGGAAATAATTTTTCTCTCTGAATTTCAGTCAATTTTTTTGAATCGTTAACACCCTCAATTTTTTTATCATTAGCAAAAACAACAGATGCTGCAACAACGGGACCTGCAAGCGGTCCTCTACCGGCTTCGTCTGTACCGGCAATAATTTTTATTTCTCTCGAAAGAAAGGAGTTATCGAAATTTTTCATTAGCTAAAATATATTGCTGTTAATCCCAAAACCATGTTTAGCTTCAAATACAAACTTACTTTTTTTAGATTTTCAAATGAATCATACTTAAATAATTTGTAAATAATAAAAATTAAAAACGGGTCAACTATTATCAAAATAATAAGGAAATATATTAAACCGTATAAATTATAAACGTACGGGTAGAATGTAATAATTATTAATAAAAAAGATGACAATAGTATAATTAATTTTGATGATTTAAAACCGAAAACAGAAGGAAAGCTTCTCATTCCTTGTGCCGTGTCGCCCTTGATGTCTTCCATATCTTTTACAATTTCTCTTCCGAAATTAATCAGCAAAGCAAATACAAACGGTATGTAGCCTGCTCTAATATTACCTGCTGCCGAGGCACCAAGTATAAATGCCGAACCAACAACAACGGCAACAATTACGTTATCCAGTAACACCATTTTTTTAATTATGAATGAGTAGAAAAAGAGAAGAATATTTGTAAAAACGATTATTCCAAAAACGACGGTATTAATTTGATATGAAATTATTATAGAAAGAATTATAAAAACAAGATAGATGATACCGGCGGTGTTTTTGCTCAACTCTCCTTTCGGTAAAACTCTTTCGGGTCTGTTTATTTTATCAATTTCCAAATCAAAAATATCATTGATTATATTGCCTGCGGAAAAGGTCAGTGATTCAGCCACTGCGGCGAAAAAAAGAAGCTGAGAAATGGTGTTTATCTTTAAAGCGATTATGCCGCCAACAATTACTGAAATAAATGTAATTAAAATATTTACCGGTCTGATTATTTTTAATACGGCTTTTAATTTTTTCATTTAACTTTATCTTTTATCCACAACATAAACTAAGAATATTAAAATAACAAAATGAAATTAGTAAAATAACCAGAGCGTATCGAGGCAAGTAGACAGGTCAGATTTGTTTTAATCAGCGA
>VAPH01018655.1_pt1 | contig 13142 bp, 10 predicted proteins | sample 3393861 | NCBI WGS metagenome assembly VAPH01 (sample SAMN08290439, study PRJNA428436) | hydrothermal vent metagenome | isolation source: Deep-sea hydrothermal vent chimney | place: Atlantic Ocean: South-mid Altantic Ridge | reverse complement strand
GTACAGGAAGACGCTGAAGTAGCCGCCGAAATCAGGGAGCAGCAGGAAGAAAGGCCAACATCTGAACCGCAACAGGCAGAAGGCCTCAGCGCAGACAATGACACCAAGAGTGCCCCGGATAACACCGCGGAACCAACGCCTGATGAGGCAGGTGCTCAGCAGCCGGCAGGTAAAAAATCATATTTTGACCACATCAGGTCCATGCCGGCATTACTGCAATCTGTTCCGGAGAGGGTGCCGTTCATACGTGATAGGGGTCTGATCTTTTTTGGTCGGGTCGTGCTTACTGGAATCCGGCACGCAGTCGTTTCAGCGTATTCCACATCGGGTCATCAGTGGTGGTGGAGAAGATGAGCCGCAAGACCCGGTTTTTTGCTCATCCTGAATCGCGTGTGACTTCGGTCAGGTTGGTGGATACCGGGCTTTTTGACGATGTCAGTGAACAGAGAATTGCCGCCCTCGAGTTAGCCGGCGCCGTAGATTCATTCATGTTCCGTGGTGAATTCTTTCGTGCAACATGGGATCGGATGCGCGGCAAGAACCCTGTTTCTAACGGTTTTTATGCCCAGGCCAGCTGGGTTATGACAGGCGAATCCTTCAAATATATCCAGGGTAAATTTCTCCGCATCCGCCCACAGAATCCTCGCGGTGCGTGGGAAACGGCCGTACGTTTTTCAAAGGTTGATCTGAATGATCGGGCCATCCGGGGTGGCGAGGAAAAAAACCTGACGCTGGCAGTGAACTGGTATGCGCCGGGCAACCAGTTGCGTGTTATGGCTAACCTAATTTTTGTCAGAACACGGCGGCTTGGCGGTAATGAGAACCCGACCATATTCCAGTTAAGGGCTCAACTTCATTGGTGATGATAGATTAGACGTTCCTTGATAATGTATTGTGATACGACTGTGTTATCGAACTGCTGCAAGCGTCGGAACAAATTCAGCAGCAGCTCTGGTTGCTCGCCGTCGACGCTGAAAAGCAGGGTGCAGGCAGGCTGTCCACAGACGAGCGTGATAGCCCATTCACGGTTTCAGTACTGGCGTTGACTGATATTCATTACACTCGGTTACATTCTGCGATCATGAACCGTATTCCGTTCACTATCTGGATTACGCTTTACCTGATAGCAGCACTGTCGATGATCATCGTCGGTTATCAGGCCAGACTCACAGACCGGCGCAGCCCGGTTGCAACGGTCACGCTGGCGGTCGCTTTTTCAGTCGTCATCATGCTGATAACGGATCTGGACCGCCCAAGCCTTCGGCGGTAGTCCAGATGATCAATGCCATTATGCCTCCGCCAATATAGGCCAGATTGGAAAATATCCCCAGCAAAAGCGCAATGGTCGGAGAATTGTTATTTACATTGCCTGCAGGGTTCATGATGATTGTTATGCCCAAGGTGGAGATGAAAGTGATCGTGAACAATTAAATTATGTCACAGGAATCTGATATCTTTCTTTATCTTGCACTTATAGTTGCTATGGTCTCATTTTCTTTTGGGCTGGTGGTTCTGGTTACCCCAAAACGAATAGCATTGACGACAAGAGCAGTGCTCACTGGTCTGGTAACGACTATTGTCATGCATTTATATATTATTTTTTTTGAAGAAGGTGTGGATCAGTTCGTCGCTATTTCCGTCCTGATGGGCTTTGCGATTGGCTTTGGGGGCGGATTAGCTTTAGAGGCCCTAAGAAAGAGCATTTGGAAAACCTGAATTAGGCAACCAACCTGGAACAAACCGGGTGGGTCAGGGGTTACCAGAAATCCTGACCTGCTTTTGTAAGTCCAGGACGAAACTGACAAGACAGACAGGTGTTGAGGTTGGATTGACACCCTTTTCCCAAAAACTAAGGTCATCATTTTGGCATAGTAGGGCGTTTGTTTGCACACGAAATGGTTCGGTCAGTTCCCGTTCTTCGAGATGTGCGCTGAACTTCATGATAAACCCGCCATTAAATTTACTTTATGAATAGATTTGCCTGATGTATTCGACGATTGCGCCGCAACCATCGATCAACGGATCCACGCAAGGCAGGCCGGTTTCGTTACTTATCCTGGCCAGGTAAGCGCTGCGCTCGTCTGCGGGTAATTCCAACGTATTCACACTGACACCGACGCAGCGGATGTCCGGGTTGGTGAGTCGCCCCATTATTACGTGCTGGTCAATGCAGTCCCCAATGGTCGGCAAGTCGAAGTGTTCCCAGCCGGAAACCACCTTCCGCGTAGCATCGTGGCAGAGCACAAAGCCGTCCGGCTGTGAGCCATGCAGCAGCCCCAGGCTTACGCCTGAGTAAGCGGGGTGGAACAGCGTGCCCTGGCCTTCGATCACATCCCAGTGGTCCTCGGCGTTGTCGGGCGAGATCAACTCTGCGGCGCCGGCGATGAAATCAGCCACCACCGCGTCGATGGGCAGCCCTTCACCGGCCAGCATGATACCGGTCTGACCGGTAGCACGGAAGGTGGAGTTCATGCTGGCCTCGCGCATGGACTGATCGAGCGCCAGTGCAGAGTACTTTTTGCCAACGGCGCAGTCGGTACCCACCATCAACACGCGCTTACCGCTGCGTTTGATGCCCGTGGCAATGGGTAGGTTTTCCGGCGGATTGCGTACATCAACCAGGCGTGCACCCGAAGCGTTGGCGGCGGCCAATACACCCGGGAAGTCCGCCAGCTTGAAATGCAGGCCACAAACGATATCCATGCCGGCGCGGGCTGCTTCCTCAATGGATACCCACCAGTTATCAGGTACGTTGCCGCCGATCGGTGCGACACCAATGATGAGACTTTTTACGCCGGTCTTCACTGCTTCGGCTACGGACAGGTCGGGCACACCCAAGTCCGCTTCGCAGCCGGGAAAGCGTAACTGTCCTGCTACCAGTTCAGGACGCCACTGGACAATTCCCAGGCCGGTCTTGGCGTAAGTCGCATCGGTGATGTCGCCAATCAGGATCAGGTAAGGTACCCTGAGTTGCACCCTGGTAAAATTATTCATTGCTAGTACACGCCAATTAATTCAGAACACTTGTCAGTTCTGAGGATTCAGAAATGAAGCAGACCTTGAATTCATCATCGGTTGCGAGAACATATTTCTTACACGATCTGGGCAGTTGTGGCATAAAGACCGGATTGTCATCTCCAACATATATAATTGTGCATAAACTTATACTTTTTATTTGTTGATAAGTCAATTAATGGTTGATAAAACAACTTAGAAATGTCAGAATCCAATGGGTAATGGTTTGCCAGTTCGCCAATTCTTACCTTAGAGACTAGACATGTTGATGAAAAAAAACAAAAATAGGGTTGATCTGATGCAGGCGGCGCTCATTCCAAGTGTCAAAAGGCAATATTTGGCCGACTTGACCGACGGTATGGCTCCGGAAGTTCATATCAGCTACCAGATCACCATTGCCGCCAATTTGATGGCGTTTGGTAACAGCACCAGGAACTTCAAGCAATTCGGACTTAACGTTGGTGAGTGGCGCGTCTTAGCTATTCTACCCCGGACTGGTCCCTTGACGGCGCGCCAGATCGTGGAAATCGTGGGGCAGGACAAAGCCAATGTCAGCCGGTCAGTCGCCCTGCTCGTTGAGAAACATCTGATTATCAAGACGCCCAATCCCGGGCATAAGCGAAGTCCTTTTCTCTGGCTGACCCATGCCGGCATGAAACTTTACCAACGTATTATTCCGGTGTTCACCGAACAGGCTGAGATGTTCTGTGCTTCTCTGACGAAAAAGGAAAAGGCCACCCTGTGCCGTTTGCTTGACAAGCTCAAAACGCACACAGAGACAGTGCGGCAGCAGCAAGACTTGTAGCAGTTGCAGATGCCGACTGCGGCAATATCGTTTCCCGGAAAAGAGCTTGAGCTGATGTTGTGCCTGGCTTGTGGCAGACGCTTGATGAAATGCTGGCATTCACCGAAAGCAAAGACTCAAGCAGTTCCCTTCTAAGAACTGACTGAAAGAGAAAACCGGGTAACCAAATTCGTTGGAAGGTGGTATTGCCTGCCATTACTGTTGTCCAGTGGTGTGGTTGTGCCCTTCGGTGGTCGCCACGTAAATGCAATTAGCCCGGTTTTAATTTATACATTTATTTGTTGATAAGTCAATTAATAGTTGATAATACAACTTAGAAATGTCAAAATCTAATGTGTGATATTTCGATCCGTTACTGGAGTACTTTAGCTGGGACAGCAGGGTGCTGATCAGGCACCCGAGCATAGAGGTATATCTAATGACTCATTCAACCCGCAACAAACTCATCCGTTCGCTCTTCACCCTGGTATCTCTGACCATGCTCAGCTTTGTCTACGGGCCGGTACTGGCCGAGGAGGATGAAGACGGCCTTCTGGAAGAAGTGACGGTCACGGCCTCCCGTCTGAGACAAACCGGATTTGAAGCACCGACGCCGGTGACCGTTCTGCAAGCGGCCGACATGCAGGTCCGGGGTACCACCAATGTGGCTGATATCATTAACGAGGTGCCGGCATTTACGCCTACATTGACACCACAATCCACGGTACTCAACACCAGGCAGAATGGTGTCAATGGTCTCGATCTGCGGGGGCTTGGTATGAACCGCAATCTCATCCTTGTCAACGGTCGCCGCCATGTGCCGTTTGACGAATTCGGCATAGTCGACATCAATGCCATCCCGTCCATTGCTGTCGAAAGAATCGAAATTGTGACCGGTGGCGCATCGGCGGCCTGGGGTTCTGATGCAGTTTCCGGTGTGGTCAATATCATTTACGATAAAGACCTGGATGGCACAAAATTTGAAGCTCAGTACGGTGAGTCGGCTCAGGGTGATGCTGAGAATAAACGACTTTCCGGTGCTTTCGGCAGCTATTTCTCAGACGACCGGGGTCATTTCATGATTGCGGTTGATTATTTTAAAAATAATGGTATTCCGGAAGCCAAAGTGCGCGACTGGGTGCGCAAACACCCTGGAGTACTGGTCAATCCACTCGACACCGGCCCCAACGATGGAATTCCCCAGTTCATCATTCGCAACGACGCCACGTTGTTTCTTGCCTCACCCAATGGTGTGACCCTGCCGTTGGGTCTGCCCACCGACAACCTGGAGTTTTTGCCGAACGGCACGGCCATTCCTCGTGCGCTCGGTATTCCAGGCGGTAATCTAATGCAAGGAGGTAGCGGCTCATTCCTTCCTGACCGCAATGCCCTGGACATTCCCCTTGAACGTCAGAGCGCGCTCGGCACCCTGGATTACCAGTTTAACGATCACGTCCGGTTTTTCTCAGAGGCCAGTTACAGCAAATCTGAAAGCAGTGGCCCGGTAGTAGATGCTTTTACATTTGGGTTACCCATTTTCTCGGGTAACCCCTTTCTACCAGCCAGTGTCCAGGAAACCATGAACAATACCGGCGTGCCGTTCCTGGTGTTATTCCGGACATTCGAAGAATTCCCACCGATTACATCGGTTAATGAAAACCAGAACAAGCGGATTGTGCTGGGCCTGGATGGCAAAATTGACGACAACTGGTGGTGGGAAGCCTATTATCAGTATGGCAAGGCGGAATTCAGTAACGACCAGGCTAACAACCTATTGCCCGCGAATCTTGCCCTGGCTGCCAACGCCGTGCTTGATCCACTGACCGGCGAAACAGTGTGTGCGGCCAATGCCGGCGGCGCCAGTGGTGCACCGGGCTGCGTACCGATCAACCTGTTCGGTAAGGGCTCGCCCAGTCAGGCTGCTATTGATTACATTACGGCCACCGGCATGGCGTTCACCAAGCTCAAGCAGCAGGTGGTCTCAGCCAGCATCGGTGGGGAAATTTTCGAAGGCTGGGCCGGGCCGGTTGCCGCCACATTCGGCGCGGAATACCGGGATGAATCCCTGGACCGCACTGTCGATGACAACAACGACAATTTCAGGTTCCTGATCACCAATGCCCAGCCGCTGAGCGGCGATTTCAATGTCAAGGAACTGTTTACGGAAGTTCTCGTTCCGCTCATCTCAGGTAGCCAGGAGCTGAATTTTAATGGCGCGGTCCGCTGGGCGAAATACAGCACGGTGGGTTCGGCAGTGAGCTGGAAAGGTGGGCTGGTGTATCAACCCACCACTTCCTGGATGTTCCGCGGCAGCGTGTCCCGGGACATTCGTGCGCCCAGCATAGGTGAGACCTTTCTGAAAACGTTGTTGCTGTTTGATGATGTTACGAACCCGTGGACGGGTGGCCGGGATTTTATCCAGGTATTCAACACGGGTAACGAAAACCTGACGGAAGAAAGAGCCATCACCAAGACGTTCGGTGTGGTCTGGTCGCCAACCCAGGCTGATTTCCAGATTTCCGTCGACTGGTACAACATCAATCTTGAAGATGGCATTGGCAGTATTACCAATCAGGATATCGTCAACCGCTGCGCGGCCGGAGCTGAGGAATTCTGTAGTCTGATCGAATCTGCACCAGATATGACCATTACCAGAATCACCAACAAGTTGCTGAACCTGGGTACCTTCAATGTAGAAGGCCTCGATTTCGCAGCCAATTATCGGCTGTCCGTGGGCAAAGGCAGCTTTGGTCTCAACTTTCTCGGCAACTACCTGATCAAGAAAGAAGTTGCACCCCAGGGTGCCGAACCGGTAGATGTGGTGGGAGAGATGCGCTTTAATTCCAACGCCAACTTCGGGGCACCCCGATGGAAGGCCAGGCTGGGCGCTTCCTACGACCAGGGGCCATGGGGACTCTATGGCCAGGTTCGCTCCATCAGCGCCGGCAAGTATAATCCCAACTGGGGGCCGGAACAGTTGTCACCTGAAGATAACAGCATTGGCGCACAGTACTACTTCGATCTTTCGGCCTATTACCGATTCAAAATCAGCGGCCTGAAAAATCTGGAACTCTATGGTGGTGTCAGCAACCTCTTGGATCGCAATCCGCCTGTAGTGCCAGTTGATTTCATTAGCAATCTTGCGACCAACCCAACTCATTACGATGTCATTGGGCGTCGTTTCTATATGGGAATCCGGTTAGCGTTTTAAGCGGAGGATATATGATTTTAAATACTATTTTAAATACTGCTGACAGGATTGCAGTGTTGGTAATTATCATCCTGACGAGTGCAACCCTGTCAGTGGCGCAGGCCGAATCGGCCTTTGACCTGATACTGCTAAACGCACGTGTAGTGGACGGTACCGGCGGTGCTGCCTACATGGCGGATGTCGGCATTCGTGACGGACGCATTGCCGCTATCGGGGGGGTGCAGGATGCCAGTGCCTCAGAACGCATCGACCTCGGTGGTCTGGTGCTCGCACCCGGGTTCATTGACACTCACAATCATGCCGACAGCGGGATTGTGGACCCGGCGCTCAAAACCAACAGGGGTTTCATCACGCAGGGAGTGACGACCACTATATTCGGTGTGGACGGAGCTTACAGCCTCGATCAGATTCAGCAGATGCGGGAGATATTCGAGCGCCAGGGGATTGGCACCAACTACATGTTCTACATTGGCCACAATGGCGTGCGACGGGCCGTGATGGGCATGGATAATCGCCCGCCTTCCGCCGCAGAGATGATCGCAATGAAGGCTATGGTGAAAGCTGCTATGGAACAGGGCGCCCTCGGCTTGTCGAGCGGGCTCATGTATCTGCCGGGTAAATATGCGGCCACCGATGAGCTTATCGAACTGGGGCGTGTGGCCGGCAGGTACGGCGGACTTTATGACTCCCACGTACGCGACCCGGCCAGGAACCTGCTTGAATCGATAGATGAAAGCCTGACCATTGCCTGGAAGTCGGGCCTGTCCGCACACCCTGCACACCTCAAGGCTGTTGGTGCGGCCAATTTTGGCAAGTCGGCCGAGATCGCTGCGCTGATTTCCGGCTGGCAGTCCAGGGGACTGGGCGTCACGGCCGATCTTTACCCTTACGATGGTGCGGCTACTGCCAAGTTGGTGGAAATTCTTGTGCCACCGGCAGATTCTCCGGCCCGGGAGATGCTTGCGCGCTGGCGGGAGCCCGATACAAGCAGCGCTGAACAGGCCGAGATAACTCGTGAAGTCACGCGGTACTACCAGCAGGCCCTGCAAGTTCCTGAAACCCGTGAGGCAATTCGGCAGGCTACCGAAAATCCACCCAATGGCGTTTTCAGTTGGGTCGTGGCTGTCGGTTATGAGTCCTACCGGATCGTGGTTTCTGACACGCTGGAATACGTCGGCCGCATGCTTACCGATATTGCCGCAGAACAGGAAAAGACACCATTTGATTTGATTGCTGATTTAATCGTCGACGATGGCATGCGAACCAAAATTACCCTCGGTGCGATTCAGGAAAATGATGTGCGGGCGCTGCTGAAGCAGCCTTGGGTGATGGTATCCTCGGACGGTGAGGAATCCGGTTTTGAGAACGGCGGTGGTCATCCAAGGTATCGCGGTTCATTTCCTCGTGTGATGGGGAGATACGTGCGCGAATGGGGTGTATTGAGCCTGGAGGAGGCTGTTTATAAGGCTACCTATCTGCCTGCTTCCTACCTGCAACTAAGGGATCGGGGTGTAATACGTAAGGGTGCCTGGGCTGATCTGGTAGTTTTTGATGCAGATAAAATCATTGACCGCTCAACCTGGGGTGTGCCAGAGCGTTACTCTGAAGGTGTGATCCACGTATTGGTCAATGGAAAATTTGCACTGAAAAATGCGACGATGACTGGTGAGACTCATGGGCGCTACCTACCGTTCCGAGGGCGTGGGGAGGCACCCTGAAGACTACCTGATGACAGCGATTCAGGTTTAGCGCCTATCTATATAGGACTCTCAAGTGCACGGGCGATGTCTGCCTGGGTGGCTTCAGCGGCGGCGGTTGGGTCACTGGCAGCACGTGCCGACCACTATCGAAGATCATGTGGTGGAACGCCGGGCACCGCCGCAAAGGGGATCGTTTGGCCGAAGGGTGAACCCAACCATTCTCCTCACTGGCTGTTCCTAATCTGGGATCGGCACGGTATCTTTTGGCCGCAGCGCAGGAATTGGCTTGAAACAGAAATAGCTCAAGGTTGAATTCAGTCCCAGACATTCCGGTTTGGCGAAATTGCACAAATATCCTAAGGGCAAATGTGAGTTTACAGGCGCTTGAATAACTGTAGATTTATGGCAATGTAGTTTTATGTTTTTTATCCTCTCTCGTTGTGTTGTCAGTGTTTTGCTGCTGGCTTCTATCGCACTGGTTTCGCCGCTGCATGCGGATGAAAGTGATGTGCAGGAGGCTGACGAGGTCTTGGCCAAAATTACCGTCTGTGCCAGACGTGTCGCCAATACCCAACCGGCGGGTACCTATGCCTCGTTAGCGACGGCATTACGCTTTGACCCGCAAATAGAGTTGCAATCCAGGGGTCTGCCGGAAGGACAAGCTGATGTAACGGTACGTGGTGGCGTATTTGAAAATACTGGATTTGTCATAGGTGCAGTCAGTATTATGGATCCACAAACCGGCCACTATGCGGCAGGTTTGCCCATTGACCCTGGTTCTCTGTCTTCACCTGGCTTACAAACCGGCATCGACAACGCACTCACCGGTTTTAACGCTAATGTTGCGACACTCGCCTATACCCTTCCCGGTCTCCGGGATGGTGGTAATGTTGTGCTGGGTTTTGGTGACAATAACCTCTGGTTCTCATCTGCCAGACTCGTGAAAACCGCAAACCTGCAGAGTGGTAATGACATCGGTCTTTCCCTGTCTGCGGCGCACTCACAGGGAGATGGAACTTTGCCGAATGGCGACCATGATTTCAGCCGTTACAACGTGCAGCTCCAGCACCGTTTTGGAAATTCACAGACCAATCTGTTATTGAGTTATCAGGATAAGTTTTACGCCTGGCCCGGCGCCTATACGGGTTTCGCATCACTGGCCGAAATTGACCGCACAAAAACACAGTTCATACTGGCCGATCACCGCCGCGATACAAGCAACGGCTGGTTTGAGCTCAGTGCCTACTACCGCAAACTTGATGACGATTACGACTTTGACCGCACTACACAGGAATCCGGCACGCCAGGGTCCTTTGAACATGCCACCCGGGTTTATGCCGTTGGCTTTCAGGGCTTGCAACGCGGCGGCGTAATCGATTGGCGTTATGGCGGTCAATTGACCAGCGATAAATTATTACGTTCAACCGACCTTACCGAAGGCACCTTTAGCAGCCGCAATTATGCAAAATTCAGCTTGGTCTCGTCCTTCAATTTTGTGCAATCCACCAGCAAAACAGTCACGGCCAGGTTGGGTGCCACTTTTGATTCGTCCAATCGCGATAGCAGTGCTGTTTCACCGTTGGCGGGCGTGACTATGCAGCGAAGCTCAGCCGGTGGTACCAATTTCTTCACCATCGAGTATGCTGCAACTTCCCAGCTACCGGGTTATACGGCTTTGAATTCCCGCCCGAGAGGGCTTTTCGGCGGTAATGCAGAGCTGGGCCGCGAGAAAGCAGCGCAACTATCACTATCCGTGTCCAGGGAAGCGCTTGAGTGGACGGGCTCGGCAACCGTGTTTTACCGAAAAGATACCGATCTGGTGGACTGGACCTACTTTAGCGGTGTGCCTTTTTCACGTCAGGCCAAGCCGGTCGATCTCAATGTTATGGGTGTAGAGCTATTTGCCACGCGGCAATGGGGCACGCTGGATTTTATCGCTGCTTACACCTACCTGAATAAGGACGCAGATTATGGCTCAGCGGCAGTTGACGCCAGTTTCTATGCACTTAATTACGCCCGCCATCGGGCAACATTGGCGCTGCGATACCGGCTGACGGCTGTACTGGAACTTCGTATGGACAACGAATACCGGGTGCAAAAAGATAACCCCTTGCGGGCCGGTGAAGGTCGCACCTACTTTGCCTCGCTTGCATTGGCCTGGGAGCCATCCAGTATCCCGGGGCTTGAGCTTACCTTAAGTGCGGATAATCTGACCAACAGCGATTTTCAGTTTTTCCCAGGTACACCCGCAGTCGGCCGCCAGTTGGGCATTAGTGCAAGTTACAACTGGTGGTAAGCAATATTTGAAATATCTGGTGACCAGGATCTTCCCTGCTGAAAAGCAAACTGCGTTCGCACTTATGAGCTGTTAAAGTTCAGTGTGGGTCTACGGGCGCTCAAGCGCGCGGGCGATGTCTGCCTGGATAGCTTCAGCAGCTGCTTGCGGATCACCGGCGGTGCGGATGGGTCGACCGACCACGAGGTAATCCGCACCATCGACAATGGCCTGGAAAGGTGTCATAACACGTTGCTGATCATTGTTATTCTGAACCTCGTCATTATGTATTGGCCGGATGCCCGGGCAAACCGTTATCAGGCGGGGTTCAGCATGCTCGCGCAGGGCGCTGACTTCCAGCCCGGATGAGACGACACCGTCGCAGCCGAGCGCCAGGGCACGCCTGGCGCGCGACAGCACCAGTGCTCTGGCATCACATTTAAAGCCGAGGTCATCCAGGTCGCCCTGGTCCAGGCTGGTCAGTGCGGTGACTGCCAGTATCTGCATATTGCCCTTGGCCTGTGCGGCTGCTTTGAGCATGCTGTCATTGCCGTGCACGGTACAGAAGTTGACCTCGTGCTTAGCCAGTTGCCGCACCGCTGCGGCGACGGTGGCTGGAATATCGAACAGTTTCAGGTCAGCAAATACTTTTTTACCCTTGCCCTTGAGCTCCGCCATCAACTCAAAATAATGGCCGGACAAAAAGACCTCGAGCCCCAGTTTGTAGAACTCAACTGAATCACCCAGTGCGGCAATCAATGCCTGTGCTTCATCAAGGTTCGGCACATCCAGTGCAAAGATCAATCGTTCGCGGCTGGCAATATGGGTATTAACTGTGGTCATGGCCATTGTCCTGTTGCTGTAGAAACTCGGTGATGCAGGTACCAATTTTTGCAGGTTGTTCCATGTGGAAATGATGGTGACCATCATCGCTCAGGTGCGTGCAGTCAGCAATGGCGGCAAGCCGCTGATGCAGCATGTCCTCACCCAGGTATTCAATGGCTGCGGGCGATGTGATGACCAGTGTTGGCGCGCGGATGGCGGCCAGCAGATCGAGTACCTGATCATGGGTAAACCATTGCGGTGAACGCCAGCCCAGGCGTGGATCGGTCCGCCACTGGTAGTAATCGCCGGTGTGTTCCAGGGAGCGCTCGCACAACAGGCGCGCAGCCTCGTCAGACAGGGATGAATTCTTTTGCCGGGCTCGCATTGCATCCTCAATAGATTCGTAGGGCCTGAGGTTGCTTCGGTTTTTACGCACTGACTGCATGGACAGGCGCAATTGTTGAGCGGTCTTATTGGCTGGTTGCGACAGTATGCCGACAGCATCCAGCAGTACCAGACGGTTGACGCGTTCGGGTAGGGCCGCGGCAAAACCGCTGGCAACACCACCGCCCATCGAATGGCCGATGATGTGGCAGGCATCCCAGCCCAGCACATCCAGGGCAGCATCCAGGTCGTACATGAAGTTCGGCAGGTAATAACGACTGGCCTCGGGCCGGTGTGAGGAGAATCCATGGCCGGCAAAGTCCAGCGCCAACAGGTCAAAATCCTTTAGAAACGGGGATAGCGGAACAAACGATGCCGCATTATCGAGCCAGCCGTGCAGACACAGCACTTTTGCTGCCCCGGGCCTGGACCAGTGCAGTCCGGCCAGGGTGCCCCAGGGCAGTCGGAGTTTGACAGGTGCTGCTTTCATTACGATGCGGACAGGTTTGCGTAAGCCAGTACCAGCCACTTGGCGCCGGCACGGTGAAAGTTGACCTGCACCCGGGCGTGTTCCCCGGAGCCTTCAAAGCTGATGACGGTGCCATGACCAAACTTTTTGTGTGTGACACTGGCGCCAAGCGGGAATGGCCAATCCTGCTTGATGTTGGATGTGGGTGTTTTATAGGTCGGTGATTTGCGGCTGGCCCAGGGCCGCTGGACCTGCATGCGTGGGCGCACTTCCTGTATCAGTTCAGACGGAATTTCATTCAGAAACCGGGATGGTCGGCTGCTGCTTTGCGAGCCATACATGCGCCTGACTTCGGCATAACTCAGGCATAACTGCTCCCGCGCACGGGTCATGCCCACGTAGCACAGGCGACGCTCTTCTTCGAGGCGGCCGCCGGCTTCTGTGACACTGCGCTGGTGCGGGAACAGGCCGTCTTCCAT
>VAPH01044597.1_pt1 | contig 13158 bp, 10 predicted proteins | sample 3393861 | NCBI WGS metagenome assembly VAPH01 (sample SAMN08290439, study PRJNA428436) | hydrothermal vent metagenome | isolation source: Deep-sea hydrothermal vent chimney | place: Atlantic Ocean: South-mid Altantic Ridge | reverse complement strand
CACTGCAAGGACTACAACGTCACGGTTCACCACTGCGTCGGCCGAATCTAGCGACACTGGGATGCCGGTCAGTCGTTCTACCTCGGTTGCGCGCTCTTCGCGGCGCGCCACAAGTTGGAGATCGGAAGGTTCCCATCCGGCGCGAACCAGGCCCTCTGCGAGGATGAGTCCCATCGATCCCGCCCCAACAATCACAACACTTGGTTTCATGGCCAGGATGATACGCACCGCGCCAATCGATGTGTAAACGCGACAGTGCTCGGACAACTCAGCATTGCCCATTTCCATGTCCAGAACGCAGCTAACGGGGGGTGTAGGCGTCAATTTCGTCGAGGAGCGAACGCTGCCGCTCGACCGAGAGACAGGTGTTCCGCACCGCAACCCGCATGTGGTCCGCAAGGTCTTCTGCGGTCAGACCGTGGACCGAGACAGCCAACGCCAATTCCTTCGTCAACGTTGTCCGAAACAAGCCGGGGTCATCGGTGTTCAGCGTGACCTGAAGCCCGGCGGTGACTAGTTCGCTCAAGGGGTGATCCTCATCGGAGTCAACAACACCAAGCAACCGATTCGAGGTGAGCGATACATCAACCGGGATCCCACGATCGACCAGCATTGAGACAACCTCGGGGTCCTCCAGACAGCGCACGCCGTGACCGATCCGTTTCGCACCGAGCGCCGTGACTGCGCCGCGCACACTATCGGCCCCAACCGTTTCGCCGGCATGAGGAATCGACTCCAGACCCGCCGCCCGCGCCTTGTCGAACACAGGTCGCCAGGGCTCGGGAGGAAACCCGACCTCGGGACCACCAAGACCGACGGCAACCATCCCATCCGGGGCGTTCGGTCCGGTCACAAAGTCCACGGCTTCGAACCCCGTGGTCACTTCCAGGTGGCGCGAGTTGTCGACAATCCACGCCAATTCGATACCGAACCCTGAGGCCGCGTTGCGACCGGCGTTCATGCCCGCAGCGATCGATCGCTCGGTCATGCCGTTCATCTGATGCCACACCGGCGAGAAGAAGATCTCGGCGTAGCGGATGTTCTCGCCAGCCATCTCACGAGCCATCTCGGTCACGATAAGTTCGAGGTCTTCGGAGCGGCGGAGCACCTTCGTCGTCTTGATAAACAGTTCGACAAAACTCGGGAAGTCTCCGAACACGTACGACTCGGCAAGCTCATCGACCGAGTCGGCGCCGACATCGACGCCATGCTCCTGTGCGAGAGCGAACACTGTTGCGGGCCGAATCGATCCCTCAAGGTGTCGGTGCAGCTCAACCTTCGGTAGTCCGGCGATGAATCTGTGCATACGAACAGACTATCGAACCAGGTATCACTCCGCCCAGCAGCGAGAAGCACCCGGGTTCAGAGGTCGAGGTTCGTGCGACGACAGGAACCTCCGCGGGGTCCCTCACTCTCGATAGGCCGGCGAGTCGTGAGTACATTGCCCGGGTCAGCAAGCAACAGCGAGATCTAGAAACCGTCATTCAACCCCTTGGTGCGCGCCAACGAGCGAAGTGGTCCGGCCGATCGGCCCGCCCTTGTTCAACCCGCGCCCACCAGTGGACACCGCTGACTTCCATCATCTATAGTTGCTCGCAAGCGGTTGCGGAATTCTTGCACATATGACATTGACACTCAAAGATATCGCCACGGCATCCGGGGTCTCGGAGTCGACCGTGTCGCGTGTCCTCAATGACCAACCGGGTATCGCACAGTCGACGCGGACCAGGGTTCTCGACGTAGCTCGCGAGATGAACTTCATTCCCAACCAACAGGCCCGGAACCTTTCGAATCAGAAGACCGGCGTCATCGCCATGCTTACGTATGCGTGGCCCGGCTCAACACACTTCGTCGCATCCTCGTTGGACACCGACGGGGTAACGGCCGCCTGCCAGGCCCGCGGGTATCAATTGGCCACCAGCACTGTTACCGACGACGAAATGAAAGACCTCAGCAGTCACCCACTTCTGAAACCGGGTGCTGTCGACGGTGTGCTCCTGGCCGGCCCGGCGCTGACCCCGGCCTTCATCGTCTCGCTTCGTACCGCCGGCATTCCGATGGTGCTCATCGACAACACGCTTGAGAACGCCACCGTCGACTCCATCCTTCACGACAACACCGCAGGAGTGAGCTGGATCGTCGATCACCTTGTCGATGTTCATGGCCGCAAATCGCTCGCATTCATGTCCGGGCCGGATGCGTGGCTCTCCAGCCGTGAGCGTGGGAAAGCGCTCCACGCGGCGGCCGATCGGCGGGGTGTACACGCAAGGACCTTCTGCATGGGTGACACAACGGTGGAAGCCGGGCTCAAGCATGTGACAAAGATCGTTGAGGGCGACTTTCCTGCCGACGCCATCGTCGCCGTCAACGATGCGACCGCCATCGGGGCCATTGAGGGTCTGAAGGACCTCAACATCGATGCCGGTCCTGAAATGTCGGTCACCGGCTTCGACAACGTGACCTGGGGAGCATTCCATCGTCCGAGCCTCACGACCCTTCACGCCCACGGCGCTGAAATGGGACGTCGAGCAGCCGAGCGACTAATCGAGATTCTTGAGAGCGACACCAGCGACGGCGCACACTTGACGCTGCGTGTCGGCACGAAACCCGTCATTCGGGAATCGTGTGGATGCACTGACTTCTCGAGAAAGGTGAATTGAAGCTCACCATCAACAAGACGCGCGTGGAAGAGGTTTGCAGGCCCTGACATCGAGGTCCACCGCTCCAGATAGCAATACGACATTTCGACTATCAACCCATCACCGATGGGAGGAGGAACTATGACTCGGATCACACTCCGGGCGAGCATTGCAGCCCTAGCTCTGGTGCTCGTCGCTGCGGCTTGTGCAGGTACCACCGAAAGCACAACCACTACTGCCGCGGAGCCACCGTCTACAGAAGCGCCAGCCGGCGGTACAACAACAACCGCGGGCACGGCGCCAACCGAAACAAAGGCTCCCAACACGTGTCCACTCGATGTCGAGGACGGCGCAACCATCGTCTTCTCCGGCTGGGGAGATGACACGGAACAACAGATCTACCGGGACTCGATCGACAGGTTCAACGCGGTCTGTCCCGGTGTCACCGTGGACTATCAGCCGGTCCCGGCGGACTTCCAGACCAAGATGAAGGCTGCAATGGTTGGTGGAGCGGCGCCGGACGTGCTCTACATCGATGACCAGCTCATGACTGCGTTCGCAACGACAGGCCAGCTTCTTGAGCTGGATTCGTATATGGCGCAGGCCGGGACCAGTCGCGAAACGTTTATCCAACCACTGCTCTCCATCTTCACATCCGAAGGTACAACGTATGCCCTGCCAAAGGACTGGGGCACGCTCGGACTCGTCTACCTACCAGCCGCCTTCGCCGACGCAGGACTCGACGAGCCAACCGCGGACTGGAAGTGGGATGACCTGAAAGCTGCGGCCGAGGCCCTCCAGGCCAAAGGCAACTACGCGGGTTTCTGTCAGAACGCTGACTGGGCGCGATTCGCACCATGGGCATTCGGCAACGGTGGTTCGTACACAAGTGACGACCTCACCACAGCAACTGCCGCTTCGAGCGAGACGCTTGCGGCTGCCGAATACATCGCCGCCATGAAGGAATCCGGATCGCTGGTCACGTCCAGCGACATCGGCGCCGGCTGGTGCGGCGAGGCGATCGGACGCGAACTCGCGGGAATGACCTATGAGGGTGGATGGATGGTCAACTACATGCGGAATGATTTCGCAGACGTTGACTGGAAGGCCGTGCCGCTGCCGGCAGGCCCGCAGGGCAAAGCAGACGTCATCTTCACGAACGGCATCGGCGTGAACGCTGCAACAAAGTATCCGAACGCTGCAGCAGCATTCACGATCTTTGTGACCGGACGAGCGAACCAGGCGGAGATCGTTAAGACCGGCTTCGCCTATTCAACACACAAGGACCAGATCGACCTTATCCAAAATGAGAACGATGCGGCGATCGCCATGGGCGGCACGTTCGCACTCACCAAGGTCGGCTACTGGGGTCCGAACACCGGCAACATCAACAACTCGATTAGCCAAGCCTTGGAACGCATCTTCCTGGGAGACGCTACCCCGGCGGAGGCCCTCGAACAAGCAAACACGGAAATTCAGGACTTCCTCGACAGCTGAGCCCTGCTGCGTGAGTTGGTGGGAGCGCCCCCGCCAACTCACGCACCTCCATCGACACCCTGAGTGACTGAATGAGTGATCGACATCAAAAGACGGCAGGAAGCGGCTGGACAGAAACCGGCGCGGCGTATGCCTTCCTCAGCCCGTACCTTGTCGTCACGATCATCTTCACACTCGGTGTATTCGCGTTTGCTATCTACATTTCGTTCACGGAATACAACCTCTTCACTGCACCCGAGTGGGTCGGGCTCAAGCACTACACCGAGGTCTTCGGGGATCAGAAGTTCATACGGTCCCTCGTCAACACCTTCTACTACGCGATCATCGTCGTTCCCGCACAGACGATCCTTGCACTGCTACTCGCAGCCCTCCTCAACATGCCCATGCGTGGTAGACGACTGTGGAGGACGATCTTTTACGCTCCAAGCGTCACTTCCAGCGTGGTCATCAGCTTTATCTTTTTCTGGCTGTACCTGAAGACCGGGTACGTCAACTTTGTGTTCGCCGAAGTCTGGTCATGGTTCGGAGCGGAATGGGTCAACGTCGACTGGCTGAATGACCCGCGCGGCCTCTTCGAGTTGATCGTCGAGCGTTTTGGAGTATCGATTTCCTCGGACTTCTGGTACCTCAGAGGACCCAGCGTGACATGGCTCGCGATCATGTTCCAGAACATTTTCACCACGGTCCCGACGTTCATGGTGATGTTCCTCGCCGCACTTCAGGACGTGCCGGCATCGCTTCATGAAGCGGCCTCAATCGACGGTGCCAACGCTCGACAACGGTTCCGACACGTCACCGTGCCGATGCTCCGCCCCGTCACTCTCCTCATTGTTGTGCTGGGCACCATCGGAACATGGCAGATCTTTGACCAGATAAAGCTGCTGACGGCAGGTGGCCCTCTCCAGACGACGCTCACACCCGTGTATCTGATCTACACCGAAGGTCTCGGCGTGAACGGGCCGGCTCAGATGGGTTACGCATCGTCGCGGGCATTCATCCTGGGCGGAATCATCTTCTTCTTCACAATGCTGCAACGTCGATTTATCGAGCCTGAGGAGAAGACCTCGTGATCGGGGACACCTCCGTACACACACAGAGGGAACACCTCCGCAGAATCGTCAGTCGCGAGGTTCGATTCGTTCTTGTCGCACTCCTCGGTCTCGCCGTGTTCACGCCGTTCATACTCGCGTTCCTCGGCTCGTTTAAGTCGGGTTCCGAGATCATCGAGTTCCCACCATCGTTTCTCCCGGCAACCTGGCTGTGGCAGAACTGGGTCGATCTGTTCTCAACCGACTTTGGCGGTACTCCACGCCCGGCGGGAACCACGTCGCTGGGTGTCGTCACCGGAGTCATCACGTTTTTTGTGACATTTCTCCTGACGGCAACGAGCACCAGCGAAAAAGCTCGACCCGACCGGATCGGCATGCGGCTCGGTCTCACCTCATCGGTGGGGATCATCGTCGCCTCTTCGTACGCAGTTAGCTGGTACCTCCAGCGATCGTTCGAAGCATCCGTAGCTGTGCGTCTCAGTACGTCCATCGCGGTCGCGTTCGTCGGTTTCTTTGCGATCGCCGTCGTCTCAATGTCCAGTCCCTCCTGGCAGGATGTCATCCCACGACTCCTGCGGGCCCTGCTACTCGGTGCGATCGTCACCGTGGCCGTGACGATGCTGGCACAACTCGCTGGTGGTGGCCGGTTCGCCCGCTGGTTCTTCAACACTGCAATGTTGTCAACGTCTCGGGCTGTCATTCAGGTGATGTTTAGCTCGATGGCGGCGTACGCGTTCGCCCGACTCGAGTTCCGGGGCAAGAACTTCCTGTATACCTTCATGCTCGCCTCAATGATGCTGCCGGGTGCGGTCACCCTCATCCCTGCATATGTGCTGATCGCCAAGATCGGTTGGGTGAACACCTACTACAGCCTGGTCTTTCCCAGCATCGTCGTGACGTTCGGGATCTTCTTGCTCACCCAGTTTCTCAAGTCGGTCCCGAAAGATCTCGAAGAAGCCGCCAAGATCGACGGCGCCACGCACTATCAGATATACCGGCACATCATGCTCCCTCTGAGCCGTCCGGCGCTCGTGACGCTGTTCATACTGCAGTTCCAAGCCATGTGGAATGACTTTCTCACCCCGTTGCTGTATCTCAACACCGCCGACATGTGGGTACTGAACGTGGCCCTTGAGGTGTTCAAACAGGCATACGTAGCGCAGGTCAGCCTGATACTCGTAGGTGCAATGGTGAACGCGATTCCCGTGTTGATCCTGTTCACTGTGTTCAGCCGCTACTACATCGAAGGCGTCGCCTACAGTGGGATGAAAGGATGACGGCAATAGCGAACATGCAGGCACACCGGGACACGCCGATCGTCCGGCCGGCACTTGCTCAGTGGTGGTCCGATTGGCTTCTGTATACCGTGTTATCGCTCGTGTGGCTCGTGGGGTCGTTGCCGCTCATCACGTTTCCCCCCATGACCGCGGCGTTGTTCGGCGTGATCCATCGCCACACCACGACCGGGTCCTGGGAGGCTGCTGATTTCGTGGGGTCACTTCGACGAGTGGCCTGGCCCGCATGGAAAGCAGCGGCCGCGGCATCCGTTCTAGTGCTTGTCGTCGTCGCCAACCTCATCATCTACTCCACCTCCACCGGCATCCAGTGGACCGTTCTGCGGGGAATCTGGGTCACTGTGGGAATCGGCGTCGGAATCGTCGGCCTTGTCTTCTGGCCACATTGGTTCCGCCAGGAAGATAAGCGTCTCGCCCCAACGCTGGCCAACAGCCTCAGGTTCTTTGTCATCGCCCCGCCGGGCAGGGTCGCCGTCGTGATCGGGGCGGCCGCCGCCATCATGGTTTCGACACTTATGGTGGTGCCGGTTCTGGTGGGTGTCATCCCACTCTGGCTCACCGTCGTCGACATCGCCGTCGGGCATACGGTGACACAAGATCTACAAACCCATCAACCGAAACCAGGGAGTACCAAGTGAAACTGGCCCGACACTCACATCAGCCGATCCTATTGCCTGATGCGACCTCCCCGTGGGAGAGCCTGAATGTATTCAATCCCGCCGTCGTTCATCACAACGACCTCTTCCACATGCTCTACCGTGCCCAGGGGCATGACTTCATCAGCCGCATCGGGTACGCCGTCTCCACCGACGGCATCATCTGGAACCGGATGCGTGATCCTGTGTTCGCGCCATACGATTCCAGCGACTCTCGCGGAGTCGAAGACCCGCGAGTGACCCGGATCGGTGACACGTTCTACATGGCGTACACGGCGTACAACAGCGAAGTCTCGGCGAGCAGTGCGGCAATGCCCTACGGCGGTGGAATCGTCCCAATGTTCGCGAGATCCAAGAACCTTGTCGAGTGGGAGCGGATCGGACCCCTCGTCGTTGGCGAGGACAACAAGGATCACGTCCTGTTCCCGCGTCAAATTGACGGTAAGTATGTGGCGCTTCACCGCCGATGGCCCGACGTTTGGATTGCCTACAGCGACGACATCGCTGTCTGGGATCCGGCCGACATGACCCCGGTATACGGCCCCCGAGTCGACGACGAGGCTGCGTGGGACCGCAAAAGTGTCGGGTCGAACGGAGTTCCCATCGAAACAGCCGAGGGGTGGCTGTTGCTCAACCACGGCTACGACGACGACCACATCTACCAATTCGGCGTATGTCTGGTTGATCTCGACGACCCGACAAAGGTCCTCGCTCGCCCAACACAAAGCATCTTCGAACCGGAAGAGATCTGGGAGGTCCGCGGCGACGTTCCCAACGTCGTGTTCTCGAACGCCAACCCGGTCGTCGACGGTGTCGTCTATGTCTACTACGGCGGTGGTGACCACGCGATCGGACTGGCAACCTGCCGGCTCGAGGATCTGCTTGACTTCGCGGTCAACGGGTAACCCGTGACATCTCACACCAACACGATTGACGAAACAGTTCATCGGCACACCGGCAACCCGATCCTGACGCCGGCCGACATCCCCTACCCGGTCGCGACCGTTCACAACGCCGGCATCGCCCGGCTCGGGGAAAAAACAATCATGATCTTTCGCTCCCACCAGCGAACCGGGCGATCAATCCTCGGGTTGGCCACGAGTACCGACCGATTCACGTTCACGGTGTCTCCCGAGCCGTTCATGGTCCCGGCAACCACCGGACCTTTTGCAGACTACGAGGAATATGGGGTCGAAGATCCGCGGATCTGTGAGATCGACGGTGAGTACCTCATCACCTACAGCGCGTACTCGCGCCATGGTGTTCGTATCGGACTCGCCAGAACTCGGGACTTCAGAACCGTGGAGCGCGTCGCTCTGATCACAGAGGCTGACTACCGCAACGTTGTCATCTTCCCGGAGAAGATCGACGGCCACTATGTCCGACTGGATCGCCCGCACTCAGAAATTGCGCCGTGGTCAATTTGGATCTCCTACTCGCCCGACCTCATCCACTGGGGGCAGGCGAAACGAGTGATGCGCCCGGAGACCTATCACTGGGATGAGATGAAGATCGGTCCCGGGGCGACACCGATCAAGACGCCGCAAGGATGGCTCCACATCTACCACGGCGTATTCCCCACCATGGATGGATCGGTGTATCGCCTCGGTGTCGCGCTCCACGACCTCCGCGACCCCGCAGAAATCATCGGAGTGAGCAATGAGTGGATTCTCCAGCCACAGGATCCCTGGGAAGTCACGGGATACGTCCACAACGTGGTGTTCACATGCGGAGCGCTGCGCAGCGGTCCCGACGAGATCACCATCTATTGGGGAGGCGCCGACACCGTGATGTGCGCAGGCACTGCGAGTATCGACCGCCTCGTAGGTATGTGCCTCGATGGCTCGCGTCCGGCGTTGTGACCCACCGCTCAGGACTCGGGTTTCACGCCGCACCCTCGCGTGCGGATTAACCCTCGTACTCATTTCCGGCGCCTGCACCGGCGTCGCGGATGCACCGCCGACAACTACCATCCCACCGCCGCCGGACGAACCGCTTGTGATCAGCGGAGGGCTGTCGGGTGCTCGATACGACCAGACCCCGGTGAACGTCATGCAGCTCTCGCCACGCGCGACCGTGACATCTGACACATCCATCGAGTCCGGTCAGATCGAAGTCAGTTTCTCCGCTGGAGAGCTCATAGTGCGGCCGGCATGGTCATCAGAGTCGCTGCGCGTCCGACTGCCCGGGCAGGAGGTGAACCTTCTTGCGGACGCAACCATGGTCTCCACTGAACGCACCGAGGAGGGGGCAACAATCTCCATGACCGGGTCGAATGCTTGGGCCGTTTTCTCGGCAACGGCCTCCGTCTTCGATGGCGCACCGGACCTGGTGCGATGGACTCTCGATGTCCAACCAGCCGCTGAATACAAAGCATCTTCGCCCGGCCTCGATGTGCAACTCAGCGCTGACCTCCCCTTCACAGTCCTGGTTGACCGCGCTCCGATGGCGGCACCGCAGATCATGGTTGAAAGCAAGGGTCTCGACGCCACGGTTCTGTACTGGGAAGACCTCACATCGCTGAACGCCTTCCATCAGGTCGCTCGCGTAACTCCAGCCTCCACCCCGACCCGCGAACGCAACCGGTTCGGGAGTCGCCTCGACTCCTCGGACCTCCGCCAGATTCCCGTTGGCATGACGGTCCGCATCGTCGATTCGTTCGCCGTGATCACCCGGGGCGTCTCGCTCGACGAAGCCGCCCTGACCGACCGCTATGTCGGTGCGGTCGCCACCGTCTACCGGCGAATATCGAAACCCCGCGATCCCCTACCGGACTGGTTCGCAGTCGGCGCACTGGGACCTCTCAACAATGACCAGGGGATCCAGGATTTGGCGATCGAATCCCTCCTCGACGTCGACGCGTGGGTGACGATCGATGAAAAGCCCTACCTCCGCGCATACTGGGGCGATACCAGGGAATCGGCCGAAGCCATAACCCAGCTCGATGTCCTCTCCGCGCTGCTTCGATACGACTCCCGGTCGCCGACGTCCGAATTGATTATCAGCCGACTGCGCCAGACCATCCCCGACTTCTTCGAGCCGACGATCGGGCCGAGGGGAATGTTCGTAAACAGCGGTCCCATCGGATCCGTACCGCCGCAGCAGCGTGGCGACACCTGGTACGAGCTCGGTCACGCTATCAAGGTGGCGGAGATCGCTCTTCGGACCGGCGACATCGAACTCACAAGGTATGCACGGGACTCGGCTGACACATGGATCAACTTCGCCGAGTTCTTCGACTACGAGTTCCCCCAGTTCTACAGGTTCGCCCGTCCACCCGACATCACGTGGTCAGGAACGGGACGCGAGCCCGATGCCGCGGGAGGTTACGCGTACCTGATGCTCCTCGTTCAGGACCTGACCGGTGACGTGCGATACGGCAAACAGGCGGAGCGGTCGCTGCTGAGCATCTCCGGCCGGGACTATCTCTTCGGCTATGCCTACGAGACGCACATGACAGCGGCAACATTGCTCGCGGCAATGCGGCTGTATGCTCGCACTGACGACCCCCGGTTCCTTGATCCCTTCAATCTCGCTCTCGCCAACCTCCTGAGACTGAGCTGGATCTGGGAGGCCGACTACGGCCACATGCTCGACGAGACAGACCCCGAGTGGCTATCCGACGAGTGGTGGAATCTTGCACCTCGACGACGCACATTCTTCGGTCTCTCGCCGACTCAGCGCGGCGCTGTCATCACACCGAAGGAACAGTACGAGGCATGGCTACTCGTCGCAGAGACATTGCGGGTCGGCCGTGGGAAACTCTCCCCGGACGTGGAGCTCCTCCTGTCGGAGTTCTACGCTCAGACACTCATCACAACACCAACGGCATTGCCGCCACTCCTAGACGTGGAGTCGGTCACGACAAACCCGCGGGCGTACCCGACCGTCCAGAGCACCAATCCGGCGCTGTGGATACCTCTTGAGGACATGCGGGACGGATGGGATCTCCACGGCGCGATCGGGCAGCAGATCTACGGGGGCGGGATGCCCATCGCCATGGCTGCCGAGAGTGTTGTGGAAGTCGCACCCGGTGCGCTGGTCTACTCGTCGTATCCAGTGGTCGCACTCGCTGCCGAGACATTCACCGTCGCGGGTCTCCCTTCCACCTTCGCGATGATCCGGACGACAGGTATCGATGTCGTCTCACCGGTACTCACCGGCGATCGAGCGCCCGTTGCGTGTGGGACGGCGCTATGTTTTGTGGTCCCCGGCGGAACCACGGTTCAGTTCCGGCTTCGCGCAGGAGCACCGTAGCGCCATCCCCTTACGACAGGTCGGTGATGCCGACCTCTGTTGCGGAACCGAGCAGACCCAGCCGGGTTAGCTGTGCGGTGAACAGGTCTATCGATCCGGTTGTCTTCAGCACGGTCGTCCCGGAACCTGCGGCATCGTCGATGACCGCCGAAACACGCCGGGCGACGGCCGGTGCGGGGTCGACAATCACGACGTCGGCAGGTAGCAGATCCCTGATGTGATCAATCAAGAACGGATAATGCGTGCAACCGAGCACGACATGATCGGCGCCTGCGGCGAGCATCGGTTGGAGGTACTCCTCAAGCAACGCAGTGGAGGAGTCGAGATCGCCCGACTCGACAAGGCCTACAAGGCCGACACCGGGTTGCTCGACGATCGTTACGCCATCGGTGTGACGTTCGACGACGTCTGCGTACAGATTCGTACTCAGGGTTCCCGAGGTCGCCAGAACGCCGACAACTCCAGTGCTTGAGGTTTCTGCGGCAGGTTTTACAGCAGGCTCCATGCCGACAAACGTGACGGCGGGAAACAGCGACCGAAGCTCATGTAGCGCTGCGCCGGAAGCCGTGTTGCATGCCACGACGACGAGTGAGATACCTTGGCGGACGAACCAGTCAGCGATAGCCGTCGCCCGCGCCCGGAGAGACTCAAGTGTCCGTTCACCGTACGGCGCCCACGCCTGATCCGCGAGGTACACAAGATCGACATCCGGAAGCAGTCCACGAACCTCGCGCAGAACCGTGAGTCCGCCGATCCCGGAGTCGAAGAGTCCGATCGTTGACGCCACCACTACTCGGACCAGTCATTGAGCAGAGTATCCGAGAGGTGCGGCGCGTACAGCGCGGGCTCCAGCAAGAACGAGTCATGCCCCTTATCCGAATGCACGGTTATGCGGCGCGCCGGTACATCCGCCAAACGAAGCAACCGCATCAATTCCAACTGCTCATCAGGGTAGAAACATACGTCGGAGTCGATCGAAAAGATCATGTAACGCTGATGTTTGCATGCCGTGAAGAGATCGCTGAGGTCGTCGATACCGGCCTCGGCGGCAAGATCGAAGCGCTGCCAAGCGGTCACCAGTCGGAGATAGCTATTGGCATCGAAGCGAGTGACAAACTTCTTCCCCTGGTGCCACATGTAGGACTCCATTGGATGTTGGATGTCGTATGTGCCCGGACCGTCACCGAGGGTGACTATCTCTTCGCGAGCGCGACGCTGCATCGCCTCCAACGAAACAAACGTCTTGTGACCGATCATCCGGGCAAGTCTGAGACCTCGAGTCGGGAGCGGACCGCCGTAGTAGTCGCCTGCGGCGAAATTTGGATCGTTCTGAATCGCATTGATTTGCTCAAAGTTGTGGATGAGTTGAAGCGGTGTCGGTCGGGATCCGGCGGCGATCGGAATCACGGTCTCCACCAAGTCGGGATAGCGAGTGGCCAGCGAGATCGCACACACGCCTCCTGTCGACCCTCCAACGACGGCGTGGAGCCGTTCGATACCCAGGTATCGAAGAAGTTCAACCTGGGAGTCGACAACATCGGCGAAACCAACAACCGGGAACGAGCTGCCGTATGGCTTGCCCGACTCCGGATTGATGGAAGCCGGCCCCGTTGAGCCGTAACAGCCTCCGATGTAGTTCGCGCAGATGACAAAGAAACGGTCGGTGTCAAGAGCCCTACCGGGACCCATGAATGAGTCCCACCAGCCAAGGTGAAGCTCGTCGGTCCACCGGTTGTCGGTTCCCGGGATCTCTTCGGTGATACCT
>VAPH01034265.1_pt1 | contig 13173 bp, 11 predicted proteins | sample 3393861 | NCBI WGS metagenome assembly VAPH01 (sample SAMN08290439, study PRJNA428436) | hydrothermal vent metagenome | isolation source: Deep-sea hydrothermal vent chimney | place: Atlantic Ocean: South-mid Altantic Ridge | reverse complement strand
GATGCCTCTGTACCCTTGAGTCTTGATACAAGAGATTCAAGCCTCTGGTGAAGAACCGTTCCCCCAGACATGAGTCTCGATGCACCGCTGCCGTTCCCATACTCTTCAACAGCCCGGACAACGGCCTCTCTTATGGAGGGATGATTGCAAAGGCCAAGGTAATCGTTAGAGGAGAAATTAATCAGGGACCCTCCCCCCGTCTTTATTACCCTGTCCTGAGGGGAATACCTGTCGCTTATACTCCTGAAAAGCCCCTCATGTATTAACCCTTCAAGCCTTTTTTCAAACACGGGATATTTTACCAGAAGGGAACACAGTATTGTTGGGTATTACCGACCTCAGAGGATAAAGCACACGTCCTGCCGTCACGCATCACAGGCAAGATTGCAGACAGGAACCCTGTCATCTCTCCATCGCTATTTTTGATACAACGGGCAAATATGCTATACTTTATGAAAAATATGATATAATGGTCTATAGTTATGTATCCTCAGAACCTGCTCAGGAAACAGGTAGTTAATGAGAGGAAGAAGCAGTCGATAGTCTGCTTTACCGTCCTGCTGATATTTATCCTTTATCTGGTCTGGGTACTCTTGTTTGATGAAAATGGGGTTGTAAAGTTTTTTGAACTCAAGGCAAGACGCACAGCGGTAATCGGAGAGGTTGCGGAGCTGCAGAAGGAGAATGTAAAGCTGAATGAGGAGATAACGTTGCTGAAAGAAAACCCCTTCTACATAGAAAAACACGCCCGTGAAGATATGAATCTCTCCAGACCTGATGAGTATATTTTCATTTTTGACAAATAACCCCCGTATGGAGGCAGTATGGGAAAAAAGAAGTCTGTTCTTATTGTAGATGACTCTCTCACTGTCAGGAGGTTAGTAGAAGTGGTTCTGTCAAGGGAAGGCTATGAGGTTTATACCGCCCCTGATGGTGACGAAGGACTTGAAATCGCAAGCAAGGTCATACCTTCAATAATACTCGTTGATTTTGTAATGCCCAGGATGAACGGGTATAAACTCTGCAAACTCATACGTTCCGACCGCAAGCTGAAGGATATTCCACTGATACTGATAACCTCCAAGGGGGAGGATGTAGGGCAGTCCTTTGAAGAGAAATTCTGTGTCCTCCATTATTTTCAGAAGCCCTTTGAACCCGATGAGCTTATAGAAAAGATCAACGAGGTTCTGGGGGTTCAGGAAGGGGCGCCTGATAAAACGGTTACCTCTGCACCACTTGATACACAGGGGGACTTAATTGAGGGCATCGACAAACTGCTGCGGTATTATTTTGAGAAAGAATTCAGGGTACTGCTTAAAACCCTCATGGTTGAAGTCCTCAAGGAGACCGAGGTTGCCCGTTCTACCGGACTGATAATCTCAGGTGAGCTGAGGTATCTTACAGTTGCAGATGTCCTGCAATTCATAGGAATGCTGAATCTATCAGGCAGACTCTCGGTAGTCTCATCGAATCTCAACTCCGAGATCTACCTGGAGAGGGGACAGATTGTCTTCTCCACCATAAGCAAACCCGGCTACAGGACATTTCTTACAGACCTTCTCGTTGAAGAAAAAAAACTGAAAAAGAAGGATTTAAAAAATATTGTCGCCGAGGCAAAAAAACAGAACCTGCCGGTGGGAAGGGTACTCGTCCAGAAAGGCTCTATTACAGACGATGAACTTATGGGCTACCTGAAACGCCTGACTGAAGACGCAATATTTCATACACTCGCAGCGACTTCCGGCCACTTCTATCTCGAAGAGGCCCCCTTGCCCCTGAACCTGAGTGACATAAAATTCAGGCTATCAACGAGTGCAACCATTCTTGATGGACTCAGAAAACTGGATGAAAGCAGGCTTGCTGCTGAGATATTCAGAAGTGACGATATGATCCCCCTAAGATTAATAACCAATGAGGACGCACTTGAGGGCATTACCCTTGAGGATAAGGAACTCAGAATATTCTCACTCATTGATGGTAAAACAAGATTGAAGGATATTATAATTAAAAGCAAGCTTGATGAACTGGAGGCAAAGAGGATTTGTTATTCCCTGCAAAAGATTGGGCTGTTAAAGATAAAGGATCAGAGGAGGTGAGCTTAGATGGCAAGGATTCTCGTAGCAGAAGACAGTATTACCGACCTTCAGTTTATAAAAAATGCCTTGAAGGAGACCGGTTATGAGATACTGACCGCATCAAACGGAGATGAGGCCGAACAAAAGGTGAGGTCGGAAGTGGTGGATCTGATAATACTTGATGTGGTTATGCCTAAAAAGAATGGCTTCCAGGTATGCAGGTCTCTTAAAAGAGATGAAAAATACAGACACATCCCTATTATTCTGATTACATCCAAGACACAGGACAGTGACAGATTCTGGGGATTAAAGCAGGGAGCTGATGAATATGTTACAAAGCCCTTTGAGCCAACAGATCTCTTAGAGGCGGTAAAAAAACACCTCACGAGTAGATAACGGTGAAATTCAGTCCAATGAGGAAGACATTGCAAAATGGTTGAAAATATAAAAAACTCAGGCACTCTGGAAGAGGAGTATGCTACTCCCGAATTAAAGGCCTGTATATTTTCCGTCGGCGGTCAGGAGTTTTCAGTAGACATGGGCTATCTAAAGGGAATAGCGGAGCTTTCAGATATCTCACCCCTGCCTCTCAGTCCCCCCTACATAGAGGGGCTTACATCCCTGAGAGGAGAGGCCGTGCCCGTTGTGAATCTCGCCACCCTGAAGGAGCTTCAGGAAGAAAAGGCTACAGAGAGGTGGCTGATAGTGCTTGAGGTGGAGAGGACTCTTTTTGGAATTATTGCAAACGAGATGCCGGATCTGGCCGCAGATTACAGAGGTGAGTTTATCGATGTCCCGGAATTTTTTGAAACACACAGGTTGAGGTAATGGCAGAAAAGGGTTTACGCGATTTCTTTCTTGCAGAGGCAGAAGAACACTTGGTTGTCCTTGAAAAAGGATTCCTTAAACTGGAAAAGAACCCTTTAGAACTTTCCGGCATGCAGGAGCTTTTCAGGGCTGCTCACACCCTTAAGGGTTCCGCTGCACTTGTCAAACTTGATACCACAAGCAAGGTTGCACATAACCTCGAAGATGTCCTTGAGTCAATCAGGGACGGCAATACCCCCGTTACCAGACCGGTCGTTGACTGGCTTCTCCATACCCTTGACGCCATAAAACTCCTCATATCGGAAATAACACTTGGAAATCCTGAAATAAGAGAAGTTGCCGCTGAAGTCGAGGAAAGCCTTAAAGAAATCCTTTCAGGGGAAGAGACTGCAAAGAGTATCTCTGTTAAGAAAGAAAAGGCTGTACCCGAAAAGAGGCAGGTGCCCCGGAGAAAAGAGGACGTCGAGGTACTGTCGAATTACGTCAGAGTTCATGTTGATAATATAGAACAGATGATGAACCTCGTAGGTGAATTAACAATCCTGAAGAACTATCTACTTTCCGAAACCGGGGATATATTGGACCTCAAAGATGAAATCGAGTATGCCGGCAGCAGGTTAACAAAGGAAATAGATGACTTCAGCAGTAAATACGCTTATTCCATTCCGGACAAGATTACATATGTGGATGCCCTTCTTGAAGATTTCAGGGAACTTGAGTTTGACAGGTATGATGAGCTGAATCTCTTTACCCACAAGCTCCACGAGATAATGGATGATATAACAGAGGCACTTAAGGACTCCGCCAAGTTCCTTGTAAGGTTTTCGGATCATATCAGGATGATCGACAGGATCAATATGGATATGAGAGAGGTCGTTTCCCGCTCAAGGATGGTAGAAGCCGGCCGGCTCTTTCAGAGGTTTACAAGAACAATCAGGGACCTGGCACACCGTTCAAACAAGAAGGTCAGATTTATTGTAAGTGGCACGGAAACCCGCATCGACAGGGTAATCTTTGAACGGCTGTTTGATCCCCTCCTACATATAATCCGTAATGCAGTCTCTCACGGCATAGAGGATCCAGCGGAACGGGTCTCGAAGGGCAAGCCAAAAGAGGGGAGAATCTCCCTTGTTGCAAGAAGAGAGGGCAACAGTGTTGCAATCGATGTAAAAGATGACGGACGTGGCATTGATCTTGGTGCAGTATACAGAAAGGCTGTAAGGCTTGGAATGCTGCAAAAGGGTGAACGGCTTACCAAGGGGCGGCTCCTCGGCATCCTTTTCAGCCCCGGGTTTACTACGCTTGAAGAGACAGATATGACGTCAGGGCGAGGAGTGGGACTGGATGTGGTGAGGGAGACTATTGCGGAAATGAACGGGAAAATAAGTGTTGCAACATCCGAAGGGAAAGGAACGATCTTCAGGATAAGACTCCCCCTCACCTTTATAATTGTCAACACGGTGAGATTCACTGCCGGCGGTATCGAGTTTGTTGTTCCATCAAGCCTTATTCAGGAGCTGATTGAGGTTGACTACAACCCGGATGCAGAAACCATCCCCCTGAGAGGAGACCATGTGCAGGCAAAAGACCTCTGCAAACTGCTGAGACTCAATCCGGAAGGCAGGGGTTCAAAGATACCCGCAATTGTATTCAATCTTATGCCCGGCACACAGGTAGCCCTTCTGGTAGATGAGATAACAGGGCAGGAAGAGACGGTCATCAAGCCACTCGGGAAATTTCTTGAAGGCCTGAAATACTACTCCGGTGTGAGCATTTCAGCAAGGGGAAGACTGATGCCTGTCCTTAATCCGGTGACATTGCTTGAACGGCCTGTTGAGACGGAATTCCTGCAGCCGGAGCTAAAAGAGGTGGAACTGAAACAGAATATTCTGATAGTGGATGATTCCCTGAGTATCCGCAAATTTGTAAGCATCATCCTCCAGCAAAAGGGATACAGGGTATATACCGCTTCTAACGGCATGGAAGCACTTGCAGTAATTGATGAACATCCTGTCGACCTAATCATCACAGACCTTGAGATGCCGGTCATGCATGGCTATGAATTTCTAAGAGAGCTCCAGAGGAGAGGACTTTCTGAAAGCATCCCTGTCGTGATACTGACATCAAGAGGGAGTGAGAAACACAAAGATAAGGCCGCTTCACTCGGTGCAAAAGAGTATCTGGTGAAGCCCTTTGAAGAAGAGTCGCTGCTGGAAACAGTGAGAGGGCAACTGATAAAGAGCCCTCAATTCAGATAAACCCGCGACAACCCTAAACCGTCTCCCCCTCCTCTGATATCCTGAATTTCTCAACAGATGAAAGAAGCTCCTTTGAAGAGCCGGAAAGCTTCCCGGAGATCTCTGTTGAGTCCTGTACCAGCGTTAACAGCTCAAGAGAGATGCCGTTGACGGATTCCATTGAAAGGACAACATCGCCTGTCATCTCCCTCTGAATCTGTGATAACTGGAATATCTCCGAGACGATACCCTTTGTTTTGTCAACAGAACCTTCTATATCTGTAAAGGCGATACCTGTTTCAGATGCAAGTACAGACTGCTTCTCGACTATTTCAGTCTCGTCTTCAAGTGATGTGGTTATTTCACTTGCCTCTGTCTGTATTGCACGTATGATATTGGTTATCTGCCTGGTTGCCTCTGCCGATTTGTCTGCAAGCCTTCGTATCTCTTCAGCGATAACCACAAAACCCTTGCCTGACTCGCCGGCCCTTGCTGCCTCAATCGAGGCATTCATTGCCAAGAGGTTTGTCCTTGACGCAACCTCTGCAATAAGACCTGAAATGGTCCCGATCTCTATAATCCTCTCGGACAGCATCTTCATCTTCTTATTGATGGTTTGAACCGTTGCCCTGACAACCTTCATACCTTCAATGCTCTGATTGACCAGTTCTCCACCCTTTGACGCAGCCTCTGAAGCCCTAACTGAAATCTCTGTAGCCTCCCCCGTCTCATCAGAGATTTTTATTGTGGCATCAACAGTCCCATTGACTGCTTCAGTGGCTCCTTTTAGCTGAACCATCTGGTTTTCAGCCCCGTCTGCCATCTTCTTAAGCATGTCAAGGAGTCTGAAACTCTCTTCACCAACGCTGCGGGCAGTGTTTCTGACATCTTTAAAGAGGTATGAAAGTTCATCCACCATCAGATTAAAGGCATCGGCAATAGAGCCAAAGACATCTGCAGTAACAGGTGCACGCACAGTAAGATCGCCCTCTGCCGCGGTACTGACAACTTCAAGGAATTTGATGACATTTTCCTGAACCTTTTTTCTTTCTTCATCTGTCTGTATATATTCCCGCAACTTGTCAAGGGTATCATTGAAGACAACTGCTATCTTGCCAAACTCATCTGATGATTTGACGGGTAGTCTGACATCGGACTCTCCGCGGCCAACGGCCTCAATACCCGACATCAGGGAATTCAAGGGTTCCACCATCCTTGACGATATAGCCATGGAGACTATCATTCCGATAAACAGAGTGGCTAAATAAAACAGGGCAATCACCATTGAGCGTTCCTTAAGAATATCCAGAAAACTCACCTTATAAAACCCGGCGGTCATGGTACCGTATATATCTATTCCGTATGATGCCAGGGGATAGCTGATATTTATTACTTTCCCAAAGGGCTTGATAGCGAGTTCCTGCACGGTCTCTTCTGGACTCAGACCAACATTCTTCAACTCGGCAGGGATTTTTCCCTTAAAGGAGTGCTCAAATATTTTTCCATCGCGGTCTCTGAATATATAGTATGCAAGATCAGGAGAGGATTTCTTCAGTTGGACAGCAAATGTCTTCACAGCGCTCATATCATCTGTTGACATAAGATCACTTACTGCGGCAGACTGCTCGGCAACAAAGAGTTTCTCTTTTTCGATTGTCGTCTTTACGCGGTCTTTCCATATATCGTACAATTGATATGTAAAAATTGCAGTGACCAATGATAATATAACCGCCAGGAACGTAATGGTAAGCTTCACCCTGATACTTGTACCCTTTTTAATAGCCATGAATCCTCCTCAGAAGGAATTTTTTGTTTATCTGCACAAATGCCGAAATCATTAAACTATTCATTGAGGCAGGTATCAATCACCCTTCTTCGAAATACTCAACCCTTTTGCTGTATAATTTAAGGTGAACTCCCTGTTCGGTGAGGGTTGAGACGATAGAAGCTCCCTGCAAAGCAGGTCAATCTCTGCTGGAACACACCATGCTCCATACCTGCAAGGGCATAATATACATTATAGTGAAACTCATTGAAATATACAAGTATTTCTCCTCAGTGCGGATTTCTGCAACATCTCTCCTTCACAACTACTTCACACTTTTTATGGTATTATAAATAATATGCAGGGATACAGGATACTAATAGTAGAAGATGAAAAAAAGATAGCGGATATCGTCAAGGCATATCTTGAAAACGAGAGGTTCAAGGTAGCCGTTGCAGAAACAGGACAGCGTGCTTTAGAGTTGCTTAAAGATGGGGTTGACCTTATAATACTCGACCTGATGCTCCCGGACATGCCTGGTGAGGACATCTGTCAGGCAATCAGGGAAGACTCCGAAATACCGATCATCATGCTCACTGCAAAGAGCGAAGAGGAAGAGAGGATAAAAGGGCTCGGCATCGGAGCTGATGACTATGTGGTAAAGCCCTTCAGCCCGCGGGAACTCGTGGCAAGGGTCAAGGCACTCCTGCGAAGGAGCAAAGGTATAAAAAAGAAGGTGAGCTTTAACAATAACAACCTTATAATCGATGAATCGCGTTTTGAGGTTATAAAAAACGGCTCCATTGTAGTCTTTACTCCAACAGAGTTCAAACTCCTCCTCAACCTTGCCGAGCGTCCCGGACAGGTCTTCACAAGGGTTCAGCTTGTAAACGCAATTCTCGGTTATGATTTTGAGGGTTATGACAGAACGGTCGATGCACACATCAAGAACATCCGTCACAAGATTGAAGACGATCCAAGAAACCCCCTTTACATAAAAACAGTTTATGGAGTAGGTTACAGATTTATCGGCTTACCAGATGAGGACTAAATTATTTCTATCATTTATACTTATAATATTTCTTGCCCTCCTTTCCAATGTTGTCTTTGAACGGCTTACCCTGAAAGATTTCGATGAGTTCGTAAGAGGAACAAAAGAAGACCAGATATACTGGGTACTGGCCTCAATTGAAGGAAGCTATACAGATAACCAGTGGGATATGGAACACCTCAGCATGGCGCTTCACTGGGGGTTGATGCTCGGCTTCGAAACCTATGTTGAGGATCCCTCCGGAGAGCAGATACTGTCCTCAACAGAGGTTCTCCTCACCCTGAATTCAAACATGTTCAAGAGGATGCTCTCCATCCTGAAGTTACCCACAGGTAAAGGTGAATATGCCTGGTATCCCCTCTATATCAAGGGCAGGGAAGTCGGAAAGCTCTATGTCAGGCCGCTCAAAAGACTCGGAGCCATTGCCCTCAAGGAAGATATCTTCAGAAACAGGGGAAGGGAGTTTCTCATCACCTCGTTCCTGATAGCAGGTAGCGGAGCAATCTTTCTTTCCGTACTCTTTACTATCTACCTGTCCACACCGGTAAGACGACTGAACGCAGCAGCGGAAAAGATAGCAAAAGGAGACCTCGCTGTAAAGATACCCCCATTACACCGCCCCTTCGGAAGCCTTTACAGCGCCTTGAAATGCCATGACGAGATGGACAGGCTTACAGATACATTTAATTATATGGCGGAGGCCCTGAGGAGAGAGGATGCCCTCAGGAAGCACCTTACCTCCAACGTAGCCCATGAATTGAGAACACCACTGACCATTATCAAGGTAAATCTCGAGGCTATCGAGGACGGAATAATCACAGATACGCATACGGTAATAAACAATATAAACTCCGAGATACAGAGACTCATCTCCCTTGTGGAAGGGATAGAGGATATAACAAGGGCTGAGGCGAGTTTCTTCAAAAAAGGCACTTTGACAGAGATTGACCTCAAGGAGTTTATCGAAACAAGCACGAGTGGAATGGCCAACATGATAGAGGAAAAGGGGCTATTTATCAGGACAGAGGGACCTCCTGTTACAGTAAAGACCTACCCTGAAAAACTGCACATTATACTGAAAAACCTCCTCACAAATGCCTATAAGTTTACACACAGTGGAGGGATTACTGTACGCTGGGACAAGTATAAAAAAGATGGCGGGACAACAGGATTTCTGATCACGGTTGAAGATTCAGGAAAAGGTATTGCACCCGCAGATATTTCAAAAATATTTGAACGGTTTTATAAGGGAAAAGACTCAGGTGGCAGGGGACTCGGTCTTGCCATTGTGAAAGAACTTACAGAGGTGATAGGGGGAAGCATTGAGGTGGAGAGCACACCGGATATCGGTTCACGGTTTACCGTTACATTCTGAATATAGGCCTTTTTCATACTTTCTTCATCTTTTTATACTATTCTTGAAACTGAGGATAAAGACTTTAAATTTTAACCACAGAGAACACTGAGGTCACAGAGAAAGACAAGAAAACAAAACTTTGGAAATGATGATAAGTAAAATAAAATACTCAGCAGGGCTGGCAGTGATTTTATTCATGCTGACAGCGCCTTCAATTTCTGCACAGCAATCTGCACAACAAAAGCAGCAGCCTGTAACACCCTATGGCGATTTTTGCTCCCTGTGCAGCACTTACGGCATCTGTAAAATACAGACGAGTCCTGAAAAGGCAGAGAGGGCAATTAGGGACTATTACAACAAGAAAGGACTTGATGTGGAGATAGAAGAGATAAGCGGAAGGTTTATAAAGGCAAAAGTAAAGGACAAGGGGAAAGTCGTCGACACAATCCTCTTTGACAGCAGCACGGGCAGGTTCAGGTCAATATATTAAGCCCTCTTCCACCTGCGGTGAATCCAGAGCCATTCAGCAGGATTTTCCATTACATATCTCTCAACAAAGGATGTAAACCTCTTCGTGTCCTCAAGGACTGCCATTTCAAGGTCTTCTGCGTCAGAGAGTTTAACCTCGGGATGTATCTTCACCAGGTGACTCCCGTTATCCCTCCGCTTTATAAAGACGGGCACAACCGAAGCCCCGGTCTTCCTTGCAATAAGGCTCGGTGACTTGATTACCCAGGCAGGCCTGCCAAGGAACTCAACTACAACACCCTCAGCGGGCAGGACACTCTGGTCAATGAGTATTCCCACTGTACCACCCTTCCTGAGCCTGGAGATTATGGCCCTGAGCGCGCCCTTTTTGTATATCACCGAGTTGCCGTATCTCTTTCTGACCCTCTCGATGAGGCTATTAAAATATGGATTGTTTATGGGTCTTGCTACAGCACCGACAGGAGAGACCTTACAGGAAACGGCAAGCGCAAGGAGTTCCCAGTTACCACAGTGTCCGGTAATCAGGAGAATACCCTTTCCCTTCTCCCCCGCCCTCTTATAGTTATCAATCCCTTCAACCTCTATTCTATCCAGTATCTTACTGCCAAATCCATGGTAAATCTTGACTATTTCAGCAGCGTACTTCCCGAGGTTTCTGAAATGCTCTTTTGTTAACCCAGCTGCAGAAACGCTGTTATCAATGAATCCTGCCCGGATGGCATGGCTGATGTTATCAACGGCGATCCTTCGCCTGCTCCCCCATATAAAATACCCCATAAGCCCTATCAGGGAACCCAGCCGGAGTGCCAACCGTAAAGGCATAACACCTATGGGAAGAGTTACGGCATACAGAAGGCCCATCTGCAACAGCCACAGGACATTCCTCATTCTCCCTTCTCACCGTCCTCCCCATTGTTGTTATTCTTCTCCCCCTTCTTCTCTTTCAGTGCCTCTCTTATCTCCGTCAACCTCTTTTGCACAAGGTAGTTCAGTGTTCCCTCAGGATATGTCCCGTCTGTCTTAAGCTCCCCGGCAGGCATGCCCGTGAGGATCTCAATCCCTTCCTCCACGCGTTCAATCGGGTAAATATGGAAACTCCCATCCCTTACTGCTTCGAGGACTTCCCTTCGGAGCATCAGATTCTTCACATTTTTTTCAGGGATGATGACACCATATGTCCTGTCAAGTCCCCTCAGGCGGCAGAGTTCAAAGAAACCCTCGATCTTTTCGTTCACACCTCCAATGGGCTGAATATTGCCATTCTGATCCATCGACCCTGTTATGGCTATATTTTGCTTGATTGGCACACCTGAGATAGCGCTCAGGAGTGAATAGAGTTCAGCACAGGTAGCACTGTCCCCTTCTATCATCCCGTAAAGCTGCTCAAATGTAATCGATGCCGAGAGACTTATCGGTTTTTTGACTGCATACATCCTGCCAAGGTAATTTGAAAGTATGAGAATGGCCTTTTCGTGTATCTTTCCTGAAAGCTTCGTCTCTCTCTCAATGTTAATCACGCCTGCCTTTCCTGTATACACTGTTGTCGTAATCCTCGAAGGTTTGCCAAAACTGTAATCTCCAAGGCTCATCACTGCAAGGCCGTTTATCTGACCCACTCTTTCACCGGAAGTCTCGACAATCAGGGTCCCCTCAGCCATCAACTCCCTCAACCTGTCTTCAATCCTGTTATGACGATAAATCTTCTCATTGAGGGCCTTTTCCACATGCACCCCTGCAACAACTTCGGCCCCATCCTTTTTTGCCCAGTAATGGGCCTCCCTGATCAGGTCCGATATATCACTGAATTTCGAAGAGAGTTTTTCCTGGTGCTCCGCCAATCTGGAACCGTATTCAACAATCCTTGCTACACCCGAGGGGTCAAAGGACAGGAGCAATTCATCCTTTGACTTGGTTGCAACAAAGGTTGCGTACTTAAGTATGTTCTCCCCTGTCCGGTCCATCTGGTTGTCGAAATCCGCCTTCACCTTGAAGAGTTCCCTGTATTCCTCGTCAAGATTGTAGAGCATGTAATAAATATACGGATTACCTATAAGGACAACCTTCACATCAAGTGGAACAGCTTCCGGTTTCAACATTGCTGTTGTTATGAGACGGTACTGCTCCCAGATATCCTCGATCTTCAGCTCACGGTTCCTTATCGCCCTTTTCATGGCATCATAGGAAAAGAGGTTTCTCAAAAGGTCGAGGGCGTTTATTATCAGGTAACCTCCGTTGGCCTTATGGAGAGAGCCGGCCTTGATCATGGAGAAATCGGTCACAGCCACACCATACTGGAATTTATGTTCAATACGGCCAAAGAGGTTATAGTATGTTGGATTGCTCTCAAATACACAGGGTGCACCCTTCCGGGCACCGTTGTTAACAATTGCATTTACTGAATATTTTATAAAATTAGGCTCCGGTTTCGGCATCTTCATAAACGGAAGCGGAGCCGGCGCTGCCTCTTCCGCAGGTGACTTAAAACCTTCAAGGTTATCAAGTATATCCTCCTTCACGGCATCAAGATAGACCACGATCTTTTCATTACCCTTATACTTTTCTTTTAAATCATCTATCAGGTGCCCAAGAACAGATATGGCAGCCTCTCTTTCAAGCCTTTTGAGGAGTTCCTTAACGAGTTTCTCACCTTCCCTCAAGGTCCTTACCACATCATCAAGTTTTTCCTGAAGCAGTTTGCCAATCTCCTCTATCTTCCTCCTGGTCGCTTCATCAAGAGAGTGGAACTCCTCCTCGGTAAGGGGCTCTCCGTTCTTTTTGACAGGAACGATTAAAAAACCGCCCACGGTCCTCTTTATAGTGAATCCCTTAGCCTCTGCCTCTTGCTCAAGGCTCGAAAAAAGCTCTTTCTGTCTCTTCTGAAACTCTTCAAATATACGGCCTCTCTGTTTGTCATACTCCTTTGACTCAAAAACCCTCGGGATCTCCACCTTGAGTGAGTTTATGAGTTCCGTCATGTCCTTTTGAAATTCAACTCCACGTCCCGGTTCAAGGGATATGGCAAGAGGGCTGTCAGGCTCTTTAAAATTATAAACATAACACCAGTCAGGTGGAACGGGCTCTCCCTCTGCTTTCTTGTATAAGAGGGTCTTGATTGTGGATGTCTTTCCTGTCCCGCTCTCACCGAGCACATAGATATTGAACCCCTTGCTCTCAAGACTGAGACCGAAATCAATGGCGCTCAAAGCGCGGTCCTGGCCAATCGTACCTTCAAACGGGGGAAGTTCATCTGTTGTCTTAAAGCTGAAGAGATTAGTATCACATCGCCTGTACAGGTCATCTACTGTCAGAGACTTCACCATATTCCCCTCCTTTTGTTGTAGATCGTTTTATGCCCTGGGATGATATTTTTC
>VAPH01022378.1_pt1 | contig 13176 bp, 14 predicted proteins | sample 3393861 | NCBI WGS metagenome assembly VAPH01 (sample SAMN08290439, study PRJNA428436) | hydrothermal vent metagenome | isolation source: Deep-sea hydrothermal vent chimney | place: Atlantic Ocean: South-mid Altantic Ridge | reverse complement strand
TTTGATGCCGCGCTCTTCCAGGGTATCGATCAGATCATGAACTGGATTATTACCCAACCGCCAGGCCTGCCGGATTTTCGCTGATACCACCTCAATCTCATCGTAATTCTCAATGAGCTCGGGCAGCCCCGCTGGCAGTTTGAATGGCTCAATCGGGTTAACCGGTAAAAACTCCTCCAACTCCAGATACCTCTCGATCTGGTCGATGACATCGCCTTCGATTTGGTTCAGAACCTTTTTTGGCAATCTTGAATGTTTCCTGTATTCAACTTTCTTGAGCTCTACTTTTGCCACCCTGAAGAAATATTCAATACGTACACCCAAAGCCCGGGCAAGAGACAGCATTACAGCGGATGACGGGGTAGATTTGTTGTTCTCATACTTGGAAATTGCCATAGCTGAGATGCCTGCCTGCTCACCCAAGTCACGCAATGATAAGCCTGCAGATTTACGCGCCTGACGAATACGATTCCCGATCATTTATTTTCCCAATGAGTTTACAGTTATTGACTTTATTTATATATTTTGTAAACTATAGGTTAATATTGATCAACTATCAATAGAAACACATACTTTCAACTTAAATAATAGCAGGTTATGCCATGGTTAAGAAAACAGTAAACTTCAACAAACAAGGTATTAGTAAGCTACCTGGAAACAAACCCGTTGTTTACAAAATACAAACAGGTTCAGGTGGAAATAACTATACCGGAATCGCCAAGCTTGGCCGTGTTCATGCGCGAATTGCAGAACATTTATCCGGTGGAAAAGATCCGATACCGGGTACAAAGGTGCAAATTGAACAGATGTCGAGTATCGCGGATGCGCGGGCAAAAGAAGCCCGGATTATTTCCCGTACCAAGCCGAAGCACAATAAACAGGGCAAATAATTTTACTCTTGCGGCCCATTCCCCTGCATGATCTTCAGCATGGTCCTGATCGTGATTGAGCGCAAAGTCGCCTGCATCATCTCGCTGATTTCGGTCAGGGCCACGGCAAGTCCGGCCTCAACATCACTGTGATAAGGCGCGTCACGATTTTCAAAGCCTTCTATCGACACGGGTTCGAATAGTTCGATAACGTCCATCAAGGTCGTACGCTTGGCATTACCGGAGTAGCGATAGCCACCGCCTGCACCACGTACCGCCTGCAATTGGCCGGCCTTGACCAGAATCCGCAGAACCTTGGCGAGATGATTAATCGACACATCAAATTTATCTGAGATTTCGGCTGCAGAGCGTTGCTCACCACCCGCCTTGGCCAACTCCAGAACGGCATAAAGGCCAAGCAACGTTGACTGCTGGAGTTTCAAATGTCTTTCTCCAACTGGACGTAGGGGCCGGCCATCATGCCCTGGCTGCGAAAGAACGAAAGGGAGTCAATATCCTGCCTTGCCAGCATCGTACGTACGGTGGTGGCACCGGCTTTTTCAAAAAACTTGCAGATGGCAGCAAACAGGCGGGTCGCTACACCACTGAGCCTGATGTCCGGCCTCACACCGAGCGCAAAAACCCAGCCACAGGGGTGGGAACCGAATTCCCAATCCCTCACTTCACCGATGATGAAGCCGACGATTTCATCGTCTGCCTCGCAGACCAGGAAAAGCTGCTTGTCCTTGTCAGCACCATAGCGGGCAAACATCTGCTGCCAGTAACGGGGATTCGAGTCCTTGTTGCTGCGTTCATCAAAGGTCATGATTGCCGCCAGATCAGTTTCTGCCGCAGTGCGAATTAGCATGTCATGCTGCGCTTTTAGTGACAGTGATTCATTCATTATTTTCTGGAAAACCGTTACTACAACTGGGTTTTAGGCTAATTACATATTATAGTACCATTTTATTGATTTAATGGATTTCAAGGTCAAACTTTTATGTCAACGGACATCAACTACGAAGATCTTCTGGTCCCCTACCTGGAAGGCACCGCCGAGTCACCATTGGAGCCACAGGTGGTTGAAGCGCTGCGTAGCGTCTTTGATCCCGAGATTCCTGTCAGCATATATGACCTCGGCCTGATTTATGATTTACGCTTTTCCGATGATGGTAAGGTTCTGGTTATCATGACCCTGACCGCACCTGCCTGCCCCGTGGCCGATGAGATCCCCGAATGGATCAAAACAGCCATTTTGCGGATTGAAGGCATCAATGAGGTTGAGATCGATTTGACTTGGGAGCCGTTCTGGAAACCGGAATATATGACTGAGGCAGCACGTCTTGAACTGGGGATGTTTTAGGCTAAGGGTGCGTTAATTATTATCAGTGTTCGTTTGATTCACTGGTTCGAATGCAGGCATTTCCCGCCAGCGCTTTGTGCACCGGGCATTTTTCAGAAATTTGCATCAACCGCGTCCGTTGCTCCGCATTCAAAGGGCCTTCCAGTGTAATGGTGCGGGTAAAAATATCTACCATGCCCGGGCGATGGTCTGCATCATTCCCCGTGTCAGAACATTCTTCACGCGGACCTCTTTTGTAGCTGACGGTGGCACTGATCCGTTCCAGTGGCCAACTCTTGCGAACCGCATACATGCGTAAAGTGATGGTCGTGCATGCCCCGAGAGCTGCCGCTGCCAGTTCCATGGGGGTCGGGCCGCTATCATCACCGCCGACATCTTTGGGCTCGCCGGCGAGCAGGTGATGCTCACCCAGGGTGATCATATTCTGATATGGCCCTCTGCCGGTTTCACACACTTCAGCAACGCGTTGTGTGGACGTGCTCATGTTGGTTTCCTGTCACTGCCTTGCATCGGTCGGATCCCTGAAAGATGGTAGATGCTCAGCGCGCCAGCGCATGGAGGCGTAAATGCGATTGTATCCGGAAGGGTGGTCATAAAAGAGTATTTCTTCCCAGTAGCCCGGTTTCATTTTGCGATACTCTGAGAGACTCAGGATACCCTCCGAAAACCCTTCAGGTTCGCCAGAAGCATTGAGACCATACAGATCTGCCTCGGTCTCATTGATTCGGATGATGCTGTTGGTAACCGGGGTCATGATGAAGAAGTAGGTCGAAAACAGGATTCCGAGCAGCGGCAAGCCTGCAATATCAGTTTCATCACGCACACCCCACTGCGGCCGGTTAAAGCGTCTGAATCCCCATTTGACAAAGGCAAAACCGAACACCAGCACCAGCCCAAAACTTAGCAGCATCTTTGGTCCGTGGTTTAACACGTAGTGGCCCATTTCATGGCCCATCACCGCCTTGATGGTGGCCTCGCTACTGCGATTGAGCAGGTTATCATTGAGGGAAATTCGCGTTGTGCCCAGCAGCCCACTGACATTCGCGCTGATTCGTTTTGATTGCCTGGAAGCGTCAAACTGATAGACGTTATCGGCCGGTACACCATTTGCGCGCGCCATTGAAAGGATTTCAGACTTAAGTGGGCCGTCTTTCAATGATGTGTAGTCGTTAAAAATTGGCGAGATAAATACTGGTCCGACCATGAACATGACAGCCAGAAAGATGATCCCGACCACAGAGCCCCAAATTGCCCAGGTCTTGCGTGCCTTACGGATCACTGCGTAGATTATGGCCAGTAAAATACTGGCAACGACCAGTTCGACCAACAACCCCTTGCCCTGCTCACCAAACCACCCGCCCAGACTAAGGTTTGACAGGCCATAAAGTACAAAAATATGTGACAGAGACATGGACAATCCTAAGGTAGCATTAAAGCCATAGCGCCAGAAAGCCGTAACCACTCAATGGATTGCGTTCAGGATATCGTACCGTTCCTTAAACTCCGGGGACATGGCGTGTAGCGGGTACTTCTGCAACGGGCGTGTTTTGATTTTAGCCATACCCGAATCCCATTGCAATTGCTGGCTTATCTCGTCAAGCTACAATAAATATTCTTGTCTTGGTACCTTCAGGTGGGGGATAGATCCAGATGAACTTGTCAGTCATTATTCCATGCTACAACGAGGTCTCCACGATTGAACAAGTTATTCAATCTGTTCTCGATGTTGTAGGAGCTGATGGAGAGATAATAGTTGTTGATGACTGGTCTACCGATGGCAGCAGAGAGGTATTGAAGCAGAAAGCTGAAGACAACATTACCCGTGTGATTTTCCATGAAATGAATATGGGTAAAGGTGCAGCTTTGCGAACTGGGTTTGCCGCAGCCACAAAAAATATTGTCATAGTGCAGGATGCAGATTTTGAATATCATCCGAGTGATTACCCGGCCATGATCGAACCCATCATAGCGAACCAGGCGGATGTGGTTTACGGCTCCCGTTTTCAAGGCAACCGGCCACACCGGGTTTTATATTTCTGGCACCGTGTGGGTAATGGTTTACTTACACTGATGTCAAATATGTTCACCAATCTTAACCTGACCGATATGGAAACCGGTTATAAAGCTTTTCGTCGCGAGGTAATTCAGTCGATTGAGATTGAGGAAAACCGCTTCGGCTTTGAGCCTGAAATTACAGCCAAAGTTGCCCGCGGCGGGTACCGTATCTATGAAGTAGGCATTGGTTATTTCGGTCGCACCTATTCGGAAGGAAAAAAGATTGGTTGGAAAGACGGCATGTGGGCGGTTTGGTGTATTTTAAAATACAATCTCAGGAGAAATCGTTGAATCAATGATCATCGGTCAATCCGCATCATATTTGATCAACATCGCATGTCGGAAGGTTAGTCCCCTGTACTGTTCAGATTCAATTTGATCAAAACGCCTCGCGAAAGCGAAAATGCGGTAGTTGAAATACTTATAGCGTGTTGAGGAATAAAGCTGTTCATTGAAATCAAGTACGGAACCGGACGCCGGGATGCGTGCTACGGAACTGGCCAATGGCGAAAACTCCGGTTGCCTGGTCTGCAGCATCAAGTAAAGGTAACTGCTGCTGGTAACCAGCGCAAACAACCCAACCGGCCAGGCCACGACCTTTACAAACGGTCGGGCGAGGTTACCCCCCAACATGAATGTCATTAACAACAACGGAACAATTCCCCGCCCGCCTGCGTTGACCACACCAAAAAAATGGTAGGGTGCAAACAGGTAGAAAAGTATCAGTAAAACTATTGTAATCGCACATGTGTTTTGCAGCAGCGCGGACTCCCCGTTGCTGGGTAAATCCTGTTTAAGGAATTTCTGCAAAACAACCAATACAAGTATTCCGAACGTGGCAACCACGGCAAAATTTATCAAAAAACCAAGCCAGTAAATCCATGTGTAACTTTCAAATACACTGGATCCATCAGGCAGAAGAAAGTTTTTGAATGGCCCCAGCATGGCGGGGTAGCCCAGTTTGTAAATAAAAATCTCACGCCAGCTATTCCAGATAGCATCGATCCTTTGCGGCGCAACATCTGCGATATGGCGACCGACAAGAAACCACAATGAAAGAAACGCTGCCGGCAGTAGCGCCATCACGACAGACCAATTCCACTTGAGCAGCAATCTGACTCCCATAAAAAGCCCGAATATCAAAAAAATAATTGCATGTGAGAAAAAAATTACCACGGCAAATGCAGCAATAACTGACGCATTGGTATCTTCCCGATAGCAGGCAAAAAACCATGTGAGAAAAAGTAGAGCCAGTTGATAACTGATAAACCCGTACCAGAAAAAAGTGGCCAAAGCCGTGGACACGTAGAGAACCAGAGTCGCTGCACTACGCCACTGCTTCTCCACGAATCGTCTGGTAAAAAGCGCTATAACCAGATACCAGCCTGCCAGCATGAGCATGAGAAACACTTTGCCGGCCCATATGGGAGCAAAACCAAAACTCAGGCCCGCTAACAAGGCGCTGGCCAGTGAGTTCGGAACAGGATAGGTGGCCAGTGTAAACCGAGATACTGCAGCGGGATCAACAATAAAATTTTTGATGATCTGGCCCTGGTACATCCATTCAGCAAAATCATGTAGATATGGCGCCCTGGCGATTATCAGAGCAAGCACTGTCAATAGCAGCAATGTGGCCAGCAGGAGATTAAACACCATGGGCTGAAAAAATTTCCGGAACATCAAATTTTGCTTCTCTTTGATTCTGATTCTCGGTTGAGTAACAGTTTACTATCCATGCCTCAATCAATGGGGCGGTTTAAGTTAAGAAATACTCAAGGCAAGAATAATTACCTGCGTGTAAAATGCACCCCTGTCTCTGGAGATTTTTGTTATTTATTTCCTTGGCTTGTAAAGTGAAGCCCCTGTTAAACTTGCCCAAAGAGTACAACACAAAATGTCATCAAAACGAATCCTGATCACCGGCGGTGCCGGCTTCCTGGGCTCTCACCTGTCCGCACGCCTCCTGACCGAAGGCCATGACATATTGTGCGTCGATAATTTCTTCAGCAGCACCAGAGGAAACATCATCGACCTGTTACAACACCCAAACTTCGAACTCATGCGCCACGATGTAACCTTCCCCCTTTACGTCGAAGTAGACCAAATCTACAACCTCGCCTGTCCGGCATCCCCCATACACTACCAACGAGACCCGGTTCAAACCACAAAAACCAGCGTTCACGGTGCCATCAATATGCTCGGTCTTGCCAAGCGAACAGGCGCCCGAATCCTGCAGGCCTCAACCAGCGAGGTATATGGCAATCCCGAAGTACACCCGCAAACAGAAGACTACTGGGGCAACGTAAACCCCATCGGCACCCGCTCGTGTTACGACGAGGGCAAACGCTGTGCTGAAACCCTGTTTTTTGACTACTGGCGCCAGCACAATACAGAAATAAAAGTAGCCAGAATATTTAATACCTACGGCCCCAAAATGCTGCCCAATGATGGCAGGGTAGTTTCCAACTTCATTGTGCAGGCTCTGCAAGGCCATGACATCACAATTTACGGCGACGGCAGCCAGTCCAGATCATTCTGCTACGTCAGCGACATGGTGGATGGGCTGATAAAACTGATGGATTCAAAAGAAGAGCTGACTGGACCGGTTAACCTTGGTAACCCGACTGAATTCACGATCAAGCAGCTTGCCAAAAAAATTATTAAAATGATCAATACCGATGTAAAAATCGTTTACAAACCACTACCTCAGGATGACCCCATCCAGAGGCAGCCCGATATCACCCTGGCAAAAGCTGAACTGGGATGGAGCCCCGGCATATCGTTGGATGAAGGTCTCAAACCTACCATAGCGTTCTTACAGACTTTCTCATCCCGGGCTTGAGTTAGTTACGAAAAAACCTATCCCAAACCCGGGAAACCCATGTTTGTTGAGTAATTGAAGATCAGTCCCCTGACAGGCCCATTTGATCCTTGTCGTCGATGATTTCCAGCAGTACACCGTTCATTTTTTTAGGGTGAATGAAAGCGAACTCGCAGTCACGAAACTGGCGGGCGCCGCCGATGAAGGGATAACCCTTCTCCTTTAGCTCATCCATTGAATCACGGGTGTCGTCCACATTGAGACTGATCAGCATGATTCCCTCGCCACGCTTGTCTATGAATTTTGCAACATCACCATCCGGCGTGGTGGATTCCATCAGCTCAAAACCAACCTCGCCAAGCCAGTAACGGGCAACCCGGATATTTTCCGACTCGTCGATATAGGCGTCATCAGGTTCCGATTTACCCAGGATCGGCTCCCATATTTTGCGGGCCTCGTCCAGGTTCCTGACTGCAATGCTCAGGTGGTCGAGTTTGTTGGTTTTCATCGATTCGCTCCCATTTACCCGTTTGCCATCACCGCTACCACTCCCTGACCGGCCAGGGTATCGATTTCATCTTCATCCAGTCCGGCCTCGGCAAGTATCTGCCGTGTGTGCTGTCCATATTTGGCCGCAAAAGCCAGTTCGGTATGTGCTGAATCCCTGTCGACTGCCATCGGCTGCATATGGATCAACTTGCCATCCGGCGTACGGGTGGTTGTGAGCTTGCCATTCAGCGCTTCAAGTACACGCACCTGCCGGATATCATTAATGACCGCGTGTGGAATGGTTGCTGCCACAAAATCCTCGACCAGTTCAGCCGTGGAATAGTTGACAGAAATGGCGCTGATATCATCATAGCAGCCTTGTCGTTCGGCCTGACGACCCTTGTTGGTCTGGCGTGCTTCATTGGCAACCGGTCGGAATTTTTCAATGTCTGTAAAACGCTGCCATTGCAGGTCATTGCCTATGGCGACGTAAATATAGCCATCCCTGGTCGGGTAGGCATTGGTCGGGATGAACTTGCGGTGCTCGTTGCCGCAACGTGTAATCTCTGAATCATCACAGTCAAAGTCCACCAGCGGCAAGGTTGTAATCAACCACGAAGCCGCCGCCTGTAACATGGAAATATGAATTTCCGAACCCTCTCCTGTTTCGGCCTGCTCAGCCAGCGCCAGGCAAACACCTGCATAAACCTCATCACCCGCCTTCAGGTCAATCAATGGGATGCCGGAAAGCGTAGGCTGCCCGTCTTCCCTGCCAGTCAGTTCCATGAAACCGGACATGGCCTGCAGTGCGGGGTCGTAACCGGGCACATTGGGATAATCCGGCCCCATCGCAGAAATACCGGCCCAAATCAGCTGGGGGTTGGCTGTTTTCAGTGTTTCATAGTCGATACCCAGGTTTTTATAACGACCCGGCAAGGTGTTGCAACAGAAGATATCGACCTTGAGTTCCCTGATGATACGCAGCAGTAATTCATGCCCACGCGGATCTTTCAGGTCCAGTGCAATGGTTTCCTTGCCGACATTCGGTGCGATGAAATAACTGTTGCGGTCGCTATCAACCACCTGTGTGCCGATATAGCGGTTTGGGTCTCCGGGTAAACGCTTGCCTATCGGGGTTGCTTCAATACGGATAACACGCCAGCCCAACTGCGCGAACCTGAGCGTTGCATAAGGCATTGAAAGTGCCTGTTCCAGGCTCAGGACGGTGCGCTGTTTCATTGATGCAGTGCCCGGGCAACCTTCTCCGGCGTCAGCGGTGGCGCAAAGAAACGAATACCGATTGCGTTGTACACCGCGTTGGCAATTGCCGGTGCCGGAATAATTGCCGGCAGTTCCGCGATACCTTTGGAGCCCAGTGGGCTTGCCTTGCAGTCGCCTTCAACAAAATGCAATTCAATTTCCGGGGTTTCAGGTGCCGTGGGCACTTTATAATCCCGGAAATTAGGATTGAGTACCTTGCCGTCCTGGATTTTCAACTCTTCACTGAGCGCATAGCCCAGTGAAACCGAGATACCGCCCTCCATCTGCCCTTCAATACCCAGGCGATTAATAATACGTCCCACGTCCTGCACTGCAGTTATCTTCAGTACCTTCACCTCACCCGTTTCGGTATCGACCTCTACCTCGGCGACATAGGCGCCGTGTGCCCAGGTGGCTGACAGGTTGCCAACGTGATTTTTATCCTCAAGCTCACTGTCCGGCTCAAAATACTCACTGACCATGACCAGTTCAGGCTCATCAGCGAAATGCATTTGCCGCAGCAACTTATCGAGCCTGATGATCGCTACACCGTTGTCAGCCTGCACCACGTGTCCCTGGCGCAAATCCATCTCCTCAGCGGTCACATTGGACTGTTTGGCCGCGGCGTCCAGCACCTGCTTGCGCGCTGCCCGGGCCGCCCGCAACGCTGAGTTGCCGGCAACAAATGTCGTTCGGCTGGCATGCACGCCAACGTCCCATGGGCCCAGTGCTGTATCGTTATTGACGATGGTCACATCCGCTTTTGGTATGCCGAGTTCCTCCATCACAATCTGCGTCAACACGGCGTCGATGCCCTGGCCTATTTCAGATGCGCCGGTAATCAGCGTGGCTCTGGCGTAGTCATCCAGCTTCAAAATCGTTCCGCAGCCATCGCTCTTATGAATTTTTGCACCGCCTGCGTTATGGATGGAAGTGGCGATACCGATACCACGCTTGATTCGCCCGGGTTTGTCACGTGCCCCTGTATAAGCCTCATGCTTACTGAGGAAGTCCGTCTTTTTCGCTGCTATTTCAATGCATTCCTTCAGTTTACAATCATCAAGCCTGGAGCCCTGCGGTGTAACTTCACCGGGGTTCTGGGCATTCTTCAAACGAAATGCGATGGGGTCCATTCCGACTTCTTCAGCCAGGATATCCATGACAGTGGCGGTGACAAAGGTCGCCTGCACATTGCCGTAACCACGGAATGAGCCTGCATAAACACTGTTGGTATAGACGGCCAGACCCTTGTATTCGACCACCGGTACGCGGAAGTGCCCGGTGAAGGTACGCATCTGGATAACGGGGGTGGTGGGCCCCCAGGATGTATAGGCACCATTGTTCATCAGGCAATCGACACTGCGGAAAGTCAGCGTGCCGTCTTTGTTCACACCACTGCGGATCTTGAATTCTGCCGGTTGGCGCGTGGGCGAATTGATAAACTCTTCCTCACGCGAGAAGGTCAGCTTGACGGGACGCCCGGTCGCCCTGGCGAGCAATGCACAAATAGGTTCAAATGGGTAGACATCAAGCTTGGAGCCAAATGCGCCGCCAACCGGAGGCTGAATAACACGAATGTCACCCGGATGGATGCCCACTGCCGGGGCAAGGTCCATTTTGTAGTTGTATGGATACTGGGTCTGTGAATAGATGGTCAGCCTGCCAGCCGAATCGAAATCAGCGATGACGCAACCCGGGCCCATGCAGCAGTGGGTCACATACGGCACCACGTATTCATGTTCGACGACGATGTCCGATTGCGCCTCGGCGGCAGCGACGTCACCGTGGGAAAAGTTATATGCCAGGCTACGGTTATCCGGATGGTCTTCCTGCACCACGGGGGCGCCTTCCTTCAGCGCCTCAGTGGGTGAAAAAACTGCCGGCAGATCTTCGTATTCAACTTTAATTAATGCGATGGCTGCCGCCGCAATCTCTTCAGATTCTGCCGCTACCGCTGCTACCTCGTCGCGGATACAGCGAACCTTGCCGGCTTTCAGCGGCACGTTGTCGCGCGTGGTACCAAACCTCAGCAGCGGAATATCATCACCGGTCAGAACGGCGTGAACGCCTGCCAGCGCCTTGGCTGCGCTGGTATCAATACTGATGATCTTCGCGTGCACCCGATCGGTATGCAAAATCTTGCCAAACAGCATGCGCGGCAGCACCATATCATTGATATAAATGGTCTTTCCGGTCGCCTTGTCAGGCGCGTCCGGCTTGGTCATGCGAGTGCCAATCACGGTTTCCCTGGCAAATACCGTATTCAGATCACCTGTTTTCATTTCAACACTCACGATGCAGCCTCCTCAAGTACAACCGCTGCGACAGCATCCACCACCTTGGTGTAACCACTGCATCGACACACATTGCCCTCCAACCCACGCGCGATGTCATCCCGGGTCAATCTATGCCCGCCGGCATTCTGGTCGACGACGTAACGTGCCTGCATGATCATGCCCGGCATGCAGTAACCACACTGGATGGCACCATGATCGACAAATGCCTGTTGCATGATTTCCAGCCCTTTCACACTGCCAAGACCTTCGATGGTCTGGATATCGCGCCCGTCACAATCCACTGCAAACATCAGGCAGGAATTGATCGTGCGGTTATCGATTTTCACCGTACAGGCCCCGCATTCGCCTTCACCGCAGGCCAGTTTGGCGCCGGTCATGTCAAGTTTCTCACGCAACATCGTCAGTGTCGTCATGGTGGGCGGTACGCTAACCTGCACGGACCTGCCGTTCAGGTTGAATTTAATTTCAACTTCCAGCGACATCAATTGGCGCTCCTTCAAGATGACCGAGGTGTGTTAATGCTCTGCTGATATAGACACCGGTCAGGTGCCTGCGATACCACGCCGACGCACGCACATCGTCGATGGGCTTAACCTCCCGCATGACCGTCTCCACGGCGCGCGCGATAAGCGCTTCATCCAACACCCCGCCTTCCAACACGGCTTCCGTCTCCGTCGCCCGTAACGGCGTCGGCGCAACGGAGCCGATGGAGACACGTACGTCATGCATGACACCATCTGCAACAATGCCGGCAACACCCATTGATACGGTGGATATCTCCAGCGCCGGGCGCGGTCCTGACTTCAGAAAAGTGGCTGCGAAGCCTTCACCTGGCTGGGCAAATTCAACGGCAGTCAACAACTCATCCGCCTGCATGATGGTTTTTCCGGGACCGGTAAAAAACTTTGCCAGCGGCACGCTGCGTGCTGTAATCGCTTCACCGGACCAACTCACCAGTTCCACCTCCGCATCCAGCAGCAACAACGGTATAACCATGTCCCCGGCCGGAGAGGCATTGCATAAATTACCAGCCAGTGTCGCCGCGTTGCGGATCTGGGGGCTGGCAAAATGATCTGCTGCCTCAACCAATACCGGCACAGCGGCCGCCAGCGTTTCACTTTCCAGAATTTCGGTTACCGTGGTCAGTCCGCCGATACGGTAACGCCCGTTTGCCGAAGATATTCCACGCATCTCTTCAATGCGCTGGATGTTGACCAGCGTGGCTGCGAGGGTCCTGACCCCGGCCTCGGTTTGCGGTGTCAGATCCGTGCCGCCCGCAACAATCGTTGCCTCACCCTGGTGCAGCAGTTGTGCCGCCTCGGCAATCGTGGCTGGTGCCTTATAGTTTTCTATATTCATAAGTTATTGAAAGGGTCCTTAAAATCGAACAGGTTCGTTGTAACGTCCATAGACGGAAACCAGGGCATCGGTCATTTCACCAACCGTTGCGTAAGCCTTAACCGCCTCCATGATGGTCGGCATGACGTTCGCGCCTGCTTCCGCATCTTTCACCAGCTTGGCCAGGGCAGCCTCCACTGCTGCGGCATCGCGCTCAGCACGTATTTGCTGCAGGTCTGCGATCTGCCGACGTGCGTCGTCCTCCGCGTACGGGTGGTATTCGACTGCCGGTTCCTCTTCATCCATCTGGTAGCAATTGATGCCCACCTTCGGGAATTCACCGGATTCAATGTCCTGCAAAAGTTTATAGGCCTGCGCAGATACCTTTGCCTGGATGGTGCCCTCAGCCACCATCTTGACGATACCACCCTGCTCATCGACCTCCGCCATGACCTCTTCCATGCGATCCCGCATCTGGTTGGTCAGGGTTTCGACATAGTAGGAACCGGCCAGCGGGTCGACGGTATCGCACAGACCCATTTCTTCGATCAGCACCTGCATGGTTCGCAGCGACAACCGCTGGGCATCCTCAGAGGGAATCGTATAGGCCTCGTCAAAACAGCACAGCGCCATGGTTTGTGCGCCGGACAAAGCACTGATCAGCGCATAGTAAGCACCACGCAC
>VAPH01060386.1_pt1 | contig 13253 bp, 14 predicted proteins | sample 3393861 | NCBI WGS metagenome assembly VAPH01 (sample SAMN08290439, study PRJNA428436) | hydrothermal vent metagenome | isolation source: Deep-sea hydrothermal vent chimney | place: Atlantic Ocean: South-mid Altantic Ridge | reverse complement strand
CCAGTGCTTCTAATGCCTCTAACATCTTCTTTCGACTAAGCTTTGTGGTATCTAGTGTGGTATTGGTTCCAATCAATTCATTGATCTCGTGAGTGGCTTCTCTGAGCGTTTTGTCAATGTGTTTGGGTACGACACACTTTCGCTTCTTCTGGCGCCTGGTCCTTGTCTTTTCCTTAGCGACCAGTGTTACAACCTTGGTATCATATGAATATTTATTAGCAAGTTTTAAGTAGTCGCGTAGGTCAAGAGGATCGTGTTTAGATATTGACACCAGGGCGCCCTCTAAAACCACGTTTCGTTTGATTTTCATGTAATTTTCAACTACTTGTAGGTTGTTTATGAAAGCTATTTCATGGTCACCAGGGGCTAAGCTTGGTTCCTTAAGGTTAGCGGCATTCATGTTGAACAAGAAATAATCCTGAACGATAAGTGCATATTTATGTTTTTCGGCAAACATTCTGGCAACGGTCGATTTACCAGAACCTGAGTAACCATTGATGACGAGCAACATTCCCATAAACTGATTCTAGCACTATTTGTATTTTCATCGACAAATCTGTAGCGAAGCTATTAGAAGTGTTATAATATTTCTCGATGATAGATCTAAAAAAGCAGACACTAATACTGACGTTTGGCTACCCAGGGGCGGGTAAGACTCACTTTGCCAGCCAATTTGCGGCTAAACATGGCCTAATTCACATCAGTGGCGACCGCTTCAGATACGAACTTTTTGACGACCCGCAGTTCAGTGACGGCGAGAATCAAGTGGTAGATCGTCTGATGGATTATATGCTCGGACAAGCCATGAAAACAAAGACCAGTATAATTTACGACGCTAACAACGGCGTACGAAGAAAGCGGCTTGAACTTATCAATGCGGCCAAAAAAAGAGGTATCCAAACCGTTATGGTGTGGCTCCAGACAGACCTCAACACGGCGTTTACTCGCGCTTCGACCCGTGACAAGCGCCGTCCTGGCGACAAATACTCGTTCAACATAAACCAAGATGTCTTTGATTATGTGTTGGGAAAAATTACTGCGCCAAGTTACGGTGAAGATTATGTTGTTGTTAGCGGAAAGTATGACTTTCCGGCCCAGGATCTGACTGTGCTAAAGAAACTTGAAAAATTGAAAATCATCGAACCACTCGAGAAGACGCCCTCAAGGTTTCAACGAAGCCAAACAGACCAGACTACTCGTAGGCGAAGTATCGGCGGTAGACGCCAGTTTTCATCTTAGGTTTGAAGAAAGAAATCATAAAATTTGATGGCATTGGGCCAGTAGTTGTAACAACTAACAAACGGGCTAAAAATATAAAATTGTCAATTTCAACAGGAGAGGTCCGTATCACTAGGCCGGCGTTTGTGTCTACTGCCTCTGTCAGTGCGTTCATCGAAAAAAACAGGGAATGGATTTGCAAAAAACTTGCAGCCTCAAAACAAGGAAGACAGATTCACGATGGTGATGTACTCGCACCGAACACGAAGGTAGCCATAGCTCAATCTAAAACTGCTAGTAAAGTTGAAGTAGCCAAAATTCAAGCTGGAATATTAGTTCGATACCCCGTGAATTTAAGTTCAAGTGACGAAGAAGTCCAGTCTGCAATTGTAGAAACACTGGTTCCGATATGGCGAAAACGGGCGAAGAACTATCTTCCAAAGCGAATAAACCAACTAGCAACCACCTACGGCTTCGAATTTGGGCAACTTCGGTTAAAAAACATCCATTCACGGTGGGGGAGCTGTTCTTCTGCAGGAAATATAAATCTCAACATTCAGCTCATGAAACTAGACGAGGATTTGATTGACCACGTGCTACTGCACGAGCTCTCACACACTAAAGCGATGAGCCATGGTTCAGATTTCTGGAAGGTTTTTGAGTCTGTGCGTCCAGGGGCCAGAGCCGAACGTAAACAGCTAAAACAGATGGTCATTTTTTAAAACCTAGGTTTGAAGTCTTGTGTTTAGAGCACCCTGTTTGACCCAGCTACCCGACAACGAGGCCAGTTGCCGAATTGATAGACTAGGTGTAGCACTTAAGTGCAGGACTAATGAAGATTCATTCTTCACAAACTAAAATTCATACTCACACCAACGCAGTTGCTTGCTCACCGGTTCTAGTAACTGCTAGTGCTTTGTGCCATAATTTGACTATTGATGAAGAGTGAAATTAGTAAAAAAACAGAAGAATTAGCGGCAACATCTACACTTGGGAAGGCCGAACGCACACTAGGCACTTGGCAAATGCTAGCTTTTATTAGTGCATCAATAATTTTACTAGCTATTAGCGGTCAAATAAGTTTTGAAGCTCTGGTTTTTAGTACAATCTTAGGTGTTCTGTCTTCAGTGACCAGTTATCTGCACTACAATAACGTTATCAGCGTTAACAAAGGAAACCTTCGTTACCTGCCGATTATTAGCCACCATGCGATCTTTATTCTCTTTATATTTTTCGTGGTTGGTATCGAACTCCCGTTCATCTATCTTGGAGCATCGCTAGTGTTTTTGAGCCACCTTTGGTACGGGAGACGCGGTGCTGTCATCAGTCTGCTGGCGCAGGTTACTTTTATTTCAATCTACTACGTCACCAATACTTCTGACCCAGACCTTCAAACTTTTGCTACTTATTTTTCTGTCTTGACGATTTTTGTCTACATTTCCATCTTCCTTAGTGAAATCATTGACCTGGCGAACGCTAAAATTACCAAATTGTCTGCTATAAACACCGACAAACAGATCGAGCATAAAAGAATTAATTCACTTATTAATAGCATGGGCGACGGTGTGATTGTAACTGACGCCTCGGGTAAAATCGTCAACTATAACGGTGCAGCACTAGATTTGGTCGATACCAACGAGACTATCGGCGGCAAACAACTTGAGAAATACCTTACTCTAACCGATAAAGACGGTAACGGCGTTGACCTCATCGCTGATGTAAAAAAACACCGCCGAACTATAAACCGTGACGACCTGATACTCGCGCTCAGTAAAGACGATAAAACAAACCTCTACGTCAATATATCACCAATACTTATAGGCTATGGACCTGGTTCAGAAAAAGGTTTTACGCTAATTCTACGTGACATCACTAATCAAAAATCACTCGAGGAAGAACGTGATGAATTTATTTCAGTAGTGTCCCACGAGCTAAGAACGCCGATAGCTATAACTGAGGGCAAAATTTCTAACGCCATGCTGACTAACAACAACTCCAAAAAGGACAAAAAAGTTGGTAAGTCTTTGTCTGACGCACATGAGCAAACACTCTTCTTGGCTTCGATGATAAACGATTTGTCCACGCTTGCCAGGGCAGAACGGGGTGCACTAGATATGGAGATAAGCCTGATAGAACCCAAGAAACTCATGGAGGAAATCAAGGCAAACTACAATGTTGAGGCAAAGCAAAAGGGCTTAAAGTTGGAAGTTAAAACAGCCAAAGATACACCCTCAATTGATAACAGCCGACTGTATGTCCAAGAAATTCTACAGAATTTTGTCACAAATTCACTCAAATACACCCAAAAAGGCACTATTACCATTAGCGCTAAAAAGGGCGCACAAGCCGGCTCAGTGGCGTTCTCTGTCAAGGACACTGGCATTGGTGTTAGTACTAGCGATCAAAAGAAGCTGTTTGAAAAGTTCTTCCGTTCAGAAGATTACCGCACCAGGGAGAGTAGTGGTACAGGCTTGGGGCTGCACATCACCCAGAAACTAGCCACAAAAGTGAATGGCAAGATTACTGTTAAATCCAAACTAAACTCTGGCTCGACATTTACTTTGACAGTAGTGTCAATAAAGAAATAATATCAAACATAGTTATATAATTAATTATATGACTACTCTGAAGCACTACTGTTATTTAAGTAATCTATACCTACAACATAGTTATATAACTAAAGTCGAATCGTGAGATAAATAGTGGAGTAAGCCGCCTGCTGATACAGACTGAAGTTATTACGAGGGCTTGCTATAGCGGGCTATCCCTCTGTCTTTTTAGCGGGGGATTTAGTACCGGAATGCAGATGTTTCGGTCCTTCCAAACAACGCTTGAGTACTCGTACTTGATCATTGACCACTGCAGCAATGCAGCTTCAAGTGTGATGATGAATGGGAAGTTAAACAAACCTACGAACCAAGCCGAGGCGTTAAAACGGGTATAGATGATCAAGTTGGTAACTACTAACAATGAGGCTGTTGGCACGCTAAATTGGTAGCCTTCAATATTGACGCCGTTTAGGCCTAGAAGCACCACTGCAAATGGCAAGACTAACAAGGCTAGTAAACCTGTCGAAGCCAGTAGTATGAGGATTGGATTGTTTCGAAAAAGCGGGTACAGAGTCCTGGTCGCTGTTTCCATCTGGCTGCTGGTGCGTTTTCTTGATGTCACACCCAGTTCATTGTCTGAGACCAGGAAACGGTATTTGCGTTGCTTGCCTAGCTCGTTCGCAAAAAACCGTTCTGGCACTACCAGGTTTGGTACAGAGTTAAAATTACCTAACTCCAAAAGTGTCGAGCGCTTGATTAACCATAGGGAACTTAGCACTGGATTGACCGGTAGAACCTCCCAGGGAAGGATAAACTGAAAGAAGTAGCGCGTAGTCTGCAAAAAATTTGCTAAAAAGTCGAAGTGAGTTCTCTGGGGCATAACCGAAATCATATCGACTTCATTTTCAATCGCAAATTCAAGCAACTTGGCTATAGTTTTTTTCGAAAGCCGAACATCGACCCCTGCGAATATAAGATATTCGCCACTGGCTTCCTCGCTAAGAGCTTTGTAGGACGCATTTTTACCAAGCCAATGCTCATCGAGAGCTGCGCCTTGAATAAACCTAATACCGTCATGAGCAAAGTCACGGATTATTTGCGATGTTCTGTCCTGGGAGCAATCATCAATTACTAGAATCTCTAGTTTTGGGTAGACACTCGCTACCGCTTGAGTCAGCGACTCTTTGATGGCATGTGTTTCGTTACGTGCCGGTATTGCCAGTGTGACAGAGGGTGTAGTAGCTTCCGGTAATTCGGTCGTCTTGCCAATCCTATAAGAAAAGACATGGTAGATAGTGAAAATTAATGTGCCAAGAGCTACCCCTAAAGAAACTATACTAAAAACTGAAACTATAATACTGTCTACTACCACATAATCAAATGCCAGCAACGAAAAGTACAAGAACATAAAAGTCCACCAGCCTTCAAGTACCACCTTGTAAGTCTGGGCATATTGGCGACGCTTACTTATGAGCCTAGAATTATTTACTAGGGCCCAAATAAAGCTAAACGCTGCGAAGAAGCTCAGCAGACTGCTCACGTGAGCCACACTTAAAAGAGCAGTAATTACAGTCAAAAGAATGATTAGCCAGCTTTTAAGCAGACTGTGGCCACCTTTAGCCAGGTGCAACAGGACAAGTATCAGGAACAGATTGAAAACAAGTATCACGAAGCTTATTGGCATATACATTTAGCATATCATAGACGTAATACTTTCACACCAGTGCTACCGGTGTTGACTTCGCTGTCGGTAGGTAGTAGTATTGACATGAAAGGCGGAAAACTAAGCCTTTATTTAATTTGGAGTGAGTTATTGTGGCCAGAAAGAAGAAATCATTCTTGAAAAAGGAAATCGATGTTCCTCTACCGGGAAAGTTAGCCTCAGGAAGACTAGGTAAATCAAGACGTATTCGTCTGCCGCGCTACATCCGCGAATCACTCCAAGAGATCAAAAAAGTCAGTTGGCCAGGAAAAAAAGAGACTTGGAAACTAACTTTCGCAGTAATCGTTTTTACAGCAATATTTACGGTCTTCATAATCATCGTTGACTATGTATTTAAGGGGTTAGCACAAAGGATATTTCTATAATGAGTTCAAAACGCTACGATTCATCAAAACACTGGTATGCAATCCATACTTATTCTGGCTACGAAGAGAAAGTTGCTGAATCTATCAAACAAAGAAGCGAATCGCTAGATATGTCTGACAAGATTTTCGATGTTCTAGTGCCAAAAGAGAAGCAAATCGAGATAAAGAACGGTAAACGCAAGGTAGTAGAGAAGCGAATTTTTCAAGGCTACGTACTAGTGCAGCTCAAAATGACAGAAGACGCTTGGTATATTGTTCGAAACACACCAAACGTAACTGGATTCGTCGGTAGTGGTACTGTCCCCACGCCCGTTTCTGAAGATGAAATGAAAAAAATCCAACGCCGAATCGGTGTTGAGGATCCAAAGCACAAGATTGACTTTAAGGTCGGCGAAGTTGTAAACATCATTGACGGCCCTTTCAAGGGCTTTGATGGCGCAATAAACGAGATTGATTCACAAAAGGGCAAAATCAAGGTGTTGGTCAACATGTTCGGCCGTGAAACGCCAGTCGAACTAGACGGCCTACAGGTAAAGAAGACCAATTAGGAGTCAATCATGGCAAAACAAGAGAAGAAAGTTACTGCAAACATCAAAATGCGACTGCCCGCTGGTCAGGCAAGTGCTGGGCCGCCCGTTGGTTCAACGCTTGGTCAGTACGGCGTCAATATGATGGATTTCGTGACACCTTTTAACGACCAGACAAAGGATCTGCAGGGTCAGATGTTGACCGTCCATGTAGCTATCCACGACGATAAATCTATGAAGTGGCGCGTAGTTAGCGCGGCAACTGACGAGAGAATCCGCGAAATGTTAAAGATTGACAAAGGTTCTGGCCGTCCTCACGAAGACAAAGTGGCCACTCTTAGCAAGGCTCAGCTAAAACAGATTGCCCAGGAAAAGATGACCGACATGAACGCCCTAGACCTAGAAGGCGCCATGAAACAGGTAGCAGGCACTGCGCGAAGCATGGGTGTAGAGATAGAGAGTTAGAACATGGACACCTCCGTAGAACTCAGGAGACCTGAAGAAACAAAGGAAGAACTGGCCAACAGAATAAACAGAGAACTCTCGGTAGTGTTCGATGAGTTTTGCAAGTATGATGATGAAATCAACATCATGACCGGAGCGCGGATAGACCCAGAGATAGCGAAACTCCTGCTAGGTAATCTGGTTGATGAAAGACTACTCTCGCCAGACGTCTATTTTGTAATATGTCCGAATCTTGATAGTGAAGAGGCGGATCGCGAAAGGGCAACAAGCAACCTCGAAAAAATAATAGGAATAGTAAGATTAGTTAATAATTAATTTGTGGGAGGCATTTAAAGCTGCCGTATGCACCACGAAAGGACAATATAATGGCAAAAACTAAACAAAACTGGCTAGACGAGGCAAAAGCACTCGGACTCAAACTAACCAGCAAAGACAAAATAGCTGACATCAAAGCAGCTATTGACGCAGCACAACCAAAAAAACACGACAAAGCGCACGACGAAAAGTCTGTCGAAGAGAAGAGTGAGACGGCAAAAGCTGGAAAACGTTCAGCAAAGTCTGTCCGCGAGACAAAGGTCGAGGAAAAGCGACAAGAAATCAAAGAGAAAGACACCCCAGACGAAGCGCCCACCCAAAAGCGTGGTCCAATACCAGTTACGAGGCCGCTTATCGAGAGACGTTCTAAAAGGTACCAAGAAGTATCGAAGCTAGTCGAGGCAGATAAGCTTTACGAACTTAAAGAAGCTATCGAGCTAGCAGTGAAGACTGCAAAACTAAACTTTGATTCATCAATAGAGCTACATCTGAAGCTAAATGTAGACCCGAAACAAGCTGACCAAAATGTCCGTGGCGTGGTAATACTGCCAAACGGCACTGGAAAATCGATTAGGGTCGCAGTATTTGCGTCAATAGACGACCAGGAAAAGGCGAAAGCCGCTGGTGCAGAGATTGTGGGCGAAGAAGATTTCTTAGACCTTCTGAAGAAAGAAGAGTTAGACTTTGATGTTTTGGTTTCTACTCCGCAGCTCATGGCGCAGCTTGGACGATATGCTAAGCTTCTGGGTCCAAAAGGTCTGATGCCTAACCCAAAAAGCGGCACTGTCACTAAGGATATTGTTGGCGCGGTCAAGCGTCTCAAGGCTGGACAACTTGAATATCGTGTCGACGAACAAGGCATAATTCACACTGCCGCCGGTAAAGTAAGCTTCGGCGCAGACAAACTCTATGACAATATCAGAACCTTGCTGGAATCTGTAAAACAATCCAAGCCAGCTAGTGTCAAGGGTACTTTTGTCGACCGAATGTACGTAACAACCACCATGGGGCCTTCAATCAAACTAGACGTCACTAGCGCGTTAGCAGATTTGTAGTTGGCACTTGAGGCTACATACAGATAAAATCAAGGAGCTATGTTAATACTCGGACTAACCGGCCCGATTGGGCACGGTAAATCTACGCTAGCTAAAGCTTTCATGGCGATTGATAAATCGGCGATTCGTATAGAATCCTCGACGATCATCGCTGAGATTGCTAATGAGTGGTTGAAAAATTTCCCTAAGGAGCTGCTCGTAGACGACCATGATTACGACATTTTAGAGGCTTGGACTACCGAGCTTTCGATTATCGCCTCTACTCGTCTGCAGATGAAAATTCACCCGGAACAACTGTTGATTACTAGCAAAACGTTCGAAGAAGAACCAGAAACGGTAGCCAGGTTGCTTCGCTACATTGATTTGATTCGCCAGGGTGTCGTCGAGATAAACTCAACGATCAATGACGGCAACAAAGACAAAAACCGATCAATCTTGCAGTGGCTTGGTGGATTTTTGATTGTTAGAGTCGGCAAAGGCATTTGGTACGACGAAATCGAGCGCAGGATTTTAGATGCCGAAACGCAGGGCAAAAGCCTGTGTCTAGTGGGAGGCATACGCTACCCTTACGATGCGGAGGTTATCAGACGCAACGGCGGCAAGGTAGCCGAACTAATACGCCAAGACTTGCCTTCGCGCAACACCAGTGACCTTACCGAAGCCCAACGAGACCAGATAAAATTCGATACTGTTATAAATAGTACTGCCTCCAAGGAAGCTTTAGCCGAGATGGCCAAAGCGATTTATGAAGACCTGTTAACAGACGATCTGCTACCTGAGTATGACTCTGACGATTTTCAAGGTGCTGTGTAGCAATTGTTTGCGCTAATGTTTGCAATTTTGTTGTAGCTCTATAGAATATTTTATTGAAACAAGAGGAGGAAGGCATGACGGAAAACAGTGAAGATGAGTTTGGGATGAATGAGGCATATGCGCATCTTTCAGATAACCAAAATGCAACTGAAATTCATTTTTCTGCTAAGGCTGCCAGCAAGTTCCTGTGCTTTTACCTAGATAATTGCGTTCCAGATGACGATCGAGAACAAGAACGAATGAAATTCGAAAGTCTATTCGCTAAGATCAACACCAATAACGGGCAAGAAGCTGGCGTTTGGATTGATCGATCAAGTTTTGATGTTGCTTCAGCTGCACTCCTAAGACTAAAAGCGGAACGTGCTCAAGAAAAACTTCCATTTTAATTGCGCTCATGCTTGCCTCCTATTACAGCGGTCAGTAGACTAAATACATTAGGAGAATAAATGCAGGGTTCGGGTGTCTACAGTAATACAGAGATTAATGAGGCTATTGCCACGGGGCATATTGTTTTTCATCCCTACAACGAAGCGCATATTAACGGTAGCAGTGTCGACGTAACGCTTGGGTATTGGTACTACCGAATCAATTCGCTGGGCGAACAGACTTATTACAACCCCTTCGACGAACACGATGTTAGCCGGTACTTTAGCGGGCCCCATCAGGCTCAACAGCATGATTTATGGGCCCAAAAATATGGCAAAAAGCTTTTCCACGGCATCCCCAAAGACCACCCAATCATAGTACTTGGGCCTGGGGAAAGAATTCTGGCTCATACCCATGAATTCATAGGCATAAAAGCGCCTGGCACCAGCACTATGCAATCGCGTTCTACCTGGGGTAGGAATGGTGTAGCAGTTTGTCTTGATGCAGGCTGGGGTGACCCAGGTTATATCAACCGATGGACAATGGAAATTTACAACATGAACAAGCATGAGAGTATTGTTTTGCCTGCCGGAGAGAGGATTGCCCAGCTTGTATTTCACCACACTGGGCCAGTCGACGGTGAGTACAGTAAGATTAGTGGTAAATACCAAGAAGATAGTGAAGACGACCTTGTCAGTCTGATTCGTAATTGGCGACCTGCACAAATGCTCCCCAGAGCTTTCAAAGACAAGCGTGAAAAACCGAGAGGCATTTGATGATGCGGGGTAAATACATAATTTTGGAGGGTGGCGAGGGGGTAGGCAAAACCACCCAGGCTAAAATGTTGGTTAAGTCGCTGAGGATGCTCAACATCGAAGCGGTGCATATGATTGAACCAGGTAGCGCACCGTTTGCCCAGGAGCTAAGAAAAGTTATCAAGCAAGGGCCAGAAAGATCCCCGAAAGCCAATCTCTTTGCCTTTAGCGCAGCTAGAGCTGAGAGTTTAGAAGAGGTTCGCAAACTTCAAAGCAAAGGTACTTGGGTGATTGCTGACCGTAGCTGGATATCCACAATTGTCTATCAAGGTCATGTCGAAGGGCTGCCTCTGAATGAGGTGCGTACGATTTGCGAAATTGCTGTCGGCTCGGCTAAACCTGACAAAGTGTTAATCCTTGATGCTGACCCAGAAACAATAGTTAACCGGGTTGAATCACGGAGTAGTGACAAGAAAGATTATTACGACAACAGAGGTAGGAAATTTCATAAACAAGTGCAGGCGGGCTACTTAAAGGAAGCTAAAAGACTTAATGCTATGCTTATCGACGCCAACCAGTCGATCCAGAACACTTACGAAGACATCTGGGCACAAGTCATCAAGATTGTACCCAAAGAGCTGTTAGTAGCCATGAATCCCGAGAAACCAAAACAAGATTCCAGAGAACTTTCAGAGGGGGCCTTAATTCAAAAGAACAAAAACGGCTCTTTCTCTATTACGAAAGCCGGCAAGCGATACCTGCACGATGCCGTAACCAACACCGAAGACGATGTCTACGTCTTTACCGACAAAATGTCCAACGTAACCGTTGCGGCCGCCATGGCACGCCTTAGTAGACGCGGTGATGACATGCGCGTAACGCTCCTGGACGAGTTTGCAGGCAAAGCCGGCAAAGACACGGGTTTGTTGAAACGAGTGATTACGGCTTATGGCGACGACTCGGTTCAACAACTTTCTGGAATACATTTCGTTATTGAAGGAGCCTCTAATTGGCTAACCAAGAAACTTGAATGGGGTAGATTGGCTGCCTACCTAGAACAGTCAACGCGCTACATTTATTTTGACCAAAAGGATGAAAAGGGAAACTACAAGTACTATACGCCCAAGAACCTAAACGCCCAGACAGCTCGAAGCTACGAGCAAACCATGAACAAGGTTTTCGACACCTACTCACAAATGGTTCATAAACTCTCGGACTACGTACGTACTAACTCCGACGTGCCAAAGAAAGAACGGGATTTCGCCTGGAAAGGCGCTACGCGTGCTCAAGCTTGCGATGCCATACGAACAGTCTTGCCTGTCTCTACGAAGTCAACTGTCGGTATTTACGCCTCCGGGCAAGCACTAGAAAGCCTGATAATGCACCTGAAAGCCGAAACCATGCAAGAAGCTAGAGACACCGGAGATAAGCTTCTGGTGGAAGCCAGAAAAGTCGTACCAGTATTTTTGGAACGTGCCGACAAGCCAGACAGGGGCGGTGCGTTTGTAGCCTACAATGCCAACACTAAAGCCTCAGTAAAAAAGATCGCCAACAAAAAGCTGTCGCCAAATATGAGCCCAGAGACTAAAGCCGTCACTTTGAGCGAAGTTTGGCCCAAAAACGAACTAGACCTGCTACCAAACATGCTCTACGAACACTCTAGTCTCCCGCTTAATGAAATCGAGAAAGAGGTCGCCGACTGGAGTTACGATGACAGGCTCGCGGCTTTCAAAGCCTACATCGGCGAGAGACTAAACAGACGACACAAGCCTGGCAGAGCCATGGAGCAGGCTCGATATAGTTGGGACTTGGTCTGTGACTACGGCATCTTCAGAGATTTGCAACGTCACCGCATGGTTGACGACCTCAACTGGCAACTCCTTACTCCCCGATACGGTTATGAAATCCCCGATTTGGTGGAAGAAGCAGGTTTGAGTGATTTGTTTGAAAAATGCTTTGATCTTAGTTATAAACTCTACAGTGAGATGCAAGCTGCCGGCTACGATGAAGAGGCTCAGTATGCCACGCTGATGGGGCACAGAATGCGCTGGAAAATTACCTATAACGCGCGGCAAGCCTTCCACTTCCACGAACTCCGTACTGCGCCACAAGGCCACCCAGGTTATCGCAAGCTGGTAAAACAGATGCACGATACACTTGCCGAGCACCATCCACTGATAGCTGAAGCCATGAAATTTGTGAATAAAGACGAAGACCCTAAGCTAACGCGGCTAGCCGGTGAGCGCTACACGCAGTACAAACTCAAACAGCTGGATAATGAACATCGAAATGGGTAGTCACATAACAGAAATTGGCGATAGACTGGGCCCAGATTCTGAATTTTATGTAGAACCTATACCCAGCGACGTAAGTCTTAACGGAATCGAAAGTGTCACTCCAGAGTCTTTTACAGACTATTCAGCTGCAAAAAAAGGATTTAAAAAAGAAATACTTTCTAGAAGTCGCTCTAACCCTGACGGAACTTTCTGTATTGCTTTTTTGGCAAACCGCGGAGAGAACAGACAAACAGCAGTGACCCTAGCGCGGCTTGATACGCAGCGCCTAAATGACATTTCTTTGCCAGATTCTCCATACACCAACCATGTAATTGTGCCGACAGTCGAAAGCATTAGCTGCTACCTAAACCACAACTCTGATCGCGAACTTGGTAGCATGATTTCGGTGGAGATTGTCAAACACGGTGAGTGGTATACGCCTAACGCATACCTGGGCAGTAAGGACGAGCTTCTTGACGCAGTTACGATGCCTACAGACAAGCACACTAAAGATTTTTTTTCGAGACTGACGGGATTGTTCGACCCGGAGGCGTACTCACAAACGGAGCGCATAAGGGAGATGATAAATAATATTTTCGACACACTGTATTTCGTTGAGTAGATAAAGAGAGGATAGTTTGTTGCTAAACGTGGAGTTCACGTTTAATTAAAAGTCTGGGGGCCGAAGGGCGAGAACACTAGTGACGGTGGATGTGCCGTATTTAATGCTCTCGGCGGGTTTGATTGCCCGCGAAACCCTTCAGCTTCAGACCTTAGTAGCCGTTTGACAGAATCTGACAAGCAACGATGTGCGCTAACCTCTTGT
>VAPH01047164.1_pt1 | contig 13263 bp, 12 predicted proteins | sample 3393861 | NCBI WGS metagenome assembly VAPH01 (sample SAMN08290439, study PRJNA428436) | hydrothermal vent metagenome | isolation source: Deep-sea hydrothermal vent chimney | place: Atlantic Ocean: South-mid Altantic Ridge | reverse complement strand
TAACGAAATACCATACACGGACGACTCGACGCACTTGGACATTATTGAGATCGACGCAGCTAGCAACAGGCGCATCGACGAAATACGAGACCTGCGAGACAAAATCGGCATTGTACCTACCAGTTCGAAATATAAAGTCTACATCATAGATGAAGTTCATATGCTGACTAAAGAGGCTTTTAACGCTCTTCTGAAGACTCTTGAGGAACCACCCGAGCACGCAGTCTTCATTTTAGCCACAACTGAGGCACATAAGCTCCCCGAAACTATACTCTCTAGAACTCAGCGCCATACTTTCAAACCAGTGTCATCAAACGACTTAGCAAAGCACCTAGCCCTAATTGCAAAAAAAGAAAAAATAGAAGTAGATGAGGCAGCCCTACAGCTTTTGGCGACCCACGCAAGCGGGAGCTACAGAGACGGCCTCAGTTTGCTTGATCAACTTGCTACAAGCCACAACAAGTCAATTAACGAGGTGGACGTCCTTGAGTCTCTAGGTCTAGCCCAGAGCAAAATAGTCGAGGAAATACTGCAGACTGTAAACCAGGGTGACTCCAAAACTTTACTCAAGACAACAGATATGGCATTTTCGACTGGCGTCAGCGCACCAATGCTCGCCAAACAGATAATTAATTTCTTGCAAGGCAAATGGTCGGCTGGCGAATGGTACACTGCTGAATTGCTTAAACTGGTTGATGGACTACTGCTAGTTCAAGGCTCGTCTGAACCAGAAATTAAAATGACCATCGTACTGATCGAAGCTTGTTTAATTTCAAAAAATCACAAGCCGCCTTCGAGGCAACAAAATACAGCGAAACAGCTCGACAAAACGCCAGCTAAAAAAACTGCCGATGTGTCCACTACTGCTGATGCAACTATAGTTGAGGCTTCAAATGAAGAGGTTATCGAGGCTCACGAATTCAACCTAGACGCCTGGGAAAGAGCGCTGGCAAAGATTCGAAGTACCAATAACTCTCTTTATGCAGTACTCCGGATGGCTAGAGCGGGCTTAAATGGTAGTGATGACGTTGTGATACTGACCTTCAAATTCAAGTTTCATCAAAAACAGGTTTCAAACTCCAAGAATAAGCAAATCGTGGAGGACATCTTAAGCGAAGAAATGGGACAGAGAGTAAGTCTTAAGATGGTTGTTAATAAAGAACTAGATGTCGCACCCTTGAAAGAATCCGATGCGTCAATTACTGCGGCTGAAGATAACGGCGACCAAATAAACAGCGTGATTGACATCATGGGCGGTGGCGAGGTGGTTAGTATCTAATGGCTGACTCTGCAAGAATACCACCACAAAACGTTGACGCCGAAGCTAGTTTGCTTGGTTCAATCCTAATAGACACAGAAGCTTTGGGCCGCGTAGCCGACAAAATTCATGCCGCCGATTTTTACGATGGCCGTCACACAATTATCTACGACTCAATGATAAGTCTCTATAACGCTCACAAACCAATCGATTTGCTAACTCTTTCCAACGAGCTTGAGGAGAAGAAACGACTCCGTGAAGCAGGGGGTTCGAGCTATCTGACCGAACTAACAAACTCTGTCCCAACATCTGCGCATATTGAACAGTACGGCGAGATCGTTTCGCAAAAATCAACTCGTAGAAAGCTGATTACCGCGGCCAGCGACATCACCAGCATGGGTTTTGACGAAGACGGAGACGCCAACGAGCTGCTCTCGAGAGCAGAAGCTGCAGTGTTTGCGGTGTCACAGGATAATTTAAAGCAAGAACTCGCATCGATTGAGTCAATCCTTACGGAAAGTTTCGACAGACTGGATGAGCTGCACAAGAATAAATCTAAGATGCGCGGCGTCCGGACTGGCTTTCGCGACTTAGACAACATACTTGCAGGTCTACAGCCATCTGATTTGGTTATACTTGCAGCGCGTCCATCAATGGGTAAATCCACGCTGGCGATGAATATCGCTCATCATGTTGCCGCTAAAGAAAAATCATCAGTTTTGGTCTACAGTCTGGAAATGAGCAAAGAGCAACTGGTAGACAGGCTGCTGGCAGCCGAAGCCGGAATCGACGCTTGGAATATTCGAACAGGCAACCTTAGCGACCAAGATTTCGAAAAACTAGGCCAAGCCATGGGAACGCTCTCCGAGGCGGCTATATACATTGACGACTCACCGATGGCGACCGTTTTGGAAATGCGCACCAAGGCTAGAAGGGAACAACAAAAACGACCACTCGGACTGATTGTTGTCGACTATTTACAGCTAATGAGTGGCAATTCTAGACAAAATTCAGAAAACCGCGTCCAGGAAATTTCCGAGATTTCTCGTGGCTTAAAAGCTATGGCTCGCGAATTAAACGTCCCGGTCCTTGCTCTGTCGCAGCTTTCGCGCTCAGTCGAAAATAGACACCCTCAAATACCGCAATTATCAGACCTGCGTGAATCAGGCTCAATCGAGCAAGACGCCGACGTGGTGGCCTTTATGTACCGAGAAGACTACTACAACCCAGAAACTGATCGTGAGAACATTACTGATATTTTCATTAAAAAGCATCGAAATGGGCCAACTGGCAAGATTGAACTTTACTTCAGCCCTGAAAGACTACAGTTCCTGTCGCTGGAAAAAGAACTGTAGTTTGATGAGGACTAATACCTCTGTATAATATCTAGGCGAAATATGAAGCAACTTATGCTTAGTGAAACTTGGCTCTACAAGTACAGATTTGTTTTTGGCTACCTTGCATTGGTAACCATAACTGTCTGGACGTTTTTTTATCGACTCGGTAATCTTTTGCCAGGTATCAACTCCGTTGAAGCCGAGGTAGCTACTACTAGTATGAGCGTTAGCGAACTGGCTTCTCAACCGATAAATTTCATATATCATTTACTGCAGTACGTATCTACTACTGCTCTTGGACCGTCTCCATTCGCGATTCGCCTGCCAGGTGTTTTGTTGTCGATACTATTTTTATTTCTGTTCTTTTACGTTATTGACCATAGATTTTCAAAAAGAGCTGCGATAGTCACTACGCTTCTGCTCGCAACTTCTAGTTGGTTTTTAAACATCACTCGACTCGGCACACCTGCCACTCTCTCGATGCTACTAGTACTGTTGCTGATTTTCATCGCCACTAAGCTCGAAACTAATTACAAACTTGCCTGGCTGATAGCACTGGCAGCTGTAACGGCGATAAGCTTTTACAGTCCGTATTTTATTTATTTGGTTATTGGAGGCTTGCTTCTGTCGCTGCCCCTGATAAAGACCAACCTCAAGCCGACGAATAACCATGATCTGTTCATCGCGGGTGGTGTATTTTTACTTCTACTGGCACCGCTGATTTTCTTTATAACGCGTGATTTAACAATTGCCAAACAGCTTCTGGCAATTCCAGCGAACTTTCCGAACCCTTCTGAATACTTAAATAACATCACTAATGTTTTGGGACATATCATCTGGAAATCGGAACCAATGCCCATTCTCCACCTTGGCACCTTGCCGATGCTGGAAATATTCTCAGTAAGCATGGTTGCACTTGGACTCTACCATTACGATCATGAACTGAGTAAAAACCTGTCACGTTTAGTCCTTGGTGGGTTGTCAATAATCATCCTCCTTCTGGCCGTTAATGCCAACCAACTAGATTTCGCTCTAGTTCTACCGTTTGTCTATTTTGTTTTGGCAGGCGGATTGGTGATCCTATTCACACAATGGAACGAAATTTTTCCAAAAAATCCTATCGCTAGATTGATCGCGATCATACCCATATCGATACTTTTGATTGTAGTCGGCAATTACCACATTGAAAGGTACTTTGTAGCTTGGCCTAACACGCCTGAGGTTGTCGCACAGTATTCCGAAGCTTATACCAAAGTCTACGGCGAATTAGAGCAAAACTCCGCGTACACTGCTGTTTTGAGTTCAGAAAATGAAGTTACCATTATGAAGCCGCTAAGCCTAAAATACAGAGAAGTACTCTTTGTTAGCGATATTTCACAAATCGAGATTAACGAAGAAGAACGGCGGTTAATAATTACAGATGATGCTTTTGTTCAATTAACGAACAAGACGAAGAATAAACTCGGTTCGCCCACGAGAATTGTTCCAAGCGCATATTCTTCGACACCGGCAACACTTTGGATATACGACGTATCGTTATAGAACTAGAGTTGGTTAACTGATAAGATTAAGTAGCAAAAAATAGGAGTTGTTGTATGTTAAACCAAACGAAAATGGTTTTAAAGATGAGAAAACTACAAAAGGAGCTTTCAAAACAAGTTATCGAGGTAGATGCAGGTGATGGTGCTGTTGTGGTAAAGATTAACGGCGAACAGAAAATTAAAAAGATTGAAATTGACCCAGAAATGGTTGACCTAGACGATATAGAGGAATTGGAAGGTTGGGTTGAGTCGGCTATCAAAGAAGCTATAGATAAAAGCCAAAAAATTGCAGCTGAAAAGATGAAGCCAATGATGGGGCAGCTAGGCAATTTAGGTCTTTAGTAACAATGTCAGCTCTCCCTAAAGCATTACAAGAGCTAATTGATGAACTCGGTAAACTCCCTGGCGTCGGACCACGTACCGCAGAGCGCTATGCTTATAGCTTATTGAAACGAAGTCCAGATGTAGCAAGCTCTATTGCCGACTCGTTGCAGACACTTCACGAAAACGTCAAATACTGTCCAGTAACTTTTGCACTAATTGAAGTCAACCAAGATGAGTCTCCACTGTACTCAGACCCAGACCGAGACAAAGCTGTTGTTGCGGTGGTCGAGGAACCGCTAGACGTTATCGCTATCGAGAAAACTGGCCAATTCAAAGGTACCTATCATGTGCTGGGTGGCACCCTGTCGCCTATTGATGGTGTCGGCCCTGAGCAGATTCGAATTGCTGAACTGTTAGAGCGCATCAAAAAAGATGAAGTTAAAGAGGTTATTTTGGCTACTAATGCAAGTGTAGAAGGCGAGTCCACCGCACTCTTTGTTCAAAAGCAAATTGAGGCGGACGGACTAACAGTTAGTCGTCTAGCGCGTGGCCTACCGGTTGGTGTTGACTTAGAATACGCGGATCAAATTACAATTGGCCGTGCGTTAGAAGGCAGACAATTACTATGAATCAATTAATAGCAAAAAAAATCAGTGCAGCAATTTCTGATGCAAAATCGGTCCTAATTATTCAAGCGGAAAACCCAGACGGTGATAGCCTGGGCAGTGCCTTGGCACTTGAACAAATACTAGGTGACCTTGGAAAAACAACTTATCTTTATTGCCCAGTACAGACACCGAACTACCTAAGATATATGGAGGGCTGGAGTAGGGTTAGCGAGGAAATGCCAGTCTCATTCGATTTAAGCATCATCGTTGACACCAGCTCAGCTGCACTTCTAGAGAGAATGTTGACCCCTGAGAACATATCTAAACTGACAAAACACCCAGTACTGATTCTGGACCACCACGACGTTAAGGGTGATATTCCACTCAACACTATTTCATTAAATGAACCCAGTTGCGTTGCAACAGGTGAATTAATATATCTGCTAGCACAGTTAAATTCCTGGAAAGTAAATATGGTTGCGGGAGAGTCTTTAGCATATTCGATACTCTCCGACTCCCTAGGTCTCATGAGTGAAGGCACTAGCGCCAAGAGTATTCATATTATCAGCGAACTGGTTGAGGCTGGAGTTAAACTCAACGAACTCGACCAACACAGGCGCGAATACAGTAAAAAGTCTGAGGACATTTTTCGCTACAAAGGACAGCTTTTCGAACGTGTAGAGTTTAGTCTCGGTGGTTTAGTCGGCATCGTTGTTATCCCGTGGGAAGAGATTCAAAAGTATAGCGATGCCTACAATCCTTCCATGTTAATCCTCGATGAAATGCGTATGGTCGACGGAGTTAAACTTGCCGCAGCGTTCAAAATCTATCCGGACGGTAAAATCACCTGCAAGCTAAGAGCAAACAGTGGCAACCTTCATGCCAATACTATAGCCAAAGCATTCGGCGGTGGCGGACACCCATATGCAGCCGGCTTCAAAGTCCGTGGTAAAGACTTTGTGAAACTCAAGTCAGAGTTTTTGAAAACAATCCAATCCGAGCTTGATGGAAACAATGAGTCTTAGACTTTACAACACCATGTCTAGGAGTAAAGAGGAATTTAAACCTCTTGGTGACGAAGTAACGCTATATGCTTGCGGCCACACGGTTTATGGCGACCCGCACATCGGTAATTGGCGAGCATACATTACCTGGGACATACTGCTAAGAACCCTAAAGGCCAACGGCTACAAGGTTAACCATGTTCAAAACATCACCGACGTCGGTCACCTGACTGACGACGAAGATAGTGGTGACGACAAACTTCAACAAACCGCCAACAAAGAACGAAAAACCGCTTGGGAAGTGGCCGAGTACTACACCCAAAGAACTGAGGAGGGTCGTAAACAACTGAGTATCCTCAAGCCAACGCACAGCCCTAAAGCTACTGACTTCATGAAACAGCAAATCAAGTTAGTCGAACAACTCGAAGCAAAGGGCCTCACTTACGTCATCGATGACGATGGAGTCTATTTTGATACCTCAAAACTCAGCGATTACGGAAAATTAGCCAGGCTCGATATCGATGGGCTCCGTAGCGGTGCTCGTGTGAAGAACGTTGGCAAACGAAACATAACTGACTTTGCTCTATGGAAATTCACACCACTAGGAATTAAGCGAGACATGGAATGGGACAGTCCTTGGGGAAAGGGTTTCCCGGGTTGGCATCTTGAGTGCTCAGTGATGGCAAATAATATTCTCGGCGACCAGATTGATATCCATACCGGTGGCGTCGATCATATACCTATCCACCACACCAATGAAATAGCTCAAACAGAGGCAATAACTGGTAAGGACTTCGTTAAGTATTGGATGCACAACAAGCACATGATGGTTAATGGCACCAAGATGAGTAAATCGCTTGGCAACATTTATACTATTTCTGATTTGTTAGAGCGCAAATATGACCTCAGGGCATTCAGGCTGCTGATACTCACCAGTCACTATAGAACTGAGAGTAATTTTACTTGGAAGTTAATGAACGCCGCGCAGTCCAGACTAAATAGGTGGCAGGCAATGGCCGACCTTCGCTGGCAGACTAACGGCAACGAAGCGACGATAACTGACATATTAACTAAATCAATTTCTGGAGCCAAGCAAGCTTTGAACGACGATCTCGACACACCTCAAACTCTAAAATCTCTAGAAGAAAGTTTCAATTTGTTGGAAAAAACCGGGTTACCTAAAAACGATAAATCAGCTTTTGAAGATTTTCTTGAATTTATCGACGAACGACTTGGGGTAAATCTTTTGCTTGCAGATATTGACCCAAAGACCAAGGAACTTATCAATCGAAGAGAGCAGGCTAGAAAGACCAAAGAATTCGAAAAGTCTGACAAAATTCGAGATAAACTTCTTAAGCGCGGCATAAAACTTAATGATACCTCGAGTGGTACCAATTGGAGCCGGCTCTAGTTTTTTGTCTCTTGCAACATTTTTCGTTGACTTAGATAGTCCTCAAGCAAAATTCTACCTGCGGCTACAATCGGAATTGCCAAGAAACCGCCTAAGATACCGCCTAACGAAAAGCCTACGATGACAGCCGCTAGTATCAAAAGTGGCGAAAGGTTTAGCGCCTTGGCCTGTATAAATGGCTGAACTGTATTGTTTTCAATCTGTTGATAGACAATAAAGAACAGCAACATAATAAGCGCAACTAAAACGGACTGACTTAGGGAGACTATTACGACTATTATCGAACCCATTATTGCGCCTATCATAGGTATCAGGGCGAACATGGCGACAACACCCGCTAGAGCTAGAGCATTAGGTATACCTACTATTAACATCATCGTTAAGCTCGATACACCCGCAAAAAGAGCTATTATCAATTGTCCATTCACGTAGCCAGTTACCACTCCTTGCATCTGCGACGCAAGTTTTTTGTTGTGTTCGAGCTTCTTTTTGGGAGTGTAAGCCCAAAAACGCTCCATCCAAGTCGGGCCTTCTATGAGCATAAAGAAAGTCAGTACCAACACTGTCAGAACTGATACGATTCCACCGACGACCTTACCGGCGCCAGAGACAACAGGTGAGACAACGCCGCTCAGTTCATTCTTTGCATTCTCAACTAGTTGATCCGCCTCGTCCTGCAGATCATATTTATCGATAAACTCGGCAATAACACCTCCATCGCTGCTGTCACGAAGGTTCTCAAGCTTTTCTGGAATCGTATTAATTAGTGCAGTTGACTCACTAATAATTGGCGGAAACGTCAAATAAATAAAACCGCCAACAACTAAAAGTACGGCCATGTAGGCGATTGCCGTTGCCAGGCCTCTGCCACCCTTACCCTTGGTGATCCGAGAGGCAATGTAGTTCACTGGCTTGTTCAAAGCCAGTGCCAAAAAGAAGGAAAACAAAAGCAAGAGTATGGCGTGTTGAATTTGGATAAACATTTGTACCGACACCCATACGGCAGCAATTAATAAAGCTACCCTAATTATTGTCCTGTTTTCTATGTCTAGCTTTACCCTCATTGCTATACAGTATAACCTAAATTTACTTAGTCTCTATACAACTCTAGAAGTTGCTGCCCTACGTTGTTGATATCGTACTTTTTGACTTCCTTGGTCTGCCATTTTCTCAGCTTACTGGCTAATTTGTTATCGTTCAAGAGCAAGTCAATTCTCGTGCCGAATTCTGCGGTATCAAGCGGATCAATTAAGAGTTTCGACTGCTCTCCCAGAACAGTCTCGTAGCCGGGGTTGTTGCCGCCAAGTGTCAATACGCCGCTTGCCATCGCCTCAATTAGCACTATTCCAAAGCTTTCGCCACCTGTCGACGGGTAGACCGCAAGGTCTGCCGAGGCAATGTAGTCCGCTTTGGTGTCCTCGGGAATGAAGCCTTCAAATACAACCTTCTCGCCTAGACCATATTGTTTAGCTAGCGACTCCAAACTTCCCCTGAGCGGCCCATCGCTTACAACTATTAGACGTCTATTATCAAAAAGTCCTCTATTGTCGAGCCAATGCACAGCCTCGATCAAATGTTCACAACCTTTTCGTTTCACTAATCTGTTTAAAAACAAGATGTTCTGTTTGCCGTCGTCGAATTTTTTTAGCTTGGTTCCAGCGGAAAACTTAATCAAATTGACTGCGTTGGGGATTACCTTCGTCTCAACACCATAATATTTTTTAGAAAAAGCCTGAGCTGCACTTGAGACGCTGACTATTTCATTAATACGTTTCTTTGTCCTTAGTTGTGCAACACCTAGTGCTTTCGTACCGTAGTTTTCAAGCCACGACGCACCTACTATATGAAAAGTGCCAACAATTCTTGTTTCAGGCGAAGCCTCGCTTATAACTCTGCCGCTCATTAACGGATTGTAGGGTATCTGAACGTGAAGTACGTCATATTCATGTTTGTCTAAAATCTCTCGTATATTCGCTTTATTGGCGGGTAAGGGAAGGGTTAATTTATTTTGATTTCCCGTTACAGCAAAATTCTTAGCCATAGAATGAACAGTTAAGTCGGGATTGGCTTTCGGGTCGCTCTCACCAACCAAATAATGGACTACATGCTCACGTTTCATCAGCCACCTGCCAACCGTCTTAATGTATTGCTGAACACCGTCAGCTCTGTCTAAGCTATCGTCAAAAACAATACCGATTCTCATGTTCTAGCCCTCCCGACGAACTAAATCTTTGTATATTGTCTCATACTCATCGACTACAACTCTATAATCATACTTGCTAACTCTTTTGGAGGCCCATTTTTTGTACTCACTCCTTGCTTCCTCGTCGTAGAGTAATTTTTTAATACGGCTTGCAAGCAAGCTTGGTTTGGTAGGGTCGACTAGATACTTGTCGGACATATCTCCAGTAGCAAACCTATAGCCTGCGTTGTCGCCGGCAACATACGGCACCCGCATTGCCATCGCCTCCAACAAGACGATCCCGAAGCCTTCTCCATATGGAGCGGGGGAGCAGTAGAGATCGGCTGATGCATACAGTCGAATTTTTGTTTCATCATCGACAAACCCCAGAAACTCGACATTCGGCAGCTCATAGGTTGACACATACGACTCCAGCCTCTTTCTCATATCGCCGTCACTGGCAATCACCAACCGTATGTCATCGTGCTCCTCGACCAATTGTCGGTATGCTTTCAAAAGCAGATCTGGCCCTTTTCTCTTTTCTAACCGATTAACAAATAGTATCGTTTTGAGTTCATCAGAATATTGGGGCAAGGGTTTAACTTTTTCAGAATCATACTTGGTCAGATCAACACCATTATAGATAATCTGGACCTTCTCTTTAAGCAAGCTGTTAATGTGATCTGCAGCCGGTTCGGATGCCGCTACCATGTAGTCAATGTCCTTGATGAAAGATTTGGTATAGGGCTTGACCGCCTTGCCGATAGTTTTATATATCCAAGCTTCAGGAAGTTTGGCGTGAAAAGTTGCTACGATCGGGCACGCAGCTTTGTCGATGATTTGTCTTGGGAGCATTGGTACCCATGGCTCATGGAAATGAAGCAAGTCGTACTGCTGCTCCTCAAGGTACCTGGCAATCTCTCTTAAGCCAGCATGCAACGAGACGTCAGCCTTGGTTCTAAAAGGAGTATTGAGTTCTGTTGAGGTGCCTATCAAATGCACGCCCTCAGGGGCCAGCCGCTCGTTTTGTCTTGGGTTTGGTGTAATTACGTTGACTTCGTAACCACGCGCTATTAACTCCCTTTGGTGCGCAAAAACAGCTTCTTGCACACCACCGGGCCTAAAAACGTTATACGGACAGACTATACCTATCTTCATCTTGGCAATAAGTATAGCAAAATCACTTCGCTAGAATCTTCTTTATTGAGTCAGGATAAATTTTCGCTACGTCCTCTTCGCTACCGATAACACTTGGTGCGTGTACGTCAAGGCTGGCCTGGAATGTTGAGCTTTGTTTGTATAACTTACCGAGAGTAGAGCTGACAGATTCGCTATCAAAATACTGATCAGCAGGTGTTACCATGTCGTACAAATTTAGATCTATAGGTTTGCCAGATTTGGTCAAATCTAAGTCAGAGAGAACCTTGTAGGTGTAGAATTTTGTCCTAGCGTCGTTTGAAGACCAGAGTTCTAGCTCCATTTCAACTGCCTCCTTTTGCTTACTTTTAGATTCATGACGATATTTTGGGTTGGGGTTGAGAATACGAAAAACTGCAAACATTAGCCTAAGTGACAGTTTGTTGAATATTAGCTTCTCTACGAACATGCTTCCGAGCTTGCTGCTGCCAATTAAGATACTAAGTTTGACCAGTGGCCTGCTAAACGTTTTTATTGAGAAATCCTCTGTTCTGCCAAATCCGACAAAACTAATAACGAACTCAATGTTGCGACTCATTTTCGGGTACTTTTGCAACATCCTTGTAACTACCAAAAACCCGAATGACATCGCCACGATTCTTATTCGTTTTTCATCAAGTTTATACGTTTTAAGGCAGGTGTACAGATAGTCTGCGTAGCTGTCTAGATCTGGCAACCTGTTTATTTCATAAAAACTATCCATACCGCCAAAACCAGGTAAATCAGGCATCCAAACCCGACCGTAACGGCTGTGAAACTTAGCGGTTGTATACATTCGTTCTAACGAGGAGTGTATTCCATATACCACTAGAATATCTAAATCCTGATCGTCACAGGCTTCAAGCTTCAGAATTCGCCCATGCAAACCGCCAATGTTTAGTTCAGACAACTCTTTGTTTGGTATTTTTATCATTACACTAGCTACATAGTTTAATAGTCTGAACTCACAGGTTCAAGTATACTGTCTGTAAAGATGGATAGACTTCGCAATTACATAAAACGACCGATACGAAAAATAGCCGAGTGGACTAATAATTTTTCTGGTGGCAAAATCGTGCCTAATCACATAACTTGGGCAGCCTTAATTCTTCATCTACCGATACTATTTGCAATCGTGGCCGAACAATATCTAGCTGCTGCACTGATGTTGGCAGTATTCGGCTTGCTAGACAGTCTGGACGGCGAACTAGCTAGAGTGCAGGGTAGAGCTTCAAAAGCTGGTATGTTGCTAGACGCTTCCACGGATAGGATTAAGGAGAGTTTAGTCATGATCGGCCTGAGTTACCGCTTCGCCATAGACAATGACCCTAGAGCAGTTCTAGCTACAATAATCGCTCTAAGTGGTGCCTACAGTGTCAGCTATATCAAGGCAAAAGGTGAGACCGCCCTAAAAGACACTAAACTTAGCTCTCAAGAAATAAACCGTACATTTCAGTCTGGTTTAATGCGCTATGAAATACGAACAGCGCTATTAGTCTTGGGGCTAGCTTTCACCCAACTCCTGCTGCCAATCCTCTGGGTCATCGCTGTTCTGTCTTGGATGACGGCTTTTTACAGACTCAGCAGCATAACCAAAAAGATCTCTGAAATTACGTGAAACTCTACTTCGTTCGACACGGCCAGACTAATTACAACCGCCTAGGGATTCTGAACGACGACCCTGAGGTTAATGTCCACCTTACAAACAAAGGGAAGAAACAGGTGGCGCAAACAGCCCAGGAGCTAAGGAACACTGAATTGACACACATATATTCCAGCCAATTACCCAGAGCGGTCGAGACCGCCAAGATCATCAATGCCTACCATAAGCTACAAATAAAACTGGATTCCAGGCTCAACGAAAATCGAACTGGCTACAACGGTAAGCCGTGGTTCTTCCGATGGGTCACATTCAAACTGTCACATCGACCGTTCACCAAGAAATTTCGTGGCGCTGAATCACTGCAAGAAAGCCAATTACGGGTTGTTGCTTTCCTGGACGAAATTAAGCAAAGACACCCTGACGATTCTGTTTTAATCGTTGGTCACGCAAATACTGGTTGGATTATCGGAGGCTACGTTAATAATTATTCAATTGAGGAGACTTTTCGTGGCCACATTCCGAACGGTCAAGTGCAACAATACGAGCTATAGCGATGAACCTCACCGTGGTATTATAAACGCAAGCATAAATGGGGATATATGAGCGAGATAATCTTCGCCTTGTGGTTTTACTTACCAGCCGGAAACGCCAACATGGCGCCTGTCTTCGCGAAAAAAATTAGTTTTCTACGCCCGTTAGACAGACCTCTTGATTTCGGCAAAACTATTGGTGGTAAGAGAATCTTTGGGGACCACAAAACTTTTCGCGGGTTGTTGGCTGGTTACGTTGCTGCTTGGCTGGCCTTTGTGTTACAAGTTT
>VAPH01004167.1_pt1 | contig 13275 bp, 11 predicted proteins | sample 3393861 | NCBI WGS metagenome assembly VAPH01 (sample SAMN08290439, study PRJNA428436) | hydrothermal vent metagenome | isolation source: Deep-sea hydrothermal vent chimney | place: Atlantic Ocean: South-mid Altantic Ridge | reverse complement strand
ATTTGTCCACCCGCTTTTACGATAAATTTAGCCTTGCTTAATTTCATGAGCACATATTCCTGGACACTATTTCTCTATAGTTTTTTTAGTTTTAGCCCCGGCCTATTCAGACGCATACAAGCTTGTCAGTACTACCTGCTCGGCAGTTTATTTAACATGTAGGTATCACGGGCATGTTTGGCGCGCTTGAAAATTTCTTCAAGCTCTGCTGCATCGCCTTCTGCTATAAGATTTATGATGCGGTCCAGGTCACTGCGATACTGCTTTAAAACGCGGGTAATAGCATCCCGGTTACCAGTGCATATATCTCGCCACATGACAGGATCACTGGAAGCGATTCTGGTAAAATCTCTAAAACCACCTGCGGCGAAACTAAAAATTGTTTCGTGATCGTCACCACGCACCAGGCTATCGACGAGCGCATAAGCAAGTATATGAGGCGCATGACTGCAAGCTGCAAAAACCTCATCATGACTATTGGCGTCCATCTCTACTACCTGGGCACCGGCCGCCACCCACATAGCGCTGACCTTATCCACTGCCGTCCTGCTGGTTTCTTCGACCGGTGTTAATACCACACGGTGATCGGCAAATAATTCGGCATAAGATGCCTCGGCACCGGATAATTCTGCACCGGCAATGGGATGACCAGGCACATAATTCTCAAACTGGGAACCTAAGGCGGCAGACGCGTCAGAAATAATTGATTGTTTAATACTGCCAACATCGGTCAGCACGGCATTTGTTGGTACGGATTTGGCAATTTCTATAAATAATTCTTTCATGGCGGCAACAGGTACAGACAAGACAATCATGTCTGCATCAGCGACCGCCTGCGAGACAGAGACCGCCCCGATATCAAGAATGCCAAGATCCACAGCTCGCTGCAGGTTTTCCGGGTGCCTGCCATAACCGATTATTTCACTGGCATAATCGGCCTTTCTCAAGGCCTGGGCCAGTGAGCCGCCAATAAGTCCGGTACCAATAATTGCCAGTTTGTTGATCATTTTGATAATAATACTTGCTTTAACGCAGCAATGAATTTTTCATTCTCTTGCTCAGTGCCAACGGTAATACGAAGATAATCGGGCATATCATAATTAGCAACTGGACGGACAATAACCCCTGACCGGAGCAGTTTTTCGTAGACATTAGTCGCGCTGAGCGCCATTGAATCCTGGCCTGCTTTAACGGCAACAAAGTTTGCCACTGATGGAATATAGCTCAAACCCATTTTATCAAAGGCATTTGTTAATTGCGCCATGCCCGTCTGGTTAATTTTTTTACTTTTTTCAATAAACGCTACATCATCCAAAGCAGCTTCGGCAGCTGCCAGTGCCAGGCTATTGACGTTAAAAGGTTGTCGGACACGATTGAGAATATCGGCAATACTGTTATTTGAAATGCTATAACCTACTCGCAAGCCCGCCATTCCATAGGCCTTGGAAAATGTTCGGGTAACAATGACATTGGGAAAGTCTTTTAACAGTGTCAAACCATCTGGATAATCTGGTTCAGTCACATATTCAAAGTAGGCCTCATCAAGCACCACGATAATATTTTCCGGTAATTGCTCCAGGAATCCCTGCATTGAAGAAGCATCAACCCAGGTCCCGGTTGGGTTATTTGGATTTGCCAGGAATAGCAACCGGGTAGCCTCTGATACGGCAGCCAACATGGCGTCCAGATCGTTGCCCCAGTTTTTGGCAGTCGTCACTACGGCTGTGGCGCCGGATGCCTGAACAACCAGCGGGTAAACGGCAAAACTGTGCCGCGAATAAATGGCCTCATGGCCCGGCATCAGAAAAGCACGCCCGATCAACTCGAGAATATCGTTTGATCCATTTCCTAAAGTGATTTGTTCTTCGGCGACACCAAGTTTGACGGCCAGTTTTTTACGTAAACCGAAACCATTTCCGTCTGGGTAACGCGCCAACCCGGCCAGGTTCGCTGCTATTACCCTGGTCGCCATGGGGCTGGGGCCAAGGGGGTTTTCGTTAGAAGCAAGTTTAATAATATTTTTTAAGCCGAGTTCGCGCTCCAGCTCAGCAACAGGTTTACCGGGCTGATAGGGACTCAGGCCCTGGACACCTTTTGTGGCAAGGGGTAAAAAATCATTGTCCATGATTTATAAAACTGCCTTGGGGTACGAGCCGAGTAGTTTCAAAAATGCCGCATCTTTTTTTAATTCTGCAATCGCAGCAGAAACATTTTTATCTTTAATGTGGCCATCAATATCAAGAAAAAAAACATATTCCCACATGGCCCGACGTGACGGCCTGGATTCAATTCTTGTTAAGTTAATGCTATGTTTTGCCAGGGCTGAAAGCAGATCATGCAAGGCGCCCGGTCTGTTAGTACCGGAAACAAGCAAGGTGGTTCTGTCATTGCCACAAGGCTCAGCCTCGAGACTGCCGATAACAAGGAACCTGGTTGTATTATCCGGCTTATCTTCAATATTGGATGCCATCTCATCGAGGCCATACAAACTGGCAGCCGCATCACTGGCAATGGCTGCGATATTTTTATTACCCGCTGCTATTTTTGCCGCCTCGGCATTGCTGCTGGTGCCGGTCCTGGTAATGCCAGGCAGGTTTGCATCCAGCCATTCACGACATTGCGCTAAAGACTGTTGGTGCGAGGTCACCTCTTTAATTGCTGATAAATCTTTACCTTTGCCAAGTAAATGATGATGGACCCGTAGTTCAACTTCACCACAAATCATCAATGGCGAATCAATAAATGAGTCCAGCGTGTGGTTAACAATGCCTTCAGTTGAATTTTCTATTGGCACAATACCATAACGGGCATCGCCGGATTCCACTTCGCGAAAAACTTCGTCAATGGCGCCCAGGGGTACGGTATTCACCGAATGACCAAATTGTTTGATTGCCGCTTCCTGGGTGAATGTACCCTCAGGCCCCAGGAATGCAATATTCATAGTTGATTCCAGGGCCAGGCAGGCAGACATGATCTCCCGGAACAAGCGGGCAATTTCTTCGTTTGACAGGGGGCCGGTATTTCTTTCCTGAACACTTCTAAGCACCGCCGCTTCACGTTCCGGGCGGTAGAAATTATCACTGCCAGCCTCACGCTTGACCGTCGCCACCTCTTCGGCACAACGGGCACGATCGCTGATTAATGCCTGTAGTTGTATATCTATGGCATCAATACGTTCTCGCAGTTGTTTCAGTTGAGCAACAGATGACTTTGCGTTATCTGCTGGTTTTTGAGCTCCTTTCATATTTGTATCCAGTTACCATTGGCTTTTAAATTACCCGGACACTCTTGACACCTTCAATTGCGGTAATACTTTTGATGACCGAGTCCGGCACAGTGCTATCAACATCTACTAATGTATAGGCAATGTCCTGTTTGGACTTGTTAACCATATCATGAATATTAAGATTCGCATCAGCCATGGCCGTAGAAATTTGGCCAACCATATTGGGAACATTGGCATTTGCGATCAATATCCGATATTTGGTCTCACGGGCAGCAACAACTTCCGGGAAATTTACAGAATTTCTAATATTGCCGTTCTCGAGGTAGTCCCGAATTTGCGAGGCGACCATGATCGCACAATTGTCCTCGGCTTCTTTAGTCGACGCGCCAAGATGCGGCAAGGTAATAACTCGATCATGATTTTTCAAGAGATTGGTTGGAAAGTCACAAACATAGGCACGCAGTTTACCGGCCTTGATGGCACCGGAAACGGCTTCATCATCGACAATTCCCTGGCGGGCAAAGTTCAGGATGGTGGCACCTGGGCGCATGATTTTCAGGCGCGCCTCGTTAATCATTTTATTGGTGGCATCAATTAATGGCACGTGAAACGTAACGTAATCAACATTACGCAGCAGTTCTTCTATGTTGGCCGCTTTTTTGACAGATGCCGATAGCTGCCAGGCACCCTCGATGGTAATACCCGGATCAAAACCAATCACGTTCATGCCCAGGTCAATGGCGACATTGGCGACATAACGACCAATGGCGCCCAGCCCGACTACACCAAGTGTCCTGCCGGGTAATTCAACGCCGGCAAAATTCTTTTTACCAGCTTCTACTGCTTTGCCAATTTCTTCGTCAGACCCTTCAAGGTGTTTGGCAAAATCCCATGCCTGGCAAATATCGCGACTGGCTAACAACAGGCCGGCCACGACCAGTTCTTTTACTGCGTTGGCGTTGGCGCCGGGGGCGTTAAAAACCGGTATCCCCAGGCCCGTCATTTTATCGACAGGAATATTATTAACACCGGCACCGGCCCTGCCAATTGCTTTTAAGGAAGCAGGAATTTCCATGTCATGCATTTTAAATGAGCGCAACAGGATGGCATCCGGGTCACTGAATTTATCAGCAATGTCGTAATCACTTTTGGGAAGCCTGTCCAGGCCCTCGCTTGAGATATTATTAAGAGTAAGAATTTTGTGCACGTTTAGCCTTTTTGAGTCTGAAATTGTTTCATAAAATCAACCAATGCATCGATACCTGCTTCCGGCATGGCATTGTAAATACTGGCGCGCATGCCGCCTACCGAACGGTGACCCTTTAATTGCACCAGTCCTGCTTTTTTACTTTCTTCCAAAAATACTTTATCAAGCGCGTCATCTTTTAAAATGAACGGGACATTCATGATGGAACGGCAATCAATCGCCACCGGGTTACGATAAAACCCGCCTGAATTATCGATAGCGTTGTAAAGTTTTTCTGCCTTGCGATGATTAACTTTGCCCATGGCGTCGAGGCCACCAGATTTTTTTAACCATTGAAAAACCAGCCCTGCCATATACCAGGAGTAGGTAGGCGGTGTGTTGTACATGGAATCACTATCGGCAAAAGTTTTATAATTCAACATGGCCGGCACCTGGGGTCCGGCATGGCCAATCAAGTCCTCGCGGATAATAACGATTGTTAATCCGGCCGGACCAATATTTTTTTGGGCACCGGCATAAATAATTCCGTACTTGCTGACGTCTATTGGCCGGGACAAGATGCTGGAAGACATATCAGCAACAAGCGGTTTGTCGCCGGTCTCGGGGATCCAGCCAAATTCGGCTCCGGCGATTGTTTCGTTTGGCGTGTAATGAACATAAGCGGCGGCATCACCCATATTCCAGTCAGCCTGCACCGGGATGTTTGTAAACTTGTTCTCCTGGGTATCGACAGCCACATTCACATCACAGTATCGTTTGGCTTCGGCAACAGCCTTCTTCGACCAATGACCGGTAAAGGCATAATCTGCGTTACCAGCGTTACCCGGTGCGCATAAATTCAAGGGCACCATGGCAAATTGAGTCGATGCGCCGCCCTGCAGGAATAACACTTTGTAATTCTGCGGTATAGCCATTAACTCACGCAGGTCTGTCTCTGCTTGCTGGGCAATACCTATGAATTCTTTACCGCGATGGCTCATCTCCATAATCGATGTGCCACTGCCCTGCCAGTCCAGGAGTTCTTGCTGGGCCTGTTCTAATACAGGCTGTGGTAATGCTGCGGGACCAGCGCTGAAATTAAATACTCTTGCCATTGATTTACTCTATTATAAAATTAAAGAAATTGTTTTTTACTGAAAATAAGCCGCGACCATCGTAATTTTAACAGCCACAATAATTAATCGTCACTACCCGGGTGTTTATTCAGATCCTTTCCCGGATTCAGTGTCCGTCTCTGAATCAGTTTCTGGGCCTGCTTCAGTCTCGGAAGTCTGCTCGGCCTGAACCGATTCAGGCTCGACAATGCTGTCCATTCCTACCAGTCGCTCATCGTCTCCCAACACAATTAACCGTACACCCTGGGTGTTACGACCCATGGCCGAGATTTCCTTCACTCTTGTCCTGATTAATGTACCGCCACTTGTGATTAGCATGGTCTCATCATCATCAGCGGTCAGGATTGCACCAACCACATCACCTCGTTTTTCACTCACCTGGATCGATATCACGCCCTGGCCGCCACGTTTATGGACCGGGTAATCGGTAATCAGGGTGCGCTTGCCATAACCGAGTGACGTTGCTGTCAACACCGAGCAATTATTTATGTCGCTTTCAGAAATTATCTGTGAAATTACTTTATGGCCTTCCTTGAGCAATATACCGCGAACACCACGGGCACTCCTGCCCATTGGCCTGACATCGGTTTCACCAAACCGCACCACCTTGCCAATGTTGCTAAATAATAAAATATGGCTATTGCCATTGGTCAGGCCAACGTCAACCAGCTGATTGCCTGCTACCAGCTCAATAGCGATTATGCCATTTGACCGTGGCCGCGAGAATTCCTTCAGGGCCGTCTTTTTAACGGTGCCATCGGATGTGGCCATGAAAACAAATTTATCTTCTTCGTATTCACGAATTGGTAAAATCGCATTTAATTGTTCGCCGTCCTGGAAAGGAAGCAGGTTAATAATAGGTTTGCCCCGGGCACCACGACCGGCCTGGGGAATCTCATAAACCTTGAGCCAGTAAACTTTGCCCTTGCTGCTAAAACACAAAATCGTGTCATGGGTGTTAGCGACAAACAACTTGTCAATAAAATCTTCTTCTTTCATGCGGGTGGCCGATTTACCGCGACCGCCACGTCGTTGCGCCCGGTACTCGTCCAGGACCTGGGCCTTGACATAACCGGCATGGGAAAGTGTCACCACCACATCTTCTTCAGTAATAAGGTCTTCTACCCTTAAATCCTGCTTGCTCTGAATAATTTCTGTGCGCCTGTCATCGCCATATTTTTCGCTAATGGCTATCAACTCTTCCTGGATAACCGTCCTGAGTCGATCAGGGTTGCGTAATATGTCCAGCAAGTCTTCAATGCGGACAAGCAACTCAAGAAATTCTTTGTGAATTTTTTCTGTTTCAAGACCGGTTAACCGGTGCAGGCGCAAATCAAGAATGGCTTGTGCCTGGGCATCAGACAAATGATATCCGCTCTTGGTCAAACCATAAATGGCATCCAGGTCTTCAGGTCGCGACAAAGACGTATCAGACTCGGACAACATTTTCGCGACCAGGCTGGCGGCCCATGATTTGGTCATCAGTTTGGACTTGGCTTCTGCCGGGTCATTTGCCGACCTGATGAGGGCAACTATTTCATCAATGTTTTCCAGGGCAACCGCCAGGCCTTCCAGGATATGGGCACGTTCCCGCGCCTTGCGCATATCAAACAATGTCCGACGCGTAACCACGTCACGACGGTGACGGACAAAACAAACGATGATTTCTTTCAGGTTAAATAATTTTGGCTGGCCATTATCGAGGGCAACCATATTAATGCCGACCACATTCTGCATGGCCGTGTGCTGGTATAAATTATTAAGTACGACGTCGGCCACTTCACCACGCTTGAGCTCAATGACCATGCGCATGCCGGACTTGTCAGACTCGTCACGCAAACCGGATATACCTTCCAGGCGACCCAGCTTGACCAGCTCGGCAATTTTTTCCAGCAGCCTGGCTTTGTTAACCTGGTAAGGCAGCTCGGTAACAATAATTTTTTGACGACCGCGTTTTTCTTCGGTTTCAATCTCAACCCGGGCCCGGACATAAATCTTGCCGCGGCCGGTTCGGTAAGCATCGCGAATGCCGCTACTACCATTGATAATGGCCGCCGTGGGAAAATCGGGTCCCGGGATGTGCTCCATCAGCCCATCCAGTGTAATTTCTTCGTTATCGATATAGGCAAGCGTGGCCTTAATGACTTCTACCAGGTTATGAGGCGGTATCGTGGTCGCCATACCCACCGCAATGCCGGCAGAACCGTTAACAAGCAGGTTGGGGATTTTTGCCGGCAACACATCGGGGATATGTTCGGTACCATCATAGTTGGGAGAAAAGTTGACGGTTTCTTTTTCAAGATCGGACAGCAACTCGTGGGCAATGCGTGCCATCCGTATCTCGGTATAACGCATGGCCGCCGGGGCATCACCATCGACGGAACCAAAGTTACCCTGGCCATCGACCAGCATGTAACGCAATGAAAACGGCTGCGCCATACGCACAATGGTGTCGTAAACAGCGGTATCGCCATGGGGATGATATTTACCAATGACATCACCGACGACACGGGCGGATTTTTTATAGCCCTTGTTATAGTCATTGCCCAGCTCATGCATGGCAAACAGGACACGGCGATGAACCGGTTTCAGGCCATCGCGGACATCGGGCAAGGCGCGACCAATAATCACGCTCATGGCGTAGTCCAGGTAGGACCGCTTCATTTCATCTTCCAGGTTGACCGGAATCGTTTCTTTGGCGAACTCGTCAGTCATTAGCAGTCAATCTGGATGTGTACAAATTAAATTTCATTAATAGCCATTTTAGCGACAGCAGCATCGTTGCTACGCACTTATTTAGTTTCCGTCAGGTATGTTCTGTCAGGATTATGTAAAAATGTAGTCGTAAAATACCAGTACTTTATTACCCGGTATTTAAAAGTAATGCGGTCGTGACGTAATCCGCGATTAACTCCAAAAGACCTGAAATCCGGGCGATATTTTAGCATGATGAGGGCCTAAACAGCAGCCTGAATGTGCCCTAAATAGATAAATAATTGAGAAATATTGAATGCCTGCCCGGGGTCAGGCAGATGGCCTATTTTGCCATCAGTTCCTGCATTTTTTTAAGCGTCGGATTGGTCACAATCCCGCGCTCGGTGACAATAATATCCACCAGCTCCGCTGGCGTGACATCAAAGGCCGGGTTCCAGGCCCTGGCGCCATCCGGGGCAATGGCATTACCTCCAACCCGCAGTATTTCGTCCTCAGACCGTAATTCAATCGGGATGTTATCACCGTCGGCAGTGGCCATATCGACGGTACTGGTCGGTGCCACTACCATGAATTTCACCCCGTGACGTTTGGCCACCACAGCCAGGCTGTAGGTGCCAATCTTGTTGGCGACATCACCATTAGCAGCAATACGGTCTGAACCGACAATGGCCCAGCTCACTTTGCCCTGTTTCATCAAATATGAGGCGGCGCCCTCGGCAATCAGGGTCACCGGGATTTTTTCCTGCACCATTTCCCAGGCGGTTAACCTGGCGCCTTGCAACCACGGCCGGGTCTCGTCGGCATAAACCATGCTTATTTTTGACCGGGAAAAACCGGCCCGAATCACACCCAGGGCCGTGCCATAGCCACCCGTGGCCAGGGCCCCGGCATTGCAATGGGTAATAACGCCACTGTCGGCAGCAATATGGGCAGCGCCCAACTCCCCCATTTTGTAATTAGCGGCAATATCATCGGCGTGAATTTTTTGCGCCGCTTCTAAAAGTCGTGGCACCGGATCGCCGCTGGTAATATCAGCCATTACCGCTTTCATTCGATTTACGGCCCAGGCAAGATTAATCGCGGTCGGTCGAGAATTTTCCAGGGTTTCCAGGTCAGCCTAGATTGTTTGCTGCCAATTGCCGGCATCCTGTGCAAAATGGGATCGCGCCGCCAATACCACCCCATAGGCCGCAGTAATACCAATAGCCGGTGCACCCCGCACCACCATATCTGTAATCGCCCTGGCGACCTCCAGCACATCCTCGTAATCACGCATTTGTACAAGCTGTGGCAGGATTCGCTGATCAAGCAGCTGTAAATGATCTTCAAACCAGCGAATGGGTCGCAAGGAATCGTGGGTTTTGGTGTCTTGTATCATTGAATTTGGCAAGGTCAAATCTGACTTTTTAAGGTAATGTGAATTATTGTATCAGCAATGAATTTGTTCTGTGCAATCATACGCAAGTGCATCAATATCAGCCAGACGAAATTAATAAGGAGCATTTTCACTACTGACCCACATAATAAATACATAAGCACATTAAAAGTCTTTCTGTCTACAATGCCATGTTACTTAACAGAGTATGGATATGAAATAATAAAACAGGTAGTACGTCATACCGCGCGCCCGAACGAAGTGACAAAGTACTCTTGGGGTGCAAGCGGGTATGACGATTTTGTGGACAGTAGTGGAGCGGGTTAGTATTTTTTGCAATCTTTCCCGAAGCCAATTTTGTGATTGCCCTGTCTACGATCTAGATTTATGATAAAGGAATTAAATATAATTAAAGCCAGGTTATCGATTGAGTATATTAGCAATAAATGATTAGCCATTTTTTCATTAACGAATACGCTGCCAAAAATTCATCGGGGAAACAAATATGAGTACAATGTTTATGGTGGGAATCGCTATTGCTGCGATAGGTGGTATCTGGTTGTTGGTGCTGGCTTTTCGAGAAAGTTTTATTTGGGGCATAGGTTTTATCATTGTCCCCTTTGTCAGTCTCATTTTCGTCGCCCTGCACTGGGGCAAAGCATGGAAACCATTTCTCATAAATGTTGTTGGCGGCGCACTGATTTTTGCCGGGTTCACGTCTAATTTACCGAGTGCATACGAAATAGAAATGCTCAACCGGGCGCAGGAAGAAGTCACAAAACAACTGGAAAGTGGCGCAATAACTGCGCAGGAAGCGCAACAAGAACAAATGAAAATAATGCAAGCCCTGGCCGGGGGTGAAAAATACCAAAGCAACTTCGGCAAAAAAGATTCTGCCCCCGAGCGATCCCTTGGTTATACCCTCAGGTCTGCTGAACCCGAACCAGAAACACTCACAGATTCAGAAAAAAAGGCTATCCAGAAAGAGAAAATACAACAAGCCATCAAGAATGAATCAAAATACAAGCAGTTAGTAAAGGCCAGTGGCCGAAAAAAGGGTTTTATTATTATTCATGAAGATGACGCCGAGAAATATATTGGTGAAGAAATTAAAGTCACCATGAAAAAGGGTCAAATAAGAAACGGCGTGTTAATAGATACTGGCAAGAACACATTGCTGGTAGAAAAAAGAACAAGATCAGGCAAGTATTCATTTAACCTGGAAACAAAAAGAATCAAAAAAATAGAAGTAAAAACCTGGCTGGACTAGCAGACGCTCTAAAAAACAGCAGCATCACATGTTTGATTTTATGATAGCCACCAACTTGCCCTCATAACCAAAGAAATTATGACCCATTCCAGCGATGGTATAATTATTAAACTGTTTTGAATAATTATGATCGATCGAGCGATCTTGCTCACCGTTGATTATTATAAATAATTATAACAAATTTTAACTACGATCCGTCTTACTCGAATTTTGCAGGAAATTCCTGGTAATTTACACCTTCCAAACCAAGCCCCAGGGTATAGGTTTTATCTTCTGGCAATACTTTAACCATAAAACTTACCCGGGACTCATCAGGCCTAACTTCCTGGAACACGACATAGACTCGCCGGGCTTCCATTTCAACTTTTAGTTCGTACTGTATACTCGAGATCTGCCCGTCACGCTTGCTTTTGTATTTCAAACCAAAGCTGTGTTCACCGGGCAATACTCGCACCCACAAACCACCACCCGCGCCCTTAGGGACATGGGGTTTTCCATCTACAGAAGCAATCGTAACATCATAAGGCTGACCCTTAACAACCACCGCAAACACGGAAGTATCATTCAGGGGATGACTTTTGTCTGAGTACATAATGTACGGTTCAGCGTGCGAGACACAGCCCGAAAGAACCAGGAATAAAAATAATAATACAGTTAATTTTTTCATGGTGGCTACTTAAAAAAACATTCTCAACCTATCCATTCACATGTTGCACGCAAAAACTACAAGCGCGAATAATTTCTTAACAGCAGATCGAAACTAACTTTGAATTTTAAGGCCAGAGCGAACACTACATATTGAGCTTTAACTCTGGCCTTAAATATTCAGGGAAAAATAATTATTTACAATTTTTCCATCATTTCTTTAAAAAGTGGTTCAGCAATATCTGCTGCCGCTTTTAAATTTGGATCAGGATATAAAATATTCATATATTGTGGGTTTAATAAAGATATTTCAGTTAGCTTGCCTTTTTTATATACCCCTATATTGCCGCAAGGAACTAAAGCACTAATTTTTAGCCCGGCTTTAAAAGCTACTTTACCGGCCTTTTTTATGCAAATCTTTACGAGTATAACGGTTCCTTTCTTTACTTTGTCATCACCAAGATAGACCCATTTTTTTTCTTTAGAATATTTTTTAATTGAACTCACTACTTCAGTCATCGATTTTGATGTAGTTTTTATTATGAAAATATCATTTGATGATGAATCTGACCATGCGAAATTGGCCGTTACAAGCGTAATTGAAACTAAAGACGTCAAAGCTAAAATATTTTTCCATTTTTTTTTCATTAAATTATCCTTTTAATTGACCTTTTAAAATTGTTAGTTGGCAGAAGTGCGATAGTATAATCGCACCATCTATTGAATCAAGTAAATATCATATTTAGGGCCGCCCCTGAGCCGGTCACGGTTTTAGATAGCAGAAAGATAATTTATGTCATTGTTCGGTTGGGCAGTACATTCATTGCTCGCAGGCTGGGGTTCTGAAGTCTTACTCTAGCCCTAAATATTTTAATTATTCATCGAGGGTGCTATAGATCACTCTCTGCGCCGTTAGATTTTAGCGGAACGAGCAAAAGGTAGAAAATCCAGGCTACTTTCTCACTACCGCACGTTCTACCTGATGCTGAAATTAAAATAAATTTTTAGCAGTATTTTTCATCTCTTTTAAACATTAATTTTTCTGGATCATCAATAGTAGAAAAGCCAAACTTTTTATATAAGCTATGTGCACTTTTTGTAGCTAAAAACCAGAGTCTTACCTGCAAGTCTTTTTGCTCAAGTATGTGTTTTACCAGCTTTGTGCCTAATCCTTTGCCCTGGAATTCATCAAATATAAAAAGATCCATCATGTAGGCATACACTACTTTGTCAGTTACGACCCTGGCAAAGCCTAAGGTATTACCTTTGGAGTCATATAGACCAAAGCAAATAGAATTCTCAATTGATTTGTTAACTGCTTCTAAGCTGCGACCCTTAGCCCAATATGATTTATTGCATAAATAGTCGTGAATTGCTTCTACATTTAGCTTTGATTTATCTGTTGAAATTGAATATCCCATATCTCTGTTTTTTTAACGCAAACGTTAACGCTCAGCCGCGCGTTTTTTGCGTCGGCTGGAGCGCCTGGTTATGCGTGATCTTGCTTCTTTATATTGCCGTAACTTTGGTCGCACACGGTCCTTTCTCACCTTGCCCCAAGACGAACTCAACCTTTTGACCGTCGTTTAAAGTGGCATAGTCGCCACCACTTTGTATTTCCGAGTGATGGACAAACAAATCTTTGCCGCCGTCATCTGGAGTAATAAAACCGAAACCTTTATCTGCGTTAAACCACTTTACTGTACCTTGACTCATTTTGTT
>VAPH01040818.1_pt1 | contig 13281 bp, 6 predicted proteins | sample 3393861 | NCBI WGS metagenome assembly VAPH01 (sample SAMN08290439, study PRJNA428436) | hydrothermal vent metagenome | isolation source: Deep-sea hydrothermal vent chimney | place: Atlantic Ocean: South-mid Altantic Ridge | reverse complement strand
GGTTCCTGGCTGGATTTTGAATTTGATCCTAAAGATGGAATCTTCACCCGCATTGACCGGCGCAGAAAACTGCCCGTGACGGTCTTGCTGCGTGCGATGGGCATGAACAATGAAGAGATTCTGGATACATTTTTTGAGACCAGCAGTATTACTTTGCTCAAAGAAGGCGCCAAACTGGAGCTGATACCGGACCGGTTGCGTGGTGAGTCTGCATTGTTTGATATCACTGATAAGAAGGGCAAGGTTATTGTTGCCAACGGCAAGCGCATCACTGCGCGCCATGTCAAGCTGATAGAAAAAGTGAATATGAAGGCATTGCAGGTGCCGGATGATTATCTGCTGGGCAAAATTATTGCTCACAGCGTGATAGACAAGGAATCGGGTGAGTTGCTGGCTGATGCCAATGCTGAAATTACCGAAGAACTGCTGCAGCAGTTGCGCGCAGCCGGTATCAAGAAATTTGAAGTGTTATACGTCAATGATCTCGATCAGGGCCCGTATATTTCCAATACGCTGAATATCGATTCAAGTACCAACGAACTCGAAGCGTTGGTGGAAATCTATCGCATGATGCGCCCGGGTGAGCCACCGACCAAAGAGGCAGCCCAGAGCCTGTTCAAGAACCTGTTTTTCACTGAAGAACGTTATGACCTGTCCGGCGTGGGCCGGATGAAATTCAACCGTCGTGTCGGCCGTAAGGAAATCACCGGCTCAGGCGTGTTGGATCGTGAGGATATTCTCGCGGTGCTGAAGGTGCTGATAGACATTCGCAACGGCAAAGGCACGGTCGATGACATTGACCACCTGGGTAACCGGCGTGTGCGTAGCGTTGGTGAGATGACAGAAAACGTATTCAGGGTCGGTGTGGTCCGGGTCGAGCGCGCTGTCCGTGAACGTCTGTCCGTGGCGGAAAGCGAAGACCTTTCCCCGCAGGAGCTTATCAATGCCAAGCCGGTGGCCGCAGCGATCAAGGAATTCTTTGGTTCAAGCCAGCTCAGCCAGTTTATGGATCAGAACAACCCGTTATCCGAGGTCACGCATAAGCGGCGTGTATCAGCATTGGGGCCAGGCGGCCTGACCCGCGAGCGGGCTGGTTTTGAAGTCCGTGACGTGCACCCGACGCACTATGGCCGCGTCTGTCCGATTGAGACGCCCGAAGGCCCGAATATTGGTTTGATCAATTCGCTGGCAGTTTATGCCAGGACCAATGATTATGGTTTCCTGGAAACCCCTTACCGCAAGGTCTCCAAGGGCAAAGTCACCAATGAGGTTGAATACTTGTCAGCCATTGTTGAAGGTGATTATGTGATCGCGCAGGCGAATGCTGAGCTCGACAGCAACGGTCGGTTTGTAGAAGACTTTATTCCGTGTCGGCATATGGGTGAATTTACGCTGAAAGAGCCTGCTGAAGTCAACTTCATGGATGTATCTCCGAAGCAGATCGTTTCTGTGGCGGCATCGTTGGTGCCGTTCCTGGAGCACGATGACGCCAACCGTGCGTTGATGGGCTCAAATATGCAGCGCCAGGCCGTGCCGACGCTGAAAGCTGAAAAGCCTTTGGTTGGTACCGGAATGGAGCGTGTTGTTGCCACTGATTCCGGCGTGACGGCAGTTGCAGAACGTGGCGGTGTTGTCGATCAGGTGGATGCCGGACGTATCGTTGTGCGCGCCAATGAAGATGAAGTGCCCGCCGGTGATCCGGGTGTGGATATTTACAACCTGGTCAAATACCAGCGCTCAAACCAGAATACCTGCATGAACCAGCGTCCGCTGGTGGTTGTGGGTGATGTCGTGTCCAAGGGTGATGTACTTGCAGATGGTCCGTCCACTGATCTTGGCGAATTGGCATTGGGCCAGAATATGCTGGTCGCGTTCATGCCATGGAATGGTTATAACTTCGAGGATTCAATCCTGATTTCAGAGCGGGTGGTAAAAGAGGATCGTTTCACCACCATCCATATCGAAGAGCTGACCTGTATCGCACGTGACACCAAGCTGGGCTCAGAGGAAATTACCGCAGATATCCCGAATGTCGGTGAGCACAATCTCAATAAGCTGGATCAGTCCGGCATTGTTTATATCGGCGCTGAGGTTTCCACCGGGGACATCCTGGTCGGCAAAGTTACGCCCAAGGGGGAAACCCAGTTAACCCCCGAAGAAAAGCTGCTGCGTGCCATTTTCGGTGAAAAGGCATCCGATGTTAAAGATACGTCGTTGCGTGTTTCATCCGGCACCGACGGTACTGTCATTGACGTACAGGTATTTACCCGGGACGGTGTCGAGAAGGACGAGCGTGCAATCTCGATTGAGAAAGACCAGCTGAAGCAGGTCAGGAAAGACCTGGACGACCAGTTACGGATCGTTGAAAGCGCAATATACCAGCGCCTGGAAAACGCGCTGCTGGGCAAAGTGGCCGATAAGGGCCCGAAAGGCCTTAAGAAGGGCACCAAAATCACCGCCGAATTTCTGGCTGGGCTTGAACCGGAAGAGTGGTTCAAGTTGCGCATGCGCGATAACGATGCCAATGACCTGTTAGAGCACCTCGCAGACCAGATCAAAGAGCAACACAAAGTCTTCGACGAAAGGTTTGAAGAGAAGAAAGGCAAGATTACCCGTGGTGATGACCTGGCACCGGGCGTGCTCAAGATGGTGAAGGTCTACATGGCCGTCAAACGGCGTATTCAGCCGGGTGACAAAATGGCCGGCCGCCATGGCAACAAGGGCGTCATCTCAATGATCGTGCCACAAGAAGATATGCCGTTCATGGAGGATGGCACGCCGGTTGATGTGGTGCTGAATCCGTTGGGCGTGCCGTCGCGTATGAATATCGGACAGGTATTGGAAACACACCTGGGTTGGGCTGCCAAAGGGCTTGGGCACCGTATATCAGAGATGCTGGACCGCAAAGCCAAGACCGATGATGTGCGTAAGTTCCTGAGCGATATCTATAACAGTGATCAGAAAGGCCGCGTCAATATGAACAGCTTCTCTGCGACTGAAGTCAAAGAGATGGCAAACAATCTCCGGGAAGGTGTGCCGATGGCGACGCCGGTCTTTGATGGTGCGCCTGAGGTTGAGATCAAGCGCCTGCTGGCGTTGGCGCAATTGCCCACCAATGGCCAGACGATACTGTATAACGGCCGCACCGGAGATCCTTTTGATCGCCCGGTAACGGTTGGGTACATGTACATGCTGAAACTGAATCACCTGGTGGATGACAAGATGCATGCCCGCTCGACCGGTCCTTACAGCCTGGTTACGCAACAGCCTCTGGGTGGTAAAGCGCAGTTTGGCGGCCAGCGCTTCGGTGAAATGGAGGTCTGGGCACTGGAGGCCTATGGCGCTGCATATACATTGCAGGAAATGTTGACGGTTAAATCCGATGACGTGGCCGGTCGAAATCAGATGTATAAGAATATTGTCGATGGTAACCATCAAATGGCGGCAGGCATGCCTGAATCCTTCAATGTACTGGTGAAGGAAATCCGTTCGTTGGCTATAAACATCGAACTTGAAGAAACGTGATGGGAGATATGCGGTGAGAGACTTACTTAATCTCTATAATCGTCAGCGCCAGCCGCTGAATTTTGACGCAATCCGTATCGGCCTGGCGCCGCCGGATCTGATTCGTTCATGGTCTTTCGGCGAGGTGAAAAAGCCTGAAACCATCAACTACCGGACCTTCAAGCCCGAGCGTGATGGTTTGTTCTGTGCGTCGATATTCGGCCCGGTCAAAGACTATGAATGCCTGTGTGGCAAGTACAAGCGCATGAAACACCGGGGGGTTGTTTGTGAAAAATGCGGTACTGAGGTCACACTCAGCAAAGTCCGTCGCGAGCGCATGGCCCATATCGACCTGGCCAGCCCGGTCGCACATATCTGGTTTCTGAAGTCACTGCCCTCGCGTATTGGTTTGATGCTGGATATGACCTTGCGTGACATTGAACGGATTCTGTATTTTGAATCCTATGTTGTGCTTGACGAAGGCATGACCACGCTGGAACGTGGCAACTTGCTGACTGACGAGCAGTATCTGGACGCAGTTGAAGAGTATGGCGACGAGTTTGTGGCCAAGATGGGTGCTGAAGCAATTTTTGAATTGCTGCGCACCATTAACCTGAATGATGAATTGCGGCGCTTGCGTGAAGACATCGGTGCGACCCGTTCTGAAACCAAGCTGAAGCGGCTGTCCAAGCGGGTCAAGTTGGTCGAAGCGTTTATTGATTCGGGCAATCGTCCTGAGTATATGATCATGACGGTGCTGCCGGTGTTGCCGCCGGATTTGCGTCCACTGGTACCGCTGGATGGCGGGCGCTTCGCCACCTCGGACCTGAATGATCTGTACCGCCGGGTGATTAATCGTAATAATCGCCTGAAGCGCCTGCTTGAGCTCAATGCGCCGGATATCATTGTGCGCAACGAAAAGCGCATGCTGCAGGAATCTGTGGACGCGTTGCTTGACAATGGCCGTCGTGGTCGTGCGATTACCGGCACCAACCGCCGTCCGTTGAAATCCCTCGCCGATATGATCAAGGGCAAACAGGGTCGTTTTCGTCAGAACCTGCTCGGTAAACGAGTCGATTACTCCGGTCGTTCCGTTATCGTGGTTGGCCCGACACTGAAATTGCATCAATGCGGCCTGCCGAAGAAAATGGCACTGGAGTTATTCAAGCCGTTTATATTCAGTAAACTGCAATTGCGGGGCATGGCAGCAACGATCAAGGCTTCCAAAAAAATGGTTGAGGCCGAACGCGCTGAAGTCTGGGATATCCTCTCGGAAGTTATCCGTGAGCATCCGGTCCTGCTGAACCGTGCGCCGACCCTGCATCGCCTGGGCATCCAGGCATTTGAACCGGTATTGATCGAAGGCAAGGCGATTCAGTTGCACCCGCTGGTCTGTACGGCGTTCAATGCCGACTTTGATGGTGACCAAATGGCCGTGCATGTGCCGTTATCCATTGAGGCACAACTTGAAGCCCGTACGCTGATGATGTCCTCAAACAATATACTTTCGCCGGCCAATGGTGAGCCCATCATTGTACCGACCCAGGACGTGGTACTCGGCCTGTATTACATGACGCGGGAATTGGCTGGTGTCGCCGGCGAGGGTATGTATTTCTCGGATATCGCCGAGGTTCATCGCGCCTACGAAAACAAAGTCGTCAAGTTGCATGCCTCCATTCAGGTACGCATCGATGAGACCATCATTTCCGAGCACGGTGATGAACGGCATGAAACCAACCTGGTTAAAACCACGGTTGGCCGGGCCCTGCTGGCTGAAATTCGCCCTCAAGGCATGCCGTTCCACCTGTTGAACCAGGCTTTGAAGAAAAAGCAGATTTCTGGCTTGATCAATTCCTGCTACCGACGCCTCGGTCTGAAAAAGACAGTCGTTTTTGCTGATCGCCTGATGTACACGGGCTTCCGCTATGCGACCATCGCCGGTGTATCCATCGGCATTGACGACCTGCAGATTCCTGAAGAGAAAAAGACCATTCTTGAGGCTGCTGAAAACGAGGTCGTGGAAATCCAGAACCAGTATATATCCGGACTGGTCACCGCCGGTGAGCGCTATAACAAGGTGGTGGATATCTGGTCGCGCACCAACGAGCAGGTTGCTCGCGCAATGATGGAAACAATGGGCAAAACTACCGCCACCAATCTGAAAGGTGAAGTGGTCGAAGAAGATTCCATGAACTCGATTTTCATCATGGCTGATTCCGGAGCTCGTGGCTCTGCCGCACAAATTCGGCAGTTGGCGGGCATGCGTGGTTTGATGGCCAAGCCAGATGGTTCTATCATCGAAACACCGATCACGGCAAACTTCCGTGAAGGCCTCGACGTTCTGCAGTACTTCATCTCGACTCACGGCGCCCGTAAAGGACTTGCAGATACCGCATTGAAAACCGCCAATTCAGGATACCTGACCCGTCGCTTGGTTGATGTGGCCCAGGATCTGGTTACGACCGAGGTTGATTGTGGCACGCTGAACGGTTTAACCATGTTGCCGATCGTTGAAGGTGGTGATGTGGTCGAGCCGCTGAGTGAGCGTGTGCTCGGCCGCATGGTAGCAGCGGATGTGCTGAAACCGGGCAGCGAGGATGTGCTGTGTCCGCGTAACACTTTGCTGGATGAGCAATGGGTGGAAGTGTTGGAAGCAGAGGGTGTGGATCAGATCCTGGTCCGCTCCACGATAACCTGTGAAACCCGTTACGGCGTATGCGCTTCCTGTTATGGACGTGACCTCGCGCGTGGCGATCTGGTAAACCTGGGTGAGGCAGTCGGTGTCATTGCGGCCCAGTCAATTGGTGAGCCTGGCACGCAGCTGACCATGCGTACCTTTCATATTGGTGGTGCCGCATCACGTGCCGCTGCCGTTGATCATGTCCAGACCAAATCCGGTGGTACCGTTCGCCTGCATAACTTGAAATCAGTCGTGAACGGTGACAAGAAGCTGGTGGCGGTTTCACGCTCTGGTGAGTTGTCAGTTATCGACGAGCATGGGCGCGAAAAAGAACGCTACAAGATTCCGTATGGCGCCATCGTTTCTGTACGTGATGAAGATGCAGTTGAAGCCGGCCAGGTTGTGGCCAACTGGGACCCGCATACTCACCCGATTGTGACGGAAGTGGCGGGTATCGTCAGCTTCCATGACTTTATTGACGGTGTCACCGTCAGTGAGACCGTGGATGAGATTACCGGGCTGACCAGCCTGGTCGTGACAGATCCAAAACAGCGCGGCAGCGCGGGCAAGGATCTGAAACCCATGGTCAGTTTGAATGACAAGAAAGGCAAGCCACTTTACCTGGCCGGCACAGAAATCCCTGCGCAGTATTTTTTGCAGGCGCTTTCAATCGTGGGTATCCAGGACGGACAGGAAGTCGCTGTTGGTGACGTTATCGCACGTATCCCGCAGGAGTCTTCCAAGACCCGCGATATTACCGGTGGCCTGCCGCGGGTCGCAGATCTGTTTGAAGCCCGCAAGCCGAAAGAACCCGCGATACTTGCAGAAGTCTCCGGTATTTTCAGCTTTGGCAAAGAAACCAAGGGCAAGCAGCGTGTTGTCATTACACAGGATGACGGTGAGGTTTACGAGGTACTGATTCCGAAATGGCGCCACCTGATCGTGTTTGAGGGAGAGCGCGTGGAAAAAGGCGAAACCATCGTGCACGGTGAGCCGAACCCACATGACATCCTGCGTTTGATGGGTGTCGAAGCATTGTCTGATTACCTGACCAAGGAAATCCAGGATGTGTATCGTCTGCAGGGCGTTAAAATCAATGACAAGCATATTGAGGTTATCGTCAGACAGATGTTGCGCAAGGCTGAAATCCGTGATCCCGGTGATAGCCGTTTGCTGGCTCGTGAGCAGCTTGATCTCATACGCGTCAAGGATGAGAACAGGACAGTTGAGAAAGACGGTGGCGAACCGGCGAAGTACCAGCGCCTGCTACTGGGCATTACCAAGGCCTCACTGGCCACGGAGTCATTTATATCCGCGGCTTCGTTTCAGGAGACCACCAGGGTACTGACCGAAGCTGCAGTACGGGGTACGACCGATCATCTGCGTGGCCTCAAAGAGAACGTCATTGTCGGCCGCCTGATTCCCGCAGGTACCGGTATGGCCTACCATAACTCACGCAAACGTCCCCCTGAAGAGGAGCCGGAAATTGATCTGACGGCTCTGGCTGCTGCCGTTGCGGCGGAAGAGTTTGGTGAATTGGAAGAGGAAATCAAGGCACAAGCCAAAGACTAAGGCCTGGTCAGATCAACCGGGGTTCGGCTTCGCCCGAACCCCGGTTTTTTATTGCTCAGGCGAATTGTAATGGGCTATGACAGAAACGAGTTCAGGAGCGGGTGACATAATCTGTTAAGATTTTGCCATGGATAAAAATGCCACGGATGATATTGACTTAACGAATCTGGCACTGGACAGGACGGTACTTGCCAACGAAAGAACCTATGCCGCCTGGATCCGTACCGGCCTGGCTTCGTTGGTAACAGGACTCGGCATTGCAAAATTTATGACCGACTTAATGCCGTTGTGGGGCATCCGAATTCTGGTTGCGGCACTCATTATCTTCAGTGCGGTCGCATTTCTGCTGGCTGCATGGCGCTACAGCCATTTGCATTTAAAAGTATCACACCTTGAAGTGGACGCAATACCCCTTGCAGTGGTCAGGGGGCTGAGTCTGTTGTTTGTGGTTTGCTCTTTGATAGCGCTTGTCTCTGTCTGGTACCTGACAAGCTAGGTCATGAAAAGTACCGCTGCAGTGTTGATTTACCTTTTTGCAATGTCCGCGGCCTTTGCTAATGGCACTCCCTCGCCTGAAACGGTTGGCGCACTTGCCCGTCTTGAACCCCACAACGGTATTTACGCACTCGCAGGTCCGTCTTCGATCGTCACGGTGAAAATTTCTGAAATACCTGTGCAAGAGGGTCAGCGGGTGAAAAAGGGTGATGTCATTGCCGTTTTTGACATGGCGGATATTCGCAGGCTTGAGATCGGGATAGCCAGGATCGAACTCGGGCAGGCAAAAGTTAATGCAGCAGCAAAGACGCGCGAACTTAATCGTCTGCGAAAACTTTTTCAGGACAAATCTGTCTCGCAGGAATCTTTTAACGAGCAAAGTGATGCGTCTGAATTGGCACAATTAACGCTCGAGAAGGCGCAGCTCAATTTTGAGCGGGCCGGGGCGCTGCTTGAAAAGATGATAATACGCTCACCGGTCGATGGCGAGGTGCTTGCAGTTCATGCCCGTGCTGGTGAAGCCGTTGCCGAAACGACGGGGGTTGCCGAGATCGGGGATGTTGAGCGCATGGAAGCAGTTGCTGAAGTCTACGAGACCGACGTCAAATATGTGCGCGAAGGGCAATCCGCAGTCTTCAGGAGTCCGGCACTCGACCAGCCGCTTGCAGGCACGGTCACACGCATTGCGCCCAGTTTCACGCGGGTAACGATCTATTCGACTGACCCCATGCCAAATACCGAGTCCCGCGTTGTCAAAGTCTTTATCACCCTGAAAGACAGTGCAGCAGCGGCGCGGTTTATTAACCTGCAGGGCACGGCGCTTATTGATACATTGCAAGAAGTGAAGTAAAACTATGGCGCATTCCCGTCAGGAGGGTTTCTCGCTCGCATGGCGTCAGATCGTTTTTGAGAAGCGCCGGCTTGCCGCTGCACTCGCGGGAATCAGTTTTGCCGTTTTACTGATTCTGGTGCAGATCGGCTTCTATTCAGCAATGAACGACAGCGCTACCAAGGTGCTCAGACACCTGAATGCCGAGCTTGTTGTCATACCCGCCGGGTTTGAGTTCTTTGGCTCACAACATGACTTTTCCCGCGCACGCCTCATGCAGGCAGCCGGGGTTACCGGCGTCAAAGAGGTGCTGCCTATTTATTATTCATTCTGCAGTTTTAAAAATATTAATACGGGTTTTCAGCGCTGGATTATGTGCATAGGTATTCAGCCAGGACGCAATATGTTGACTCTGCCGGAAGTGATCAACCAGGAGAACAAGCTCACGGTTGCCGGCGGCGTGCTGTTTGATAAAAAGGGTCTCAGTAGCTATTTTGGCAATGTTGTTGGTCGTTTCAATCGCGACGGACCCTTTGCGGCTACGGTACAAGGCCGCAATGTAACGATTGATGGTCTATTCGATATCGGGGTAACCTTCGCGGCTTTCGGCAATGTACTGATGGGGGAGCAGACTTTTTTCGCGCTGTTCCCGAATGACTCGCCAACACGCGTAAATGTCGGCCTCGTACGGCTTGATCAAGGTATTGACCCCCTTAGTATGCGCAAAAAAATAAGCAGCGCCCTTGGTGGCAAAGACATTGAGGTGCTGACGCGAGCAGAATTTGTCCAACACGAGATAGATTATTGGAACAATACCGCAGCAATCGGTTTTTTGTTTATTGTTGGCGCCATTATGGGGTTCATTATCGGCGCAGTGATCGTCTACCAGATTCTCTACACCAATGTGATCAATCACCTGCCTGAGTTCGCAACACTCAAGGCAATGGGCTACCCCAATCATTTCTTTTCCATGCTGGTACTCAAGCAGGCTCTTATTCTGTCGGTACTCGGTTTCATACCGGGTACACTACTGTCGTGGGTAATTTATCGTTATACGGCGGCATCGACCGGCTACACGATGATCCTCAGCTTTGATAAAGCGGCCATTGCGTTTACCTCTACAGCCATTATGTGCATTCTGGCGGGACTTCTTGCCATGCGGCATCTGAAACGGGCAGATCCCGCAGAACTTTTCCGATGAACAATCCCATTATTGAATTCAAAAATGTCAGCTATTCCTTCGGCGAAGGTGATTTACGTCGCCAGGTGCTGTTTTCACTGACGGGAGAGGTGGCTGCGGGCGAAGTGGTCATTGTAACCGGGCCTTCCGGTTCGGGAAAAACGACTTTTCTGACCCTTATCGGTGCGCTGAGACGCCTGCAGGAAGGCAGTGTCAGGCTATTGGGTTGGGAATTATATGGCGCACCGCAAAAGGTGCTGCGTGAGGCACGTCAGAATATTGGTTTTATTTTTCAGCTCCATAACCTGATCGACTCGCTGACGGCACACCAGAACCTGATTATGGGACTGCGACTGCACCCGGAAATCGAGTCACCGTCTGCGGCAGCAGACAATATCCTGGATCAAGTCGGTCTCGGTGATCATCTCCACAAGTATCCTCATGAGCTTTCTGGCGGGCAGCGGCAGCGTGTTGCGGTTGCACGTGCCCTGGTCATGCGTCCAAAGGTTATCCTCGCCGATGAACCTACCGCATCGCTTGATGGCAAGGCTGGTCGGGTTGTCGTGGAAAAATTGCATGAACTGGCGACCAGGCAGGGTACGACCATTTTGCTGGTGACATACGACCCGCGCATTCTGGACATTGCCGATCGTGTACTTGCGCTTGAGGACGGTTGTTTTGTTGGTATGACAGTCAGTCAGGCAGGCCGCGCAGGCCTGCTCTGAAAAGAAGCCTCCTGAAGACAACGTTTGTCAGGGAGTCAACGGATTTCATATTTGCTGCATCAAAGAAACGATCACAAACCAAGCCGGTTGATGGGGTGGTCAGATCAAATTAGTGGTATACTATGCTTGTATATACCGGTATGGTTTGGGGATCTTGGGTGGAGAAAATATTTTGCATCCGCAATATATAAAACTAAAACAATACATTCTGGAACATATCGGCAATGGCCAGTGGCCTACTGGACATCGATTGCCCTCGGATAACGCACTGGCTACACAATTTGGAATCAGCCGCATGACGGCCAATCGCGCCACGCGAGAACTGACTGACGCCGGAATACTGATTCGAACGGCTGGTGTGGGTACATTTGTGGCAGAGTATATTCCACAGGCACCCTTGTTCGAAGTCAAAAACATTGCCGATGAGATTCAAAGCCGCGGTCACCACTACAGTGCCAATTTGCGATCGTTGAAGCGGGAAGCCGCCAGTGAAGAGGTAGCAAAAGAAATGGAGATCGCAATAGGTACGACCATATTCCGGTCTCTGCTGGTGCACTGTGAAAACAATATCCCGGTACAAGTGGAAGATCGCTACATTAACCCGGCGCTTGCGCCACTCTATATCAAACAGGATTTCAGCACGATGACTCCCAGTGAATACCTGATGAAAGTCATACCACTGACTGAAGTGGAACACATTGTTGAGGCTGTTCTGCCGGATGACAGAATCCAGCGCCTGCTCTCAATTTCATCTGTTCAGCCTTGCCTGGTCATTCACCGGCGCACCTGGAGTAACCATACCATCGCCTGCTTTGCACGCCTGACCTACCCCGGCAACCGTTATCGCCTCGGCGGGCGCTTTGCACCCGATTTCATGTCAACATCACGCGGCCTGACCGATGGACGATAAACGCTATGACCCGACGCGCTCCATTCGTGCACCCAGAGGCAGCAAACTAAGCGCTAAAAGCTGGCTTACAGAAGCGCCTTTGCGGATGTTGATGAATAATCTGGATCCTGAGGTGGCAGAACACCCGCATTCTCTGATCGTATATGGCGGCATAGGGCGGGCTGCACGGAACTGGGAGTGCTACGATGCCATTGTGAAGTCCCTGCGAGAACTGGAAGACGATGAAACCCTTCTGGTGCAGTCAGGCAAGCCCGTCGGTATTTTCAGAACCCACCTTGATGCACCGCGTGTACTGATTGCCAATTCTAATCTCGTACCCCACTGGTCAAACTGGGAACACTTCAACGAACTCGATAAAAAAAGCCTGATGATGTACGGCCAGATGACTGCCGGCTCCTGGATTTACATAGGCAGCCAGGGCATTGTGCAGGGTACTTACGAGACTTTTGTCGAAATGGGCAAGCAGCACTATGATGGCGACCTGTCCGGTAAGTGGATACTCACTGCCGGATTGGGCGGGATGGGTGGTGCCCAGCCACTGGCCTGTACCATGGCCGGTGCCTCCATGCTGGTCATTGAATGCGATATTACGCGTATTGAAAAACGCAGGGAGACAGGCTACCTGGATCGCAAAGCGACCAGCCTGGATGAAGCGATGGAATTGATAGAGGATGCAGTCGCTTCCGGACAGGCGGTTTCAGTGGGTCTGTTGGGTAATATCGCCGAGATACTGCCAGAAATGCTCAGGCGTGGCATTCGCCCTGACGCGCTGACCGATCAGACCTCTGCCCACGACCCGCTGAATGGCTATCTGCCGGCCGGTTGGTCGATGGAAAAGGCAGCAGCGCTTCGCCAGAGTGATCCCGCAAGCGTGGTGAATGCAGCGCGTGATTCGATGGTCGTGCACGTACAGGCCATGTTGGGTTTCCAGAAGCTGGGCGTTCCCACATTCGATTATGGCAACAATATACGCCAGGAAGCGCTGCAGAACGGGCTCGAAAATGCATTTGATTTTCCCGGTTTTGTACCCGCGTATGTCCGTCCGCTTTTCTGTCGCGGAATAGGCCCTTTTCGCTGGGCGGCCTTATCCGGGGACCCGGAAGATATCTACAGAACTGATCAAAAAGTAAAGGAACTGATTCCCAACGATGAGCATTTGCATAACTGGCTTGACCTGGCCAGGGAGCGCATCGAGTTCCAGGGTCTGCCCTCACGTATTTGCTGGGTTGGTCTGGGGGACCGCGCCCGCCTGGGCCTTGCTTTCAATGAGATGGTCGCGAGCGGTGAACTCAAGGCACCCATCGTTATCGGTCGCGACCACCTGGACAGTGGCTCAGTGGCCAGCCCCAACCGCGAAACAGAGAGCATGAAGGATGGCTCAGACGC
>VAPH01045231.1_pt1 | contig 13296 bp, 8 predicted proteins | sample 3393861 | NCBI WGS metagenome assembly VAPH01 (sample SAMN08290439, study PRJNA428436) | hydrothermal vent metagenome | isolation source: Deep-sea hydrothermal vent chimney | place: Atlantic Ocean: South-mid Altantic Ridge | reverse complement strand
TCGGTAAAATACAGCTCGCTATAGGCAGCTCGCCAAAGCATGAAATTACTGATTCTCTGTTCGCCAGATGTACGTATTATAAGGTCAACTGGTGGCAGATCTGGTGCATACAAATGCTTAGCTACATTATCCTCAGTAACCTCCTCGGTTGAGACACCCTCTTTAACCATGCTTTTTAGTGCGTCTACTACTTCTAAATGGCCACCATAGTTAAAGCAAAGTGCCAAGGTGCCTTTTCTGTTAGTTTTGGTTTGATTTTCAGCAATTTCGATAGCGTCTACAACTTTTTTGCTTATTCTTCCCTTAGAACCAAGAAAGCGAATACGTATCCCCTTTTTATCCAGTTTGTTTATTTCTTTCTTAGCGAGAACAATCGCTACCAGCATATCCATGATGTAATTGACTTCTGCTTTACTCCTGTTCCAGTTCTCTGTAGAAAAGACGTAGACCGACAAATACCGGATTCCTCTCTCCCAGGCTGCATCTCCAATTACATCAATGTTTTTATAGCCTGCATGATGACCCTCAAAAACAGATAGTCCTTTATCTTTAGCCCAGCGTCTATTGCCATCGATTATCAACCCAAGGTGGTTTGGCACTGAAGATTTACTAACTTGTTGCATTAACTCGCTTCCTAACTTTAAGCGTAAGTGAGATTCTAGTTTCTGACTTCTAGGCTCTACTCTCGACTTATACTGTCATTATTTCTTGTTCTTTGGCTTTCGTTGCTTCTTCGAGCGTCCTATGAAGCTCGTCCATATGCTCGGCAACTGCCTTTTCGGTATCACTGTAGTCGTCCCTAGAAATGTCTCCTTCTTTCTCTTGTTGTTTGGCAGTTTTAAGTAGCTCATGTCGAGCATTGCGCAAACTAATTTTGGCTTCTTCGGCCTTCTCGCTGACCTGTTTCACTACTTCACGGCGCCGTTCCTCTGTCATTGGCGGTATCGACACTCTAACTACTCTCCCATCGTCTGCTGGATTTAAACCAAGCGATTGATCTTCGCGAATAGCCGCCGAAATAGCCTCAAGATTATTTGGGTCAAACGGAGTAATCTGGAGTGTTTGTGCGTCTAGAGCGTTAACGTTTGCAGCGTGCATGAGTGGTGTCTCCTGCCCATAAGCTACAATCTTTACACTTTCAAGGATCGACGCATTAGCGCGTCCAGTACGAATCTTATTCAACTCAGCTTCAAAATGTTCCATAGCACGCGACATCTGTTTTTTGGCTTCGTCAATCGATCCAATCATGAACTTATTGTACCTCGCCTAGCTCTAAACGCGAAAAACGTCTGATGACAATATTTTCGCCGAGTTTGGCGATGGCTTCTTTCAAATACTCACCGACTGTTTGGTCTGGATTCTTAATATATGGCTGCTCTAGTAAGCAAACTTCGGTGTAGTATTTCTTGATTTTACCTTCAGAAATTTTGTCAATTATTTCGTCTGGTTTACCGCTCTCTTTGAGTTCTTTTTTGATTAAATCCTTTTCCTTGTCTAGGGTTTTCTTGTCTATGTCAGCTATAGCCACAAATTGTGGGTTGCTAGCGGCAATGTGCATCGCTATATCATGGACGAATGTTTTGAAGTCTTCAGTCCGCGCAACAAAATCAGTCTCACTGTTTACTTCTACTAGTACGCCTATCCGGCCACTGTGAACATATTCACCGATTAGGCCTTCTTTGGCTTCGCGCTCAGCTTTCTTGTCTGCTTTAGCCAGTCCTTTTACCCGCATGGCATCTAGTGCCTTATCGAAGTCGCCCTTGGCTTCAGTCAAAGCCTTCTTGGCGTCCGTCATGCCAACACCGGTTAGTTCGCGGAGACGTTTTATCTCTTCAATACTTACAGACATTATTTCTTCTCCTCTTCTTTTGCTGGCGGCTTGGCAGTTCCTTTGCTGTCTTTTGGCTCTTTAGTTTCTTTTGCCTCTAACTTTTCTGGTACTGGTTTTTTCATTTTAAGTCCTCCACTTTTCGTAGCTTCACCAATCGCTTCGGTGATGAGTTTGACTGATTTGATAGCGTCGTCGTTGGCTGGTATCGGGTAGGTTACGACTGTCGGATCAACATTACTGTCGACAATCGCTACTGTCGGAATACCAAGCTTGGTGGCTTCTTTAATAGCCAGGCTGTCTATTTGTGCGTCAGCAACAAATACTGCGCCTGGTGCGCCGTTTAAATTCTTAATACCACCAAGCACATTGTTTAGAGAATCAATCTCTTCTTGGTAACGCTGAACTTCGAGTTTTCCGTATCTATTGGCAAGCTCTCCAGATTCCATACGCTCTTCTAGTTTCTTGAGGTATTTGACGCGCTCATTAATGGTCTTGTAATTCGTAAGCATACCGCCAAGCCAGCGTACGCTGACGTACGGCATCTTGGCGTCTTTGGCAACTTCCTCAATGATAGGTTTCGCCTGGGCTTTAGTGCCAACAAAAAGCACCTGCTTGCCCTTACCAGCCACTGTTTCAACAAAACCTAGCGCTATGTCTAGATTTTCGACCGTTTTAGTCAGGTCGATGATGTGCGAGCCGCCTCTTTTACTATGAATATACGGCGCCATTTTCGGGTGCCAACGGCTTGTCTTATGACCGAAGTGTGATCCGGCCTCGAATAATTGTTTTATATTTACTTTGCTCACTTAGATTCTCCTTATACTTTGTGTGCCGGCAACCCCGACTGAAACGTCGGGACAGGATTGTTATCAAGCTAACACACTGTTTTATTTATAACGTCACTAAATTTAACAGATGTGGCCCTTTAGTGCAACTTTGATCCATCCAACAGTTGACTGACCCCTGATGAGTATGTATACTCTGACACGCTATGAAAAAAGACTTACATCCAACAGATTACCGACCAGTAGTATTCCAAGATACCAACGACAATACTACTTTTTTGACGCGCTCTACTGCAAAGACAAAAGAAACTATCAAGCTTGACGGTATTGAATACCCGTTGGTCAAAATTCATATTTCTAGTGCCTCTCATCCGTTCTACACCGGCGAAGAGAAGATTGTTGATGTCGAAGGCCGAGTGGACCGTTTCAAAGCCCAACAAGCTGCTGCCGACAAACGAAGAGCCGCTCTTGCTAATAAAGCTAAGAAATCATCCACCAAAAAAGAAGCTTCCAAGGAAAAGGAAGCAAGTGAAGTAGTTGAAAAAATCGGCTCTGGCGCGACAAAACCGGCACCAAAGCAAGCCAAACCCAAGCAAGACCAAAAAGACGAAAAGTAACTAACCCGACGTTCAATGCCTCCAACTGAGGCAACTTCGAGGTTTTTTTGATACCATGGACGTACAATCATGAATGATATGACCAAACAACTACGAGCTGAATACGACGAACTGAGTGATTTTATTGCGCGCGCCGACGCCTAAAGCGACCCAAACGTAGCTCAGAAAACTAAACGTCATACAGAGTTGAAGAACATCTTAGAATTAATTAACGAAAAAGCCAGTAAAACTGCCGAACTCACAGAAGCGAAGGAGCTTTCCAGCGGTGCAGACCAAGACATGGCGGAGTTAGCAGAGGCAGAAGTAACTTCGCTAACAGACAGGTTAGCGAAAATAGACGCCTCTTTAGAAGAGTTGCTCACTCCCAAAGACCCCAACAACGAGAAGAACGCCATCTTTGAAATCCGGGCTGGTGCTGGAGGCGATGAAGCTTCCCTTTTCGCCGGAGAGCTGTATCGAATGTACATCCGTTACTGCGAAAAACACAAACTAAAAGTCGAGCTCAGCTCCGAGAGTCCTTCCGAGGCTGGAGGCTTCAAAGAGATCGTCTTCGAAGTCAAAGGTAGCGAAGCGTATGGTCAGTTGAAATACGAATCTGGCGTACACCGTGTCCAGAGAATCCCTGTGACTGAAAGCCAGGGCCGTATTCACACGTCCACTGCTACCGTCGCAGTCATGCCCGAAGCCCAAGTATCAGATATAGAAATCAACCAAGGCGACTTAAAGATTGACACATATCGAGCCAGTGGCAACGGTGGCCAGTCAGTTAACACCACTGACTCTGCGGTTCGAATAACACACTTACCTACAGGGGTAGTGGTAGCTATGCAGGATGAAAAATCACAAATCAAAAATCGCGACAAAGCTATGAAAATCCTCCGCACACGCTTGCTGGCACATGAAATGGAAAAACGCCAAACAGCTGAGTCCGAAGCTAGGCTAAAACTAATCGGCACTGGTGACCGCAGTGAAAAGATTCGTACCTACAACTACCCACAAGACCGTATAACTGACCATCGTATTGGTTTCAGTCGCAGCAACCTTCCCGACGCACTGGACGGAAACATAGAAGACCTTATCGAAGCTCTTAGGGCTGCAGAACGAGAGTTGGTTCGCAGTGACAATAAATGACTGGCTAGAAGCCACCACCAACAAGCTCTCTACCTCTGGAATTGAGTCAGCTAGACTTGATTCATTAATCTTGCTCGAACATGTGCTCGATGTACCGCGCGAGTCACTACTAGCCCAACCAGAGTTTAAATTAAGTAATGACTCTGTGGTCAATTTGAAGGCCTTGGTCAACCGTAGGGCTTCGCAGGAACCAGTTGCTTACCTCACAGGGTATAAAGAATTCTACGGCCTTGAGTTCGAAGTGAACAAGAATGTTCTTGTACCCAGACCGGAGACCGAAAAGATGGTTGAGTACATTCTTGGTTCAGCTAAACCCAAATCAATGATTTTGGATGTTGGCACAGGAAGTGGTGCGATTGCTATTTCTTTAAAACACAACCGTGATGACCTCGAGGTGTCAGCCTCTGAAATATCACGCCCTGCCCTCAAGATTGCTAGAAAAAACGCTTCCAAGCATGACGTATTCATTGGCTTTGTCGAAAGTAACTTGTTTGAAAACATAGCCAAGCACAAAAGATTTGACGTCATCGCTGCCAATCTACCCTACGTAAGTTTAGATAAAATTTCAGCTCATCCAGGTCTTAAACACGAGCCCGCACTAGCTCTCTTCCCTGATGACAGGCGTGGCCTAAGTATTTATGAACTTTTCTTTAGAGAAGTAAATAATTTCGTCAACCAAGGCGGCTACTTAATTGTTGAACATGATCCCACTCAGCTTGAGGACATTCTAAAGCTTGGTAAGATCGCCCGTTTCAATGGAGAATCAATCTCGCCGTTTATTACTAAGTTTTCACACATTCAGCGAACGACTATCAATATCAAATAAGTAAATTTTGGACATGTCGCACAATGTCGGAATTTTCGATAATTTCAAACATTGTAGCTTAATTGAGTTTTAAGTGAAAACTCTCTGCTGGAAGATCTATTTCAATAGTTTGCCGGTTATGCGGTCTAGGTCTTTTTTGGACTTATATTCAATAATCAGTCTCCCGCCTTTGGCCATAGGTCTTAGCGAAACTTTTGCTTTCAAAGATTTACCAAGTGCCTTAGTTTCTTTGGTCTCTTTTTCTGACGCTTTTACTGCTTCTTTGCTATCTTTGGCGCCTTCTTTGGTGGCCGTAACGAACTGCTCGGCTCGTCTGACAGTCCAGTCATGCCTAATAATTAAATCTAGTAATTCTTGTTGCTTCTTTGAGTATTTTAAAGCAAGAATTTGACGGGCATGCCCCTCTGTTATTCTGCCTTCAAGCAATGCATCTTTAGCTGAGTTAGGTAGTCCGAGTAGTCTAACCGTATTCTTAACTGCACTTTCGCTTTTGCCAGTACTCTTGGCTATATGAAAATGCGACATATTAAACTGGTCGGCTAACTTATAAAATGCAGTCGCTACTTCAAGCGCGTTCAAATCTTCTCGTTGGAGGTTTTCTATCAATGCGATTTCTAAAGCAGCTTGATCATCCAGTGTCCGTATGGTCACGGGCAGTTCTTTAAGGCCTGCGTCCTTGGCGGCACGGTATCGCCTCTCGCCTGCCACAATAATGTAGCCGTTTGGTGTTTCGGAGACAACTAAGGGCTGGATAATACCATGAGTTCTAACAGACATGACTAACTCTTTATGGCTATCGATATTGAATTTTTTGCGTGGTTGACCTCTGTTAGGCTTCACATCTTGGATGAGTACATTTTTTGTTCGAGAAATTGATTGATCTTTATTTGCTGTTGGATCGAACTTAGCTTCAACAAGGTGTGTTGGAATGAGGGAGTCAAAGCCTCTGCCTAGTCCTGTTTGCTTCTTTGCCATCACTTTCCACCTTTCTTGGTTCGTTCTTGAACCTCTTTCGCTAATTTTTTATAACTTTTCGCACCTTTTGAGCGTTTATCGTGTTCGGATATGGGCTTACCGTAACTCGGAGCCTCTGCAATTCTAACATTTCTCGGTATAACTACGTCGAAAGCCTTGCCTGGAAAGTGTTTTTTAACTTCGTTGTGCACTTCGTCAGATAATGACGTGCGGTTGTCATACATAGTTAGCAGCACGCCTAACAGATCTAAATCAGTGTTTAGAGCTTGTTGAACACGACTGATAGTGTCTAAAAGCTGGCTCAGACCCTCCAAAGCGTAGTACTCAGCCTGAACCGGTATTAAAACGTGATCTGCTGCACTTAGTGCATTGACTGTCAACAGGCTAAGACTCGGCGGACAATCAATAATAATATAGTCGAAATCATATTTATCGATCAAGGTTTTGAGCTTATATTCTCTACCAAGTTCTTGAACCAAATCTATTTCTGCAGCCGCTAGTTCAGGGGTCGCTGGCACTACTGTTACACCGTACTCTGTCTGCACTAATACATTCTCGGCTAGTTCGCTGTCAAAAAGTGCCTGGTAAACCGAATTGTCTAAACTAGCTTTATCTATACCTAGCCCGCTAGTGCTGTTGGCTTGTGGGTCAAGATCTATTAATAAAACCCTTTCGCCAGACGCGGCTAAATAAGCCGCCAGATTAATAGACGTGGTAGTCTTACCGACTCCGCCTTTTTGATTAGCTACTGCTATTACCTTCTTGGCCATTTTTGTCTCGTTGCCCTCAAACTTTACATTTATTATACCACTTATGCTATGTGAAGGCAGTCGTGTCTTAGAGTTTCAGTATTTGCTACCAACGAAGCGGATCCGCTTTATTTTCTCGCCAGACCCTGCCTCCACGCAGTGGTTTCTGAGTTTGAAAAGCTGTGAACGAATCAACAGTCAACGTGGTCGTTCCAGCTCCTTCAACCTGATAAACACGGTAGTGAACCCAGTATTCCGAGCCATCTGTTTCATAGTATTCACTAGCCGTGCCACTTGGAACTCCTCGTACAACACAGTTCTCTGATGAACAGCCAGCGGTCGAGTAAGTTGCTACGTCCTCCCAGGCATTTGTTGTTCCGTATCTGTATGCTTGAAGCACTACATTCTGAGTGGCTGGCGATACACTAGTTGTAAAGCTTAGTTTAGCTGTTGGAAGCTCGTTATTGTTGTCATACCTAGTGGACATAGCATAAATGGGGCGCTCTTTGGCTCCTGCGGATAGAGAATCAGTCTGACCATCAGCTGTATAAAGTCCACAGTACCCCAACAAAGTAGCTAGTCCACCACAGGTACCGTATAGATCTGTACTGGGAGATAAGCCAGAAGTTAGAATATACTGCAGATCACCATTACCAGCGTTTTCTTGAGAACGGGGGGTAACAACTCTATTTGAGAGTTGGTTCGGCGGATTCTTCAGTTTAGCAACAAATAAGCCAGTCCCCGTGGTGTCGTACATTACAATCCAGGGAGTCGCGTTATCATCAAACCCTATTTGAGATTGATTAACATTATAGCTACTTATTATACTGCAGGCATCCCAAGCAGCCGTGGAACAGCCAGCTCCACCACTTCCAACGTACCTGGCATACTTAAGGTCGCCATTAGTTGAATCCTTGTAGCTAACCCACGGATCACCTTGGCTATCAATAGCTAACGACTGCTCAAGACCTGTGTCATTCACGGTATCTATTGTTGTACAAGTCCAAGCATCGGAACCAGCATACAAGGTGTCGCAATCACCACCAGAACCGACATATTCAGCATATCTCAGATCATTCTGATCCAGATAATGATAGACTACGACCGGCGTATTACTGCTGTTGAAACCTATCGAAACGCCTTCAGCAGCAACTGAGCCGGTAGTGTCTACACTTTCACATTCCCAGGCTGGATTAGTGCAGTCGCCACCTACTCCAACATAATTAGCCACCAATAAATCGTTGGCTGTTGCATCGCGAAAAGCCACCCAGGGTACGCCATCGGCAGAAAACTGTACTGACAAGTCGATTCCTGTATCGTTAGTTGTCTGTATAGTTTCACATGACCAGCTAGTTGAGGCGCAACCAGTACCATTTCCACTACCGACATACTTTGCATATTCAAGATCGCCGCCCGTAACATCCCTGTAAAATACCCACGGATTGGCGTTATTATCAAAAACCAGTTCGCTCCAGTCGCCTACATTTCCGCCAGTTATTAGACTTTCACAAGTCCAATCAGCACTGTCGCAACCAGTACCTGCACCACTTCCAACATAGCGAGCAATCTTCAAGTCATTGCCAGTGGTGCTTTTGTATGAAATCCAAGCTATGCCAGCACTATCAAATCCAATCGAGGTATAAGTTCCCTTATCATCCGTACTCTCTATGGTTTCGCAGTCCCAAGCACTAGAGAAACAACCAGTACCATTTCCACTACCGACGTATTTTGCGACCATTAAGTTACCATTTGCCCCAGAATCATCTTGGTATGAAATCCAAGGGACTCCGTCTTGAGTGTAGGCAATCGACGGCCACAAACCATCATTTGTGCCATCAGCTATCTGATCACAAGTCCAGTCAGCATCTTCGCAATCAGTAAATATCTGACTGACGCCTTTTGAGTAACGATAGATGCTCCCGTCAGCTTCAGAAATTGTAAGCGTTGGGTAAGCATCCGTAGCAACAGCTATAGGTCCGAGCCACCCACCGCTGTCGGGATTAGCGTCTTTTAGGGCAACTACAAAACGGTATGTAGTTCCTGGAACAGCCTGGGACGTATCTATAGTCCAAGCAATTTCGGTGCATTGTTCGGTCACGTCGCCATTTGACAAACTAAGCCCGGAACCAGTCCCACTCTCGAAGTACCTGCCGTTGTTCCAATTAGCACCACTGGCCAGACAGTCAATATCAGTCTGTCCAGTAGTGTCTGTTACTGAAGTCATATCAGCGTGAGAAACATTCAAAATGTCATTGTTGGTGCTATTGAGAGATCCGGCAATTGAAATCTCGCCCGACCTAGTATTAAACCGTGCCAATTCTAAATCGCCGGCAGTGCCGTCATAAAATACTAGCCAAGCTTGACCATCATCATCAAAAGCAATGCTTGTCTGACCGCTAAAAGCTGACGAGTTATCTATCCTGCTACACTCCCAGGCATCGGAGCCAGCACCGACGGTGTCACAGTTGCCGCCAGAGCCAACATAACGAGCATACTCAATAGACGTATTTGTATTGTCTAGATAAGAAACCCATGGATTACCCGAAGGGTCAAAATCTATCGAAGTGTCAAAACCAACGCTATCTGTGGCGTCTACAGTGGTGCACTCCCAGGCATCGGAGCCAGCACCGACGGTGTCACAGTTGCCGCCGCTACCAACGTATTTGGCGACTTCCAGGTTACCGTTAGTAAAATCGACATAGCTAATCCAGGGGCTACCTGAAGGATCAAAAGCGATTGAGGTGGATTCGCCAATATCATCCGTAACGTCTACAGTGGTGCACTCCCAGGCATCGGAGCCAGCGCCGACGGTGTCACAGTTGCCACCGCTACCAACGTATTTTGCGATTTGCAGATTACCGTTAGTAGCATCATAGTAGCTAATCCAGGCGTTGCCTGAAGGGTCGAAAGCTATTGAAGTGTCATAGCCGACGTTGTCTGTAGCATCTATAGTGGTACACGTCCATGCACTAGACCCGCCAGCACACCCTGTACCCCCACTACCGACGTAACGTGCAACTAGCAAGTCATTCTCAAAACCATACGCCCGATAACTAACCCAAGGGTTGTCAGAGCTATCAAAGGCAATTGAAGTGTATCGACCAACAAGATCGGTTACATCTACAGTAGTACACTCCCAAGCATCAGAGCCAGCGCCAACTGTGTCGCAGTTGCCACCGCTACCAACATACTTGGCGACTTCCAGGTTGTCGTTAGTGTCGTCTCGATAACTAACCCAGGCGGTTCCTGATGAATCAAATCCGATTGAATTATAGTCGCCTACAATATCGGTAGCATCAACTGTAGTACAACTCCAGGCGCTAGACCCACCCGCGCACCCTATGCCACCACTGCCGACGTAGTTTGCGACCATCAAGCTGGTATTCGTGACGTCATAGTAGCTCACCCACGGCAAGTTAGTTATGGGGTTAATTGCCACTCTAGCATATGAACCTACGTCATCTGTTGCTGCAACTACACTGCAATTAAAATCGGTATCGGTGTCGCAGTTGCCGGTCGAATTTTCATAAATAGTACTCTCTTTAACTCTGGTCCAAATATCATCGTTCCTATCATAAAAAAGACCAAATTCATCGTCTGTTGCTACTGCTCCGCCGCTATTAGTTAGCTGAATTCTAAGGTTTGTACGTTCACCCTGACGAATTCCGCTAAGCGTCTTACCACTAACAAATTCGGACCCAGCAAGAACGCTACCACTAGTATCTTCTGGAACTAATACCAATGAAAATACAGAGTTTGTAGTTGACGTAGCAGAGGTAAAAGTCTTGGTACCGGTTGCGGCACTGGACGCAAGTTGTTCAAAAGCTACCGAGTTATTATGAGCGTCTGCACTCTCATTGTGATCATTGAGCAGAGTCATAGAAGCTGGAACAGTTATGCTGGCAACATCTGGTGAGGCAACTGCTGATATAAGTACCCCGTTTTCTATAGTTGGGGTAATGGACGGCGCAACATAGTTTCCGTCACTAGTAGTGTCGCCCGTGAAGCTACTCACATCAATCGGGCTAGAAGTATCTGTTCCAAGAATTCTGAAAACCGAGATTGCGTGTTGGTTACTTGCGACGCTCTGCGTCCAAGTGTAACTAGTAGGCTCGGAAGCTCCGGCTACCTTGTAGTATGCTGCTATCTTGGTGCCTCCTGTAGATTCATAGTAACTGTTCACCAGTGTCCACCCTGAAAGTGTTGTGAAGGTAGGCTCGGTGGCGTCATAGTCTGTAGCCCAAACCGTCAATAGTAAATCTCCCTCAACAGTACCAGTCGGCTTATTAACGGTTATAGTTGTAGAGGCTGAGACACTAGCCTCATCGTAACTAGCAAACGTTACTAGCGCACTGCTGCCGGAATCGACTTCTTGAGCGCCGACACTGTAGAACGTACTGGCTGAATTTTGGTTATTATACTCAGTCGACAACCAGTTAGCTGAAAGTGTATTGTCGTTAAAACGAACTTCGTCAATTTGACCATCAAAGACATCGGCCGGTGTACCGAAATCCCTAAAATAACCTATGCCTCTAGCGCTAGCTGACGAGGCATTCGGTGTCCCCACAATAGTTGTAGCAGAATATGAGCTTACTTCCAATCCATTATGATAGAGTTTTCCTGTGGTACTACTCACAGTAAAACCGACATACTGCCAGCCGTCAGCATTTGTAAGTGGGTTAGCACTTGCCCTGACATTATAATCAGTCCAGACACTATCATTAGCACGGTAGGCAATACCTTCCAAATTACCATTCGACCTAACTCGAAGTAGCAGGTCTGTCTGATTTCTAGAACCAAATATGCCTTGCTGTTTGTCTGTGTCAGGATTCGCCCAAGCTGTTACTGTATAATCATCTACAACTTGCTGAGTAGCGTTATTAACTCCTTTGAGATACGAATCTATGCCATCAAAATCATCAGCTCTCCCAAGCTTACCGGCGACATCATTGTTGCCTCCGGTGGCAAACCCCTGGGCAGTCAAGTCGTTGTTGCCAACTGAGTCAGTTATACAGCCACTTGAAGCATCGGCGCAGTCCTTATTAAGGTGCCAGACACTGACGTAGCCGTTCGTCCAAACATTCTGAGCTCCATATGTAGCTGTAACAGCGTAATCAGCCGCGCTGGAATTGCCATAGTATATATAGAAATCTGTATCTGCAGAACCAGAAAGTGAGCCAGTCTTAAAATATAACTCTCCCGAATCCGCCGTACCTGTATCTATCGCCACTAGTTCCCTAGCTAGTTCGGTCAGTCCATCTGATTTAGTTATGCGTATGTCACCCCCGTCACTTTTAACGTTGTCAAAAAAGTCCGAGCTTAGATCACCGAGATCAATATAAATCGGAAAGTCTGTCTCTGTTCCAGCAACCTTAGTGTTATCAACAGTTATCTTCTTCCTGTAAGTCCAGTTACTGTCATACCAATCAGAACTAACTCCCCCTCCTCCACCGTTCGAGCTACCAGCTCCATCATCGTTTTCAAAGATATAGCCTTCCTGGGTAATCTTAGGGAAACTACTAACTGTTTGATCATTTTCCTGGGCACCAATCGTGTAGAAAGTAGCGGGCGTATTGAGGTTATTATATTCAGTCCCTATCCAACCAGTCGATCTTGCTGAATCCGAAATACGCACCTCGTCTATAACCCCAGCAAAATAACCGAATGGACCACCACCGTTCGACAATGCGCCAATATAACTCCTGTCGACAGTGACTGTCCCTGCGGTAGATGTATTAGTACCTTTAGACACGTTATCGACAAATAACTCCCTACTACTCTTTGAGTTTTGTACAGCTACAGCATAGCGCCAAGCGCCATTATTGTAACTGCTAGCACCGGAAGCTATGCCTGTAAACGTAGTACCGTCTCTCATACCGAACTCAAGATCACCTGCAGTATTTTCATTCAAAGAAAAGTAAAAATAATGCCCAACAGTCGTACTGTTGCCTTCTGAGTAGATTCGTTTTCCTGTAGCTGTTGAGCTGGACTTGAACCAGCTCGAAACAGTGTAAGCAGTGCCATTCACTACTCGCGGAGTGCCGAGATTGATGTAGTCATTTGAACCATCAAAATCCAAACCGCCACCCAGCTTTGCCGCTACTTGGTCGGCAGCGGTCATGCTTCCAAGGTCTCCACCATCGTTGTTGTTTGATGTAGAATCTAAGATATTGTTTGTACTGCCAAGAGAAGGGTCTTCGTTCAGGTGCCAGACACTTTTATAACTACTATTCCAGGTATTCTCGGCACCGTAGGTTGCAGTAATTGCTGGTTCTGTTGCCGACGCGTTACCGTAATATAAGTAGAAAATCGTATCTGAAGTACTGGAAAGAGCATTGGCGTTAAAATACAATTCGCCAGAATCTGGAGCACCTGTGTCAAT
>VAPH01057839.1_pt1 | contig 13298 bp, 10 predicted proteins | sample 3393861 | NCBI WGS metagenome assembly VAPH01 (sample SAMN08290439, study PRJNA428436) | hydrothermal vent metagenome | isolation source: Deep-sea hydrothermal vent chimney | place: Atlantic Ocean: South-mid Altantic Ridge | reverse complement strand
TTGAGACAAGCGACTACAAAGATGCTATCAACTATCTTAAAACCGCTCTGGCATTAAAACCCTCTGATAAAAATGCCGCACTTCTTCTTGGCATCTCGCAATCAAGAGCAGGACAATATCAGAAAGCAAGAACAACCCTTCTCTATGCTCTCAGATTGGACTCTTATGATGGCCGAACAATGTACGAGCTTGGTGTTGTCTTTTTTAATCTTGGCGAAATTAAAGAGGCAAAGAACTATTTCGAAAAAATTAAGGATAGTAACGCTAATGATAGAATCAAAACAGTTGCAGGCGAATATTTATATATAATCTCATCAGGGCAGGTTTTAGATAAAAAACCTTTTTCTCTGAACTTTCTAACTGCTCTTCAATACGACAGTAACGTAATTCTCGAACCCACCGACCCCCTGGTAAAGGCAGATAACAAAAAAGACTGGCGGGCCGTGTTCGTCCTTGATAGCAGATGGACCTTTCTAAATACCAGAAAGGTGATCGCAGAGGCCGGATATATGTTTTATCAAAGTGCTCATAATAATTTGGATACTTTTAATGTTCAACAGCATAATATCATGCTTTCAGGAAAATACAATCCTACAAAGAATCTACAGGCTGAACTTAAGTATCAGTTAAATTATTCTGCAATCGGCGGCGATCTTTACAGTAGTGCAAACAGTATCCAACAGATTGTGAGATTGACCCATTCGCCTTATCTGGTATCAGAGCTTTACTACGCCTACGAGTTCAAAAAATATTTTAATAGTGATACTTTTTTCTCTAATTCCCTGAAAACAGGAACTAGCGACAGCGCTGGTATTACCGAAAGGGTCAGGCTTGGAGATTCAAGTTCTATAAGCATTGGTTATAGGTACGACAAGGATTCAGCAGATTCTGATTTCTGGAGATACAAAGGTCATAAAGCAAACTTTGGATTTGCTTCTTACCTCTGGAAATGGAAACTTTTTATTGACACTTCCTATCAAGACAGAAAATACCAGGGTGAATTTCCGGGTTTTTCGCAAAAACGGCATGATGGCATGCAGGAGTACTCTGCAATTCTGACCTGGAACCCATCGCGTCGAGTGAGCATCAGTATTTCGGAAATATACATTATTAATAGTTCAAATCTTGTGATATTTGATTACAACAGGAATATTGCCGGATTGTTTCTGGGGGTTAGGTTATGAGGTCCATGTCAAACTGTACCATCCTGCTGTTTATCATAACACTTTGCATTCCTATGCAAGCATGGTCAGACAATGTAGGCGATGTAGTTTCAGTGCGAGGTAACGCCTTTGTGGAACGTAAAAATAAAAATATAGAAGCCAAAATAAATCTAGCTATCCTGGAAAGAGATAACGTATTTACGGAAGATAAATCCAGGGTCAAAATACTGTTCAGTGACGATAGCATACTCACACTTGGTCCGATGAGCCGTCTCGTGATAAGACAGTATTTGTACAGTTCTGAAGACAGAAGATCGGATTCTATATACGACTTACTGGATGGAAAGTTAAGGGCAGTTGTGGGCAGTCCTGGATTTAAAGTTCGAACCCCTACTGCATTTGCTGCAGCACGGGGAACGGTATTTCTGGTCAGGTATGACAGTAAAACCGGTTTGACTAAAATTGCAGTTATTGAAGGTGAAGTCATGGTTAAAAATATAGAATCGGGTGTTCGTGGCAAACAGATACTAACCAGTGGACAAATGACGTCGGTATCTACCGGCAAGCCTCCTACAGTTCCAACACCTTTTGATGTTGAGTCGATTGATAATTTACCTGTAACCGAAATGCCGAAAATCCAGGCATCTGTGATTCATGAAGTTAATAGCCTTGGACGGCTTGTATTTCAACCTCCGGTTAATCAAGAACCGGAGACAAAAATGACAACTCCGGTAACTGTAGAACTAAATTTTACACAGTAAAAAAAGGTTGGTGATCATTGTGAAAAGATTCCTGTCAGCAATAAGCGCTACTATACTAGTCATTGCCCTTATTTCATGTGGTGGATACATCTCGACGAACACCTCGCTTGTCACAATTACCATTGGAGAGGACCAAACAGTTGCAATAAGTGCTGAAAAAACTACTGTGCTTGCAAAATTATGGCGTTTGCTGGATAAAGTTCAGGTTTCAACAGCCATGGCCTATATTCCTGTTTGGGTCGAGACTGTGAAGGTTACTGTTTTTTCGGATGATAAAAAGACTCTAATTATATCGGGATCTGAAAACGTTTCCGGACAGTCTTCCGTTTCTATTACGATAGAGGTTCCAAACGGTACTTCCAGACACTTTACTATAGAGTCGATGGATGATGTTGGTAATGTTATTTACATAGGATATGCGCACAATGTGGATCTAAACGGAGAACCGCTCACACTGTCGGTGGATATGCTTTATGTCGGAGATTCCACCTTTCCGGATTTTGGAGGACTGGCTTCAGCTACAGGCAACGGTTTCACAGGAATTGACCTGGACTGGACTACTGCAACGGATAATCAATCGGCGCCTTCTGACATCGTATATCTTATTTATATGTCGACTACGTCAGGTGGAGAGGATTTTACAACACCGAGCTTTACAACATCTTCTGGAGCAACTACATACACGGCAACAGGGCTTGATCCATCAATTAAGTACTATTTTGTGGTAAGAGCCAGGGATAAAATGGGGAATGTCGATGGCAATATCGTTGAATATTTTGCAACACCAGACATAACTCCTCCCACATTTACAGGGCTGGCCTCGGCAAATGCTGTATCAACTACACAGATAGACCTGGATTGGACTACAACAGCAGCTACGGATGATGTAACAATCTCTTCTAACATAGAGTATCTTATATACGTGTCACTGACACAAGGCGGAGAGAATTTCACGATACCTAGCTTTATAACATCTCCTGGAACAACAACATATAGTGTAACAGGATTAAGTCCTACAACCGACTATTATTTTGTGGTAAGAGCCAGGGATGAGGCAGGTAACGTTGACAGCAACATCGTAGAGTATTTAGCACAAACTCTGACTCCGGCTGATACCTCACTACCCGTGTTTGGTGGTTTGGATACAGCCACAGCTTCGACAACCACGTTGGAGATCGACCTTAGCTGGACAGCGGCTACGGATGATACATCGGCATCTGCCAACATCACCTATCTTGTTTATATCTCGACAACATCGGGCGGACAGAACTTCGCGACCGCAAGTTACACAACAATTCCTGGGGCGGTAACATATACGATAACAGGGCTTCAATCGGCAACAGAATACTTTGTTGTGGTAAGAGCCAGAGATGAAGCAGGCAACGTCGACACCAACACCATTGAAAGGTCTGCTGTAACACCGGACACTCAGCCGCCATCGTTTGGAGGAGTCGCCGGAGCTACGGCAGTGTCAAGCTCACAGATAGATCTTAGCTGGACAGCGGCCACGGATGATCTGTCAGCATCTGCCAATATTGTGTACCTTGTTTATATGTCAACGACGTCAGGAGGCCAGAACTTCGCGACTGCAAATTACACAACAATTCCTGGGGCGGTAACATATTCGGTAACAGGTCTGTTTTCTTCAACCACATATTATTTTGTGGTAAGGGCAGTGGATGAGGCGGGAAATATTGATACTAACCTCACCGAGCAGTCCGCTACTACCGGCAGTAGCAGTCATTAAAACCTCCTGTGAAGGCGCGAGGCAAAGGGCAAACAATGAAAATCCAAAGCCCTTTGCCTTTGGCACTTTCCAGCACGTAGCTTAATGTTGTGACTAAAAAAATCAGTCCGATAACTGTTGCCGGCATTGTATTTACAATTCTCTTTTTCTTGTTGAACCTCAAGTCTCCCAGGGCCATGGATGAAACCATAGAATCACTTATTGTTGACTACAGATTCTTGTTAAGGAATATTTTAAATCCTCCGCCTGTTTCTAAAAACATTCTGATTGTAGTAATCGACGACAAAAGCCTCGAAAAATATGGTCGCTGGCCTTGGCCCAGAAGTGTCCAGGCCAAACTAATAGATAAAATTATCTCAGGTAGCCCCTCTGTTGTTGCGGTAGATATATTTTACTCTGAGCATGAGACAGAAGAAAGAGACAGTGCGCTAGGCACTGCGTTAAATCAAGGTGATGAAAAAATAGTAATTGCGGTCGGCTTTGATATGGACAACAGCGGAGTTAAAGAAGTTCCCGATTACCTGTTGGACAGCGCGATTCTAAAGGTAAAGGATAACTCCAGGCTTAAAGGTAAAATACTGGAGGTTTACAAGTTTAAGTCTACGATATCAGAAATTTATTCAAATGCTGTTCTTGGGCATGTTATAAGTCCGCCGGATATGGACGGCAAATTAAGATGGGAGCATCTGTATATTCAGTACCAGGATGATTACTACCCTTCTCTTTCGCTTATGACAGCGGCTGTCGCTATGAAAAAAGACATTAACGATATCACTATATACGGCGCCAGAGGCGTAGAACTGGGTGAAATATTTATACCTACTGACATGATGGGAAGAATGAGGATAAATTATATTGGTTCGGCAAACACTTTCAGGTACTTATCCGCCGCAGATGTTCTAAACGATAAAATTCACTCGTCAGTATTTGATGACAAAATCGTATTTCTGGGAACATCAGCAATATCAACCTATGATTTTATGGTAACGCCTTTTTCGGCTCGAATTCCTGCCGTAGAAAAAAACGCGACTGTTGTTGATAATATTCTTAACAGGCAATTCATAAAATCTGTCCCTGTTTCGATGGTATCCACTTTGATAATTGTATCGGGTCTGTTTCTCTCTTTTATGCTTCCTGCTGTGAGGGCTGTTTTTGGTATCGGCTTTTCAATACTGATGATTCTGCTCTTTGTTTTATTCAATCAGTATCTATTCACATACCAAAGCACCTATCTTAATTTCATATATCCTTTTTCAAACCTGTTTATTATATCTGGCATTTTTGCTGCATATAAATATTTTGTAGAAGAAAAAAAAGCTAAGCAACTAAGAAAAATGTTTTCCAGCTATGTATCTCCAAAGATAGTGACAGAGTTGATAAATAACCCGGATATGGTCGGGCTTGGCGGTTACAGAAGAGAGATTACTGTTTTATTTGCAGATATAGCAGGTTTTACCTCTTTTTCAGAAACCAGAGAACCTGAAGAGGTTGTATCAATGCTAAATGAATACTTTAAAGAAATGACAGACGTAATATTCAAATGGGACGGCACGCTCGATAAATTTGTTGGCGATGAAATAATGGCTTTCTGGGGGGCTCCGCTTGAGCAGCCAGATCATGCGGAACTTGCTGTAAAGTGCGCGCTGGAGATGTCTGAGAGACTTAACAGTCTTCAGAAAAAGTGGAAATCTGAAGGCAAGTATATTTTGGACTGCGGAATAGGTATTAACACAGGTATTGTACTTATCGGCAATATAGGTTCAGCAGACAAAAAAATGGATTACACGGCGATCGGTGATCACGTCAACCTGGGTGCAAGAGTCGAGAGCATGACCAGAAAATACGACACCAGAATTCTTATAACTCAATATACGTACGAAAAGATAGCCGAACTCATAGATAAAAACAGAATAGGACATATCGATATGCTTGTGTGCGCGGTTGACACAGTGAAAGTGAAAGGCAGGGAAGTACCGATAAAGATGTTCAGTGTGGTGTCAAAACCTCATAGCGACTGAGACATCAGGGCAGGATCAGGGGCCTGTCCCTACTGTACCATCCCCCGTGGTTGCCCTGGTTCAAAAAATATTTTGTGATAGTTTTGCGTGCAATTTTTTTGTAAAAAACTATAAAAGAAATTCCGATAGGTTGATGCCATATTTGTTAGGATCGAGAGTACGCACAATAGACCTCATAAAATGACCTGAAGAGTTTTTCTCGGTGAGGTCGACTGTGAAGCTGTTTGGCAAGGATATAATTTTTCCGTTTCGGTCAATCACTATCACCACTCTTGGTCTGTCCAGCATGGCAGGATCGGAATTTGTCTCAAAAACAAGTCCAAGCTCTTTAGTGTCCAGAAGAACAAGACTTCCCTGAGGATATACTCCCACCATATTGACAAAGACCTTAACAAGGGCATAGTTAACATGTGCACCAGCAAGCTCCAATAAAATGCTGAGCGCTCTATCCGGTGAAGACGGAACGCGTGAATACACCCTGGAGGCTGTCATAGCGTCGTATCGGTCTGCAATTGTTACTATCTCACTTAATAAGTCATGGCCAAGGGCGGCTCTGGTTTTAGGGTAGCCGCTTCCGTCATAATCCTTGTGGTGTTTAAAGGCAACTATGGCACTTTTCATCGTTGTTTCATCCAAATTTTTGAGACGCAGTATTGCTTTTAGCCCGATAAGCGGGTGTTGCCTCATAATTTTCCATTCTTGCTCTGTAAAACTTGTGGGTTTATTTAGTATTTCCGTTGGAATCTCTACCTTTCCTATATCGTGAAAGAATGAGGCGATACCAAGTTGTTCAAGAGTGTACCGGCTTAATTTTATCCTTTGGCCCAAAGCAATTGCCAGAATACTTACGTTAACAGAGTGACAATAGGTATACTCGTCATAGTCCTTGATGGAGGTCATTCCAAGGAGAAGATATTTCTCATTCGCCACCTGGTCAACCAGCGACTCGACCACTCTTTTTGCCTTTCGTAAATTGATTCTTTCCCCGGTTTTGACTTTTTCCATAATGCTTTTGGTATAGGAGACAGCATTGAAGTACGAACGTTTCGCCATTTTGCGGCGGTCCAGCGTTTCTTCACCCGACTCCTTAAGTCGGCTTACAAAAACTTTGCTACCTGCAAGGCGATCGTTAAAGGTTTCAAACGGACTAAGCGAAGTGCCTGCCTCTATGAATGCTGAGGCAAAGAGCTGTATTTCTGTGTCGGATAGAGGGCTAAGGAACGTAAGATCACCCACATCCCGCTTTTTCATTTCCTGGACCATGAAGTCGCAGTTAAGCGTTAAATCCTGCGAGTACCTTAGGCGTTCATCGTTTACAAACATGAAATCACCAACCACTCTAAGAGTCAGGTTACCGCTGTTTTCAATTATTTGGTTGGCGACTATCTGAAACTTTAAAAGCGATTTTGATACCGCCACATTGGATGTATCGTGAATCTGCGATATCTTGATCAGTCCGGCAATATTGTTTATTACTTCTTTAAACGCAGAATGGGAATCAGATTTTGAAAATTCAAACATTGTCTTTTATCCTAAGCAGAGCTTCACTGGCCACATCCTTAAGTAGCTGGCCGCCACTGGCCTCGGCTTTCTTGATATGGCTGACAAAGGTACTGGCATTTTTCATCAGGCTAAGCCCGTATGCAGCACCAGCACGCATTTCATCATTTCTGGCACGACTGAGTAATGTTTTGTGTTTAAGTGTTTTTAATAGAAAATCCGATATTTCAGGCTTGTCCCACTGGGCAAGAACGTGAAAGAACTCCAGCTTCTCCGTATAGTCTTTTGCAACAAATTCCTTTGTGCTTATTTCGTCCAAAATTATCCGCATGGCAACATCGGATGACTCAAATCCGTTAAAGGCTTTTATTGCCGCTATCCTGGGCAATGGGTCTGGGTCGGAAAGGCCAGATTTGATGTGTGGTAGAATATGTGAACCACCCATAGAGCCAAGCACACTAAAGGTTTCCTTTCGTACACGCGTATCCTGATGCCTGATGCATTCACCCAGCATTTCTATAGATTTCTTGTCATTTATCTTGCCAAGGATATATAGGGTATTTCGGACAGCAAACCAGTTGCTGTCCTTGAGCCCCTTTGTTATAGCGACTATATCTTTTTTACCCAAAACAGCCAGGACATCTATCATGAGTCGTCTAGCACGCATTGTCTGAAGTTTTCCAAGAAGATCTAACATCGGAGCTATTGCCGAAGAGGCCATAAATCTGGCGCATTTTATAAAAGCATCTTCGCTTACCGGTATCTCGCTATCTAGAACCTCACCCATCTCATTAATTACATCTATATCTCCGGCAGAGATGGCAATGCTTTTAAGGAAATCTTTTTGCACATATTGAGTTTGGTCAGAGGAAGCTATCTTTTTAGCACTCTCAAGAATATATAACGCATGTTCAAATTCGGCTCGCCTAAAACAGTACTTGTAGGTTTCATTAATAAAGCCAGCCATCTCCTCAAAGCTCTTGGAGTTTTCACTTTTCAGTATTACTTCGAATAAAATATCGATAAACATCGGCAAACCGGATGTGCATTCTTCACACTCCTTGAGTTTTGCAAGCATATCAAGATCTTCTTCAGATAGAATTACTATTTCGTTCCTTCCCTCCATAGCCTGCTGGGTATTTATAGCTTCATGGTAGGCTTTCTCCAGGCTTCTATCTGCCTGTCTTTCGGTAGTTTTTTTGGTGCTATTGTCAACGTTTGCATCATAGTTCTCATCCAGAATAAATTCATCGGTTGCAATGTAGTCTATGTGTTTTAAATTTTTCTCCCACAAAAGAGTTACCATGTCGTCATCCAGACACTGACTATCGAAATCTTTTGCTGTTATCGTCAGGAAAGTCTCGATTTCTTCACGTGGCAATCCGGCATTGAAGGTTATTTCTCTGATACCGTCCCTGAAGAAAAATAACGCAAGGTTATCCTGCCGAGTTTTATTTTCGTATACTACCGTGTCCTCTACAAGTATTTCATTTTGTTTGAATCTAAATATCAGCTGTCCGTTTTCAACGATAAAATCGTTTAAACGCGTGAAAACATCGTCAATGGCTTTTGTGTACACGGGATTATTCTGAGGGTACATCTTCAAAGTTTTCTGCGATCGAGTAAGTGCTTGGATAATATCGCCTATGAGAGTAAATTTTTGTTTGTTTTCAGTCATACTTTTTTTAGAAAAATATTATATGCAAAATGATTAGATATAACAGGCTCCGCTTAGTTAGCAGAAAAATAACATAGAAAGGATACTCTGTCAATTCAAGCAAAAGACTATGTCAAGCCAAAGTAGACCTTATAATCATATCAAAGGTTTAAGTCAACGACAATTTATGAGTTTATCATATCATTAGAGGCATCTTCGCTCATAACAGGTAGGGCTATTTTGAGAGTGTTGCGATTAAGGAGCACTCAAAGATGGCCTGAAGATGTGATGTGAAAACTTTATTTAAACCGTTTAGAAGACTATATCAGCTTTATTCATACACCAAAATCACCGATATAGAATTCATGAAAACCCTACAGATTCTTAAACCAACCGATTTTCTGACTAATCGCACAACAACTGCACTCCGGGCAGGAAAAATACTGACTGCACAGGTAAAGGGTTTTTCTGATGGCGGCAAGGTACGGCTTGATATCGGAGGTGGGCGGATGGTTCTTGCAGAGACATCTCTTAATGTACAGCTTGGCGAAACAGTTCGAGTAAGGGTTGAAACTGTACCTGGTTTGATAAATCTGAAGACGCAAGCCTTCCCAGATAACAAAGATAAACCGATTGCTGAAACTCTTAAAGGCCTGATTGGCGGCGGCAGAACTGCGGTAGGTTTAGCTCCGCAATTACAGAGGCTGGCAACAGAACTCCTCAGGCTGGCTAGTATACCCCAAAACCTTCGACCTGAGCTGGCAGAACAAATACAATCCATCGCAAAAGAGATTCAAATATTTGATGGAAGACTCCGGGCCGAAGGTTTTAACAGCGGCCTAAATGGTACCGCGGTCAAAGAGCTTGTTGAAAACTCCGGGCTGTTTCTTGAAGCAAGGCTTGCCGCGGGAAAAGATGTTTCTCAAGACTTGAAAGCTCTTCTGCTTAAACTCCAGGCCGTTCTTGAGTTATTGCAAAATCCGAGTAAGGTTGTTAAAGGCCGATTGCCGAACATGTTTTCCGAGGAAGTACAGGTCCTGTCCAACAGTCTCAAACTTGCCGCCAGGGCCGAAATTGGAGAAATTGAGTCTAAGCAGGCAATGAATCTTATTGTCCAGAATTCTGTAGCTTCTACAACTGTTTCTGTTCCACTAACAGGTGAATTCAGCAAGTCGAAACTTATTATTTCTGAAGAGAAAGAAGAGAAAAAGAATAAAAAGAATGCGTCGAAGCGCTACCGGGTTACCCTGTCACTCGATATGTCACGCCTGGGGCATATACGGGCTGATGCTGTCCAATCCGGCAAGTCAATGGTCATAGGCTTTGCAGTAAAAGATGATAAAACTTACGAATTTATAGAATCTAACCTTGAATCTCTCCGAGCCCAGGTTCTAGCCAAGAAGCTGCCAATAGCTGAAATATTCCTGAGCAAGGCCGAGCCTGAATCCGAGCCATCCTCGCCAAAAAACAGCAGCCAGATTCTAAGCCGGAAAGCATGAAAAGACAAAAAAAATACAGAAAAACAGCAGTGGCCCTGAGGTATGACGCATCTGGGGGAACGGCGCCTAAAGTAGTTGCAAAAGGCCAAGCAAAGATTGCCGAAAAAATAATCGAAACGGCCCGCCTGCATAATATTCCTGTTCGGGAAGAGCCGGATATAGTTGCGATTCTGGCCACCCTTGAACTACATGAAGAAATTCCAGCCACTCTTTACAAGGCAGTAGCCGAAATTTTGGTTTTTATATACAAGCTAAACCACTCTAAAAAAGATTCCTGAAACAGGCATCTGAAGTCTTTTGAAATTTTTACCTTTACTTCTACTTCTACTTCCACTTCCACTCAACCAGCGCTTGATTGTGATTGTTACTGCTTTTCACCGCCTGCAGGCGTCACACTTGTTACTCGTTCCATGGGGATGGTGATCCAGCCGTAAGACGACTCCATGTGCAGATTTTCCTCACCCATCTCAACTAGTCGACCGCGATAGAGGATGCCGCTTGCCATGACTTCCACTTCATGTCCTACGAGTTCAAAATAGTTGTACATAATCTATAAAAATACAGAAGCAATTGTATTTTGTATATTCTCCGCTGCTTCTTTCGGGTTTGAGACATTACGCACAGGACGGCCCACAACAATATAATCTGCGCCATTACGAAACGCTTCCTCAACAGTTACAACTCTTTTTTGATCATCCGTCAAGCGATTTTCCACGGGCCGTATGCCAGGCGATACAACAAGAAAACGCTCACCAAGTTCACTTCTAAGCTTAGGGGCTTCAACTCCTGATGATATAACTCCATCACAGCCAAGCTCTAGAGCACGCCGTGCACGGGAGAGGACCAATTCCTCTACGTCACACTGAAACCCCAGGTCGTTCATGTCCCCCCTGTCCAGACTGGTCAGTACGGTAACCGCTAGTATTTTCAAGCCATTTTTCTCTGCCGCTGCCGCTGCCATCATAGCGTCATTTCCGTGTACTGTTGCAAAAGAGACTCCCCGGTCCTTAAGCTGCCTGACCGCCCGGGCAACGGTTTCAGGTACATCGAAAAATTTAAGATCAACAAATACCTTTTTATTTTTCTCAAGAAGCCATGTGACAAGTTCAAAATATCCCCCTGCCATGAACAGTTCGAGACCGAGTTTGTAGAAAGACACGGAATCACCAAGCAGTTCAACAAAATCCCGCGCCTCCTGGTGGCTGGGGAGATCCAGAGCAACAATAAGACGTTCTTTTGCTGGTATTTGCTTTGCCGGGAAAAGTTTTTTATCTGCATTCATAATTTTTAATGTTTAGTCTAATTTGCTCTCTTTTGGCATGTCAAGCAAGCTAACTTTTCGGCTATGGTATAAGGTAAATATGTTTCACCATCTTTTGCCCACTAATGTAACTTTATCTCAAACTCAAAAAAGCCAGTGACTCTATATGGTACGTCTGCGGGAAAAAATCAATCATTCTTATAGATTCTATGTCGTATTTGCTGGCCAGTCTTCTCAAATCCCTTGAGAAGGTTGAAGGGTTGCAGGATAAATAAACAATCCTCTCCGGCATTAATGTAAGCACTCTATTCATTACTTTACCTGATAAACCCGGTCTTGGCGGATCAAGAATTACTATATCGAACCGATTTTCCGAGTGAAAATTAGCTACTGTGGAACGAATAAATCTACAATTACTAATATTGTTGATCTCTAAATTTCTCCTGCCGTCTTCTATGGCAAATGGATTTTCTTCGACCGCAGTTACTTCAGCTCCTGCTGCTACAGGTATAGAAAAATTACCCGCACCTGAGTAGAGATCCAAAATTTTATTGCCTTTAATGGGTTGCAGTTTGTTGTTAATAAAGGAGACAACTTGTTGGTTCAGCTTCCAATTACTTTGAAAAAAACTCATAGGCGATATAGTATATTTCAGGTCTGCAAGATGAAAGACTGAATATAGGGCTCCAAATTTTAACAACTTTTTGTTTTTAGCCTCAATAAAAAGACCTGTAAATCCTGCATTCAAAAAACCTGCGGCCAGCCTGCTCCACTGAGCCACGGATTTACTTAGTTCTGGAGCCTTGATTAATGCGATAAGAGATTCGCCAGCCGTTATATGTAATTCTTTGATATTTATTCCTTTAAGCAGACCTTTTGCTTTCTGCAAAAAAACAACTATCTCTTTTTCCATAATAGGACAATTATTTATATCAACAATTTCTCTTGAATGTGCTTTATAGAATCCTGCCTTACCACGGAATACCTTGAATTGCCCTCTTAATCTGTAGTTCCACGGGCTGTTATTAATAATGGGTTGGGATAAATCTGTTTCTATCATTCCCAATCTCTTCAAACAATCCCTTAGAATTTCTTCTTTCATCTTTATTTGCAGATTATATGGTATGTGTTGAAAATGGCATCCACCGCATGTTCCAACGTATTTACACGCAGGTTCTATTCTGTGAGGCGAGGGCTCTATAATTTTTCTAACCGAGGCTGTAATATAATCTTTCTTTTCATCATCGATAGTAACCTCAACTATCTCATCCGAAAGAAGAGCTCCCTTTATCATGACCACCTTACCTTCGTGCCTGCTGATAAACAGTCCACCGAAAGCCGGTCGGTCGGCTTTTAGTATTAAATTTTGCATCTATATCAATTATACAGGAGACTTTAGACTTGATTAGCGGATCTTTCGTTAACTTGCTACCAACTTACAGAAGGAACGGCTCAAAAAAATGATAATCGGTTGCCTTCGTTGTTACTTAGGTTGCATATATCCCCTTGCTTGGCATCTCTCAATTGCCCTCGTAATGCTTGATATTGCAACACCAAGAAAACGTGCCATTTTAGCTGCAGACAGGGCAAGCTCGTCCCGACCACGATATGCAATTCGACTGCGAACATGGCTCACAATACTGCGACGACTGCCACTGGAAAGCTCTAGTTGCTTAATGCCAGCGTTTCATT
>VAPH01010201.1_pt1 | contig 13329 bp, 10 predicted proteins | sample 3393861 | NCBI WGS metagenome assembly VAPH01 (sample SAMN08290439, study PRJNA428436) | hydrothermal vent metagenome | isolation source: Deep-sea hydrothermal vent chimney | place: Atlantic Ocean: South-mid Altantic Ridge | reverse complement strand
GGATCTTCGCTCTGGCGCCACCCTGTCGGTCAACGAAGTGCCGGCGTCCAGTGTGTATGCCTTTGCCTTCTATATCTTTCAGCAGCTCAACCGCTGGCCGGAAAACGGTGCGAAGGACTATGGCAAGGCCATCTTCCGGATCTCGCCGTATGTAACACCGAGCTATCGGGCGGAACTCATGGCGGACCTGGAACTGAAAGGGCGACAGGGCGAGTTGGCCTACCGCGTGCGCGGTGTGCAGGAGATCGTTGGGCACGGTTACGAGGAACGCCGCGTCGACGTACTCGCACCCGGTGTTTGGGTGGTCTGGCTGGACCTCGATCTGTTGGAGTCGGTTAAGGGTATGACCGTGAAGAAGACCGCAATCCGTTATCCCCTGCGCGTCGTGAATCTGGCCATCGACCCGGAAACAAACCCGTGGGGGCTGGCGTTGGATGGGTTTTCAGGCGAGGGGCCGCGACGGTTGAACGAATCTGAACTGAATGAAGACACCGAACAAAATCAGTAGCAGGAAGAGGGATTAATTGATGCGAGAAACCAATACCATCCATCGTGTGATTGTCACATGGTTTGGCGTGACTCTGCTATTGGTGCAGTCGCTGGCCTATGCCGAGACCGGCACGCTTGAGCGGATCGAGTGGAAGAAAGTACCGATTCGACTGAAACTCGTTGTCGGTCAGGAACAGCGGATCGAATTCCCCGCCTCGGTGAAGGTCGGTGTCCCGGCATCCGTTCAGCCCCTGCTGCGCACGCAAAGTGTCAATGGAACGGTCTATCTGTTGGCGCATGCACCGTTTGATACAAACCGGCTCATGGTGCGCGAACTCGACAGCGGCCGAATCTACTTATTCGATATCACGTCTACCGAGAACGGCGTTGCAACCCATCCTGTTCAAATCTATATGGCTGATAGTGGGGCCAATGACCATGGCGCTGGTGGACATGAGTTGAGTCCAGGGCAGCCAAGCTACATTCAACTGACGAGATTCGCGGCACAGCAACTCTATGCGCCGTCCCGGTTGGTCAAAGACAGTCCTACGATTATTCGCGTTCCCGTTTCACGAGATTCCGTTAATCTGCTCCATAGTGGCATGGTTAAGGCAACCCCGTTGGTGGCTTGGCGAGCCAACGGACTTTATGTCACGGCGGTCAAGCTCACCAACCTCACCCATCAAGCCCGGACATTGGACCCGCGTGATCTACGGGGTGCCTGGCTGACTGCGAGCTTTCAGCATCACCGCCTGTTACCGATGGGCGATGAAGCCGACACCACGGCCGTTTATCTGATCTCGGCCCGGCCGTTTGAAGTCTCGTACTAGGAAACCCTATGGCCATTGCAACCTCTAACCGACTACTTCCCTTGCTTGCTGGCGCCGTGGTATTGATGCTGGCGTTCGTCACCCTGAAGTCCTGCAATGGAGAACGGGAAGCATCATTCGTCATGGAGACCGTGCCCCAGGCACCAGCACCGGATGCGGATAGCCCGGCTGACACCATCAAGACCTTGACGGCCAATGTTGCGGCCATGACTGCGGAGGTGCAGGCATTGCGCAGGGATAATGACCAGCTACGCAAGGGGAATCGTGATCTGCTGGCCAACCGTCACCAGATCGAAGAGAACGTCGCCACCCGGCTCAGGCGCGAGATGCTCTCACGAGAGAAGGGTCAGGAGGCGCGCAACCGAATCGATGCCGGTGTGCTCTCGTCACTGACGGCACGTGTGGATGCGCTTTCACAATCATTCTCTCGGAGCGGCCCTACCCAGGGTAGTCAGGACATACCGGTGGGCTTGGGCCTCGATGGGGCCGGTGGCGTGCCGACAGAAAGCCTGATCTGGATCGATCCGCTGGATACCCTCGATACCGATACAAACCCATCGGCTACAAACGGACTGTTGCGTCGTGTGGGCCAGTCCACCGGCGGGGTACTGGCATCGACTCGCGAAAAGACCGGCAACCTCACGCAAGCGTTGAACACCGTCCGTCCCGTTTACACCGTACCCCGTAACGCTACGCTCATTGGCTCGACTGCCATGACCGCCCTGGTCGGTCGGGTGCCGGTGCAGGGGCAGGTGCGTGACCCGATGCCCTTCAAGGTGATCACCGGTGCCGACAATCTGGCCGCAAACGGTCTGACGGTGCCCGGTGTACAGGGCATGGTGTGGAGTGGGACGGCCATCGGAGATTGGACGCTGTCGTGTGTGACCGGCCGACTGGATTCGGTCACGTTCATTTTTGAAGACGGCACCATCCGCACTATTTCAAGTAATGACCAGGGCAATCAAAGTGGTGGTGCAGCGAAGCCCCTGGGCTGGATCTCGGACCAGCAGGGCATTCCCTGTATCACCGGCGAACGCAAAACCAATGCCCCGGCGTTTCTTACCCAGCGCATTGGTGTAATGGCGGTCCAGGCGGCGGCCGATGCGGCGTCCGCAGCCGAGACGACAACGATCGTTAGTGACAGGGGCGCGGCGACCAACAGTGTTACGGGCGATATCGGTACCTATGTACTCGGCAAGACTATTGCCAGCGGCAGCAAAGAAGTTTCAAAGTGGCTTCTGGAACGCCAGTCCCAGAGCTTCGATGCCGTCTTTGTACCCGCTGGCACCCGCATTGCTATTCACGTTGACCGCGAACTCCCCATTGATCTCGATACTACTGGCAGGAAACTGACTCATGCAAAATCCATTGACCCTTATACACGCACTCAGCTTGATTAGTCTGGTACTGGCAGGCTGCGCCAGTACCAAGGAGGCTGTACTGCCCCAGGATGGTCCTTCGATGAAGGCCATCTATGACGGTCATATCCATGCAATAAATGCGCGGGACCCGCAGGTCATTCGCCATGAGTTGGGAAATCGGAGTATCAACACCGGTGAGGCTGCTCTACAGGGTTACACGCGGGATGCCTTCAACGAAATTGATGTTCTGTTTCCGCGTCTGCCGAACCCGACACTGGTGATGTACGTGTTCCCCCATCTGGCAGGGGAGACACGGGCACCCGTGCCCGGTTATACAACCGCATTCCCCATGTACGAGCAAGTGGAGTACGCCTTGCCCGGCGAAGTCCCTGGCCAGCCCGTCGGTAAGTAGCGGTGAGTTTCATCAAGCAACGATCATCCAATGATGTGGAAGATGAACCGAAAAAAACGCCGGTCACCACAAGGCAGGTCAAGCAACTCTATGATCGTCCGTCATCGTTTACCGATCTCCTGCCGTGGATGGAATACAATCCGGCAAGCCGAACGTTTCTACTGGAAGACGGGATCAGTGTCGGTGCCCTGTTCGAGATTACGCCGGCCGGTACCGAGGCGCGTACGCCGGAATTCATGACGCAATTGCGCGATGCCATCCAGACCGCACTGACCGATGCGATCCCTGAAGAAGATGACTCCCCGTGGATCTTGCAGATGTACGTCCAGGATGAACCGAGCCTGCAAGGCTTTCAGAAGGAGGTTGCGAATTACGCGCAGCCCAGTGCACGGGACACGGCCTACACCCAACACTTTCAGCAAACGATGTCAGAACATCTCACACAGATCACGCGTCCCGGTGGTCTTTTTGAGGACACCGCTGTCACCGGTACTAAATGGCGTGGCCAGATCCGGCGCGTACGGGCAACGCTGTACCGACGATTAAAACCCAATGGCCGACTGCCGCCAGCGGTCGAAGTGGAAGAGGCACTGAACGATGTAGCCACCAAGTGGGTGGCCTCACTGGCCTCGGCGGGAATCCGTGCGCGCCGTGGGACAGGACAGGATCTCTATGAGTGGTTGATCAAATGGTTCAATCCTAAGCCTGAGATTACCGGCGGCGATCCCGACAAGCTGCTCGAAATCGCTCCCTATCCCGGTGATGAGGACCTGCCGTTTGGTCATGATCTTGCCGAACGGCTAACACTTACTATGCCTCGCTCGGATAATAAATCTGCGACTTGGTGGTTCGATGATTTGCCGCACACCCATGTTACCATCCAGGGTCTGCGCCGGGTCCCGGAGATCGGGCACATGACGGCGGAACGTCAGGCGGGTGATCATGTGTTTTCGCTATTTGATCGGTTTCCGGAACACACCGTCATGGTACTGACCCTGACCGTTAAACCACAGGATTTCACCCGCAACCACATTGCCCAGGTCAAGCGTGCGTCGGTGGGGGATTCTGCAGAAGCCGAGCTCACCCGGGAAGACGCCGAAGCCGTCGAACGGGAGATGGCGCGAGGGAACAAGCTCTATCCGCTTGGGATCGGGTTCTATCTACGTGGCGAGGACTTGAAGACACTGCGCGCCAACGTCAACCAGTTGAATGCACTCCTGCTACCCAATGGGCTACAGCCGATCCTGCACGAGGCCGATCTGTTGGCGCTCGACAGCTATATGCGTAATTTACCCATGGCGTACGATGCGGCATTGGAAAAATCCAGTCGGCGGTCACGACTGGTGTTTTCCAGCCATACCGCCAACCTGTTGCCCCTGTATGGTCGGTCGAAAGGCACCGGCCACCCGGGACTGGTCTTCTTCAACCGGGGTGCGGAGCCCTTCGTGTTTGATCCACTGCATCGGTCTGACCGGAAAAAGAATGCGCACATGCTTATTCTTGGCCCCACGGGTGCTGGCAAGTCGGCGATGCTCGTCTACTTGCTACAGCAGATGGCGGCTATGTACCGCCCGCGCATCTTCATTATTGAGGCCGGGGGATCATTCTCCCTGTTGGGTCAGCAGTTTCGTGCTCATGGATTGGTCGTCAATCAGGTCACGCTGAACCCGAATACGGATGTCAGCCTGCCGCCATTTGCCGATGCCCTGCGCGTGCTGCAGAAGGAACGCCAGCGCCACGTCCGAGAAGATCCGGACGCGTTGGCCGATGACGACGAGTTGGACGAAGAAGGAGTCGGTCGTGACATTCTAGGCGAGATGGAGATCGCCGCCCGCATCATGATCACCGGCGGTGACGAGCGTGAAGACGCGCGCATGACCCGCGCCGATCGGTTACTCATCCGCAATGCAATCTTTCTGGCTGCCAAAACCGTCAAAGAGGCCGGTCGAGATCAAGTGCTCACTGAAGACGTGGTGGCTGCGCTGCAAAACATAGGCCACGATGAGACGCTACCCGATCACCGGCGCAACCGGGCCATCGAGATGGGCGACGGCATGGCGCTGTTTTGTTCAGGGTTAGCCGGGCATTTCTTCAACCGACCCGGTACCCCGTGGCCGCAGGCGGACGTGACGATTCTGGAGATGGGCATCCTCGCTCGCGAAGGTTACGAGGATCAGCTCACCGTGGCCTACATCTCTATGATGAGCCACATCAACGACCTGGTGGAACGCCACCAGCACGACGCACGGCCTACTCTGGTAGTGACCGACGAAGGCCACATCATCACCACCAATCCCTTGCTGGCCCGGTATGTCGTCAAGATCACCAAGATGTGGCGCAAGCTCGGCGCCTGGTTCTGGATCGCCACCCAAAACCTGGAAGACTTCCCCGATGCCAGCCGCAAGATGCTCAACATGATGGAGTGGTGGCTGTGCCTGGTCATGCCCAAAGAAGAAGTCGAGCAGATTGCACGCTTCAAGGATCTGACCGACGTGCAGCGCAGCCTGCTGCTATCGGCCCGCAAGGAACCCGGCAAATACGTCGAGGGCGTGGTGCTGTCAGACAATCTGGAAGCCCTGTTTCGCAACGTGCCGCCACCATTGTCACTCGCACTTGCCATGACCGAGAAGCACGAGAAGGCAGAGCGAGCGGCCATCATGCGCGAGCAGAACTGCAGCGAGCTTGAGGCTGTTTATGTCATTGCAGAGCGTATTGCTGCGAATCGCGGAGGTTAAGGTGAGCATCGGAGCCCTCCCATCCTAAGTCCGATAGTGACTTTCCAGCCTGCACTATAACTCTCCAAGGTTTCCTCAGCAATACAACCATATTTTTTTGGAGTTAGAGATAATAGTATGTTTACCTATCGCATTATGTTCTGTGATAATTCCATAGTGCTTTATGAGACCTATTTTTAGATAGACAGTGGTTACCGGGGTGTAATAACGCATATTGATAACCTACAATGAATAGGTGTATTATCTATACTCGCACATTTCTCAAGTGAAAATTTAAAGCCTGTGACTATTTATCCAGCTATTATCGGTAGGATATTGGCTGCCCTCAGGAAAAACAGCTGTACTGATCAAGATGATCTTGCTAAAGCTGTAGGAATAACGCAATCTACGTTGCGCAGAGGCTGGGGGATAAGGCGAGCCACATCTTATCGATGATTGATACTGCTGTTGATGAGCTCAGTGCACAGGGAATAAATGTTCAATATGAGAGAGCTCGTAGTGGTGTTGATACCGGCTTGGTACTGATTGGTGTGGCTGCTCTTGGTGCGTTGATTGCGGTTGTACTTAGCAAAAAGTAGAAGAATTAAAGAGAGATAGGTACTTGCCTTGTATATTACAAAAATACATTTGAAAAACATTAGATGCTTCGAGGAAGCCTCTATTGACCTTGGCAATAACGGTAATTCTCTTCTTATTGCGGGTAATAATGGTAATGGAAAGTCTGCCATTCTCCGTAGCCTAGCAATGGGCTTGTGTGATCAGGCTAGTGCTGGTTCATTGTTGCGCGAATTACTTGGTGACTTCATCCGCAAAGAGACAGGAAAAGATAAACGGACAGCAACGATAATAATCGATTTATTCGATGAGACAGTTCAAAAAGACTTTCAAATTAAAACGAGGATAATTACTAATAGAAACCTTGGATTTGAAGTTGTCGAGCAAGAGTTACTTAGCGACGGCGAACCAAAAAAACAACACAACTTCCCGTGGAACAAAATATTTGTTGTTGGTTATGGAGCAGGCCTCAGGACAGAAGGTACGCAAGACTACGGACAATATTTCGCTGCTGATGCAGTATACTCCTTATTTAAGTATTCGCATGAAATGCAGAATCCTGAATTGATCTGGCGACGATTGCTAGAAGTCACTAGAGATTCTTTTGCAGATGATAAATCAATAGAAGATATTAAGGTTGCCGAGAAAAATATAAATAAAAAAATAAAGAAATGCTTGCTAGACATTTTAGATCTTAATTCCGAATCTAGCTCAGGTGATGATATTTCACTTGAGAATAATGGTATTTATATAACGAGTGATTGGGGTAAGCAAGAATTGTCAGCACTTGGTGATGGTTATCGCGGTTTGACAACAATGGTTATGGATATTCTTTCGTGGCAATTGCTCATGAAAAATAATGAAACCATACTAAAGGAGTTAGAAGAAAATGAGCCAGGTGAATGGGTGCCTTTGGATTTGAAAAAGGATTGTACAGGCATTGTAATTATCGATGAGATTGAAAAACATTTACACCCAAAGCTGCAAAGATTTATCGTTAAAAAACTTAAAGATGTCTTTCCTAAGATACAGTTTATCATCTCCTCACATTCACCATTATGTGTAGCAGGCACAGCTGATGCAGAAGATACATATATTGTATATAGATCGCTTAGTGACAATAAAAATAATCAAGTAAAAAAATGGGATGGTGGGCTTTCAGGTTTAAGAACAGATCAAATATTGGAACACTTCTTTCAAGTTCCATACATTAACGAGGCTACCCTATCTGATATTGAGGACTATTCTTTTTTGTATTTAAAAGGTGAGGATAAGATGGATAAAAAGGATAAAAAATTATTTTCGGAAATAACTGAAAGATTAAATAAAACTTCTCAATCAACTTTGTTGGAGCTAGAGAGCAAGCTTATTGATGAGGTAATAAGAAAGCAATCCGAGAAAATTGAAAAAATGATTAAGGGTGATTAATGATTAGCCTAAACATCAATATAAATCCTGATGGTATCGTTCCTGATAGCGACAGGTACGCCCAAGAAGTCGCTGACTCACTTCAAGAAATATCTGTTCTTGTTCCGGAACATAAAGAAAGTAATTTTGTTAAAAGATTGTGGCGATACTATAAACGAGAATTATGGAAACAGCAGGGTCGTAAATGCGCTTATTGTGAAAAATCAATTTTAGTAGATAATGGCCATGTAGAACATTATCGACCAAAGTCAGGTGTATTCGATGAAAATAATAAGCTTGTAACCAAAGAGGCGTACTGGTGGCTGGCTTATGATCATAGGAATTATATTGTATCTTGTGCTACTTGTAATAGCCAAAAAGGTAATAAATTTCCGATTGAGAATGATAAAGCCAGGGTTACAGTAAACAATATAGAGGATTCTGTCACGCTAACAAATGATGGCGCCCTTGGTAATGAGATACCCTACTTAATTAACCCTAGATACAATAAAAATCCTGAGCAACACTTAGTTTATCGCTATACACCCAGTCAATTAACACCGATGGTACACATCGCACAAGCTAATGAAGATGTGAAGGGTAAAAAAACAATAGAGGTTCTCGATCTGAATAGAGACAGAAAAAATGAGAAAGAGTTTAAAGATAATCTTCCGGGAAAGAGGGGGTTAGTATTATCTAATTTTAAAAAAGAACTACGAAAATATGAAAAGCTTAAAGAGGATTTGCAGACATACAGGTTATCTCAGGTGAGAAACCCTAATGCAAACTTACAGGCGGCGATAGAAGAACATGAATTGGAGGCAGATAGAAAAAGGCAAATTATAACAGAATTATTTCTATCATATAATTCAGAATTTTCTGGCATGTGTTTATTTTGGTTGAAGAATGAAACAAGATTCGAAAATGAATTTTTAAGGCAGGCCGCATGAAGTTTGTACAAGATAATGTGGCTACACCATCGTTTGTCTTTGATATTGATGTAATTAGGCGGAAATCCAAGTTTGTAAATAGCCTTAGTGATCAGCTCAACTTTACAGTCCTATATTCTCTAAAGGCACTCAATCTAATTGAGATAAATGATGTCTCTACGAAATATTTAGGTGGATATTCGGCAAGTACCTTGTTTGAAGCAAAGCTAACAGAAGAATTATTAGGGGGAACTGGTTGTGTTCACTTTACCTCACCCGGCATTAGATTTTGCGAGATAGAAGAATTGACTCAATTATGTAATTTCATATCATTCAATTCTTTATCTCAGTGGAAACGTTTTAAGGGGAAAACGGTCGGGTGGGCAAGTGCTGGATTAAGAATTAATCCGCAACTCTCATCTATTAAGGATGACCGATATGATCCATGTTCTAAGTATTCAAAGTTAGGGGTACCAATCGATAATTTAGTTGATGTCATTAAATACCAACCAGATCAACTAGAAGGGTTAGATGGCTTACACTTTCACACTAATTGTGAAGCGACGGACTTTAATCCTCTTTATAAAACAGTTCTCCAGTTGGATAACACTATTAGTCCATTGTTGGAAAATATGCGATGGATTAATCTTGGGGGCGGGTACTCTTTTGATGAGGATATTAGCTACATACCGTTTGAAAAAGCAATCGACTTACTACAATCTAAATATGGACTAGAAGTTTTTATTGAACCGGGTAAGGCCTTTGTAAAAGATGCAGGGTATCTGGTTTCGTCCGTAATAGATTTATTCGAATCAGATGGGAAACAAATAGCAGTTCTAGATACCACAGTTAATCATGCGCCAGAAGTTTTCGAGTATCAGTATAGCCCTGACGTAGTTGGCCATACAGACAGCGGTGAGTATGAATATATTCTCGCAGGCTGTAGTTGTTTGGCGGGTGACTTATTTGGCGAATATTGTTTTGATAAACCACTGGAAATTGGTTCCAGAATAGTATTTGAGGATATGGCTGCGTATTCGTTGGTCAAAGCGAATATGTTTAATGGTATAAATTTGCCATCTATCTACAAATATACTGAGAATGGCTCACTTGAGATTCTTAAAGAATACACATACGAAGATTATAGATCAAGACTTGGAGAATTATCTGATGATACTTTACGAAAAAGAACTAGCAATACCAACAACCAAGAATCATCAAAAGTTACTAGCATATTTAGAAGATAGTATTACCAGCCAATTACAGGCAAATGAAATACCTGTAAGGCTTGCTGTTACCAAGACTGATGATAAACATTATCATGTTGAGCTTGGTTTATTGTGCGGCGAGGGATCTGAAAAATTACCTCTAGTTGAATCTATATTTAGGTTCAATCATAGAAAAATAGAAAATACAGAAAAGTTCAATGTTGTTTTGATGATTCCTACCGGTATTAATGCTGAGTTAGGGGGGCATTCGGGGGATGGGGGTCCATTGGCTCGGTTGATGGCATCAGTTTGCGATACATTGATCACTCACCCCAATGTTGTTAATGCAGCTGATGTTAACGAATTAACAGAAAACGGGCTTTATGTAGAAGGGAGTGTTATTTCCCGGTTGTTAATGGGGACTGTTGGGTTGCAGAAAGTTCGGTCCAACCGTGTTATTTTGGTTATGGATGACCATGATGAGTCCTGTATTTCGGAGCATACAATAAATTCAGCCTCAACAGCACGCGCAGCATTTGGGTTAGATTGTCCGCTTGTCATAAAGATGACAGATAAAATTGGAATGTATGCTGAATACTCAGATTCATCTGGTTGTGCAGTTGGTCGGATTGATAAGTTGGAGAATTTACTAGATGTATTAGTTGAGCACAGAGACAAATATGATGCGGTCGCATTAGCATCGACTATTAAAGTCCCGAAAAATTATCATACTGATTATTTTTTAACCGAAATGACAAATCCATGGGGAGGTGTAGAGGCTATGCTAACCCACAGTATTTCATCAATATTGAATGTGCCCTCAGCTCATGCCCCTATGATGGAGTCATCTGATATTCTTAATCTCAATGTTGGGGTTGTTGAACCACGAAAAGCTGCGGAGGCTATTTCGGTCACGTATTTGCATTGCGTCTTCAAAGGATTGCATAGAAGCCCACGTCTGATTGATGATGAGGCATTGTTCGATAATTCTAATGTGATCTCTGCAAGTGATGTGTCATGCTTGGTTATTCCTGATGGGTGTGTGGGGCTACCCACTTTGGCTGCTCTTGAGCAAGGTATCACCGTCATTGCGGTTAGAGAAAACAAGAATCTCATGAAGAGTAATCTTGAGGATCTGCCGTTTGCACAAGGAAAACTATTTATTGTGGATAATTATCTCGAAGCGATAGGTGTGATGCAGGCAATTAAAGCAGGCGTTGCCTTAGAAACGGTACGTAGACCATTAGCTGGAACCAATGTCTATCCAGCACTTCGTGAAGAAGTTTTTGAGAATGTTATCAAGCTAAAAGCGCGGTAATCGGATTGTACGGAGGTAGCGGTTTACACGACCGCCATTTCCTCTGACGATATATTCATAGAATTTAAACTCGTTGTTTCGCTTATTAGAGGGTTCAGTGCTGGCTGGCGCACCGACTATTCTAACTCCATTAACAACTTGGTCATCGGATTTGTGCAAGTGGCCATGCAAGATCAGTCTTACCCTGTATGAATTGCATAGGACACGTAAAAATTGTCTGTCACTTTGGTTCATTTGCATGGTGAGTTTGTCTAGTGTGGTATATGCTTTCATGCCCCTTTTAGATGCTGTTTCTGATCTGCAAAGGTTAGGACTATGGTGTAAACATACGATTTTTACGGGTATGGAGTCATATTTTCTAAGTAAATTACCCAGTTTTAGAAATTGGTCGAATCCTATCCGTCCAAGAGCATTATCAGGTATGCCAAAATTACCGGCGTTGTTTGAGTCAACCCCAACAATTACTACACGATCATCAACTTGTTTTGCCCATGGGTAGTTTATATGTTGTTTTCCCATTGCAAGCCCTGAGACAACTCGCTTTAGATCGTCAGCGGCATGTTTTTTCCTAAAACCAGCTCTAATGCCCAGGCAGCAAATGTCGTGATTACCCGGTACGACTAATATTTTCTTACTTAAGCCCGCATTACGTATCCCATTCCAAAAGACTTGCCACGACTCAAGGTCTCCACGATCCGTTATATCGCCAGTAACTAGTGCCCATCCATAAATAGCCTTTTTTTAAAACAATAAAATTTCCTGTAAGATTAACCTTGTTTATTATATGGCCTTATGCTTTTAACAGGTGCTTTGTAATCATTTCCACCCGTTTTTGCTTGTTTCCTGCATTGCTTCGCATACCACGCCATCCCAATTAGTAAAAAATATAATGGGGTGCTTTTCAGGTGCTTTCGCTTGGCTTTATCCAGATTCGAGTCGTGCTAAATGCGCCAGGTTATAACTGATCACTGATGACCAGACATATGCCTTGAATCCATCATGGCCTTCGCTGACCGCCATGGAGAGCGAAGCGAGGGCGGTTAGTCCCCGATAGGCAACGCCGTCTGCAGATCCGGAGTATGAGCGTAGCGAATGGCGTAGGAGATGCAGCAGCGGCTATAGTTGCCGTAGAGTCATTGTGGTAGTCATGGCGTAGTGTGACGAGGGACGAGGTCATACGGAGCCGTGACGGACGCAGGACAGTCGGGGCAAAAGGAATTAATCGTCGCGTTGGCGAGTGGATTTTTGACAGGGATGTCATAAATCTTTATCGAGGTAGCGACTCACTTGTCCACTTTGCTTTACTTGCACCAAATGCTCTTTTTAACTCGGATATATTACCTTCGATGCCGGCTCTAAAATTTCGTAGCCGCTTAAAGGTTTTTATTTTTACGCCCATGGCATGAAACGATATACCCACCCGCTTATGGAATACTACTCGCTTAATACCCAGGCCTCTACCCTTTGATACATTGTCCTGACTGGCGTAGCCACCGTCAGCCACCGTGGACTCGGGGAGACAATCAAAGTTTATCTGGTGAGCATCCAGCACGGGCATAAACAGTTCTTTGTCTGATGGGTTACCCTCTTCAATCGATAAATAGGTAATGAACCCTCGCTTTTCGGTGCTCAGATTAATCTTATGACCATATTGTACATCCCGGGATCCTTTAACGATAATATCGGTATGGGATTCAAATAGGCTAACGATTTTTTCTGATGAAGGCACCTTTTCTTTTTTGATCACTCGACGCTCTGTTTGATCTATTACTCTCAGCGCAAGGTCTCTATAATGCTCGACTTCACTCATCCATTTCTGCTGAGACCCGGTGTCGATAGCCATATCGCCAACCTGCTGAAGACCTCCATAGCGGCGTACTTCAGACCGATCATCATCTGCCAGTGAAATAACAATGGATTCCTTGTGGACGTCCATACCGATAAAAAGTATATTAGAATGTGTCATGTCGACCTCCGATCCTGTTTATGAAGTGTTACAGTTTCATATTATGGCACTGGCTGCTTTGTAGCTAACCCACGTAGGACGGAGGTCGGCACCCTTCAGGGGAAATCATTATGTCTAGC
>VAPH01004214.1_pt1 | contig 13334 bp, 9 predicted proteins | sample 3393861 | NCBI WGS metagenome assembly VAPH01 (sample SAMN08290439, study PRJNA428436) | hydrothermal vent metagenome | isolation source: Deep-sea hydrothermal vent chimney | place: Atlantic Ocean: South-mid Altantic Ridge | reverse complement strand
GCATTTTTCTTTTCAATCAGGTCACAAAACAAATCATAGCTATCCATATACAAATCCATATCCATGAATTTATCTTGATATTGCTTCGCATATTTATTATACATTTCTTTTGTGATTGCGTATTTATCCACGACTAAATTATTTTTTTAAAATGATGTATAATATACCTAATAATATGAATTAAAGTATATAATTTGTATTCACAAAGTTTGATTTATTGTTATCCAGCATTTCGTTTAGAATACTTTTATTCAAATCGTTATCCTTACAGGCGACTAACGTTCTGATCGAAAATGAACGTAAGGCATCATGTACACTTAAAGTACTAACTGCTGAATCTTTTCTTCCAACAAAAGGATAAACATCGGGTCCGCGTTGACATTGGCTATTGATATTTACCCTACAAACCTGATTTACCATTACATCAATTAATGGTGCTAAAGTATCGGCGCTTTTACTAAATAAACTTACTTGCTGACCGTAATTTGATTTTACAATAGAATCAATTGGTTCTTTAATGTCTTTAAAAGAAATAATTGGAACAACGGGCCCGAATTGTTCTTCATGAAAAATTTTCATTGTTTGATCAACAGGATACAATACAGCCGGGAAAACAAAACTTTTATTAGTTTGCCCTCCTTTTTCATTAATAACACTGGCTCCTTTTTCTAAGGCATTGTGAATCAGTTCTTTTATGTATTCCGGTTTACCGGGCTCAGGTAAGGGTGTTAATTTTACTTCTTTTTCCCAGGGAAGTCCAAATTTTAAATTTTCAACTTTTTCAACATATTTCGCATTGAATTCTTCAATTATATCTTCATGAACAAATAACATTTTCAAGGCTGTACATCTTTGTCCGTTAAACGATAATGAACCCAGAACACATTCTTTAACTGCCAAATTCATATCGGCATCAGGCAATACAATCGCAGGATTTTTAGCTTCTAAACCAAGAACCAAACGCAAGCGGTTTTTTTTAGGATGATGGCTTTGTAAAGCATTGGCTGATTTACTGTTACCGATCAAAGCTAAAACTTCAATTTTACCCGTTTTTACAATCGGTGTTGCCACCTCTCTACCTCTGCCAAATAAAATATTAACTACACCTTTCGGGAAGGCTTCGGCAAATGCTTCCAATAAAGGAGTAATTAACAAAACACCGAATTTCGCAGGTTTAAAAATTGTAGTATTTCCCATGATCAAAGCCGGAATCAGCAAACAAAATGTTTCGTTCAAAGGATAATTATAGGGTCCTAAACACAAAACAACCCCTAACGGACTTCTTCTTACTTGTGCATAAACACCGGAGTTCAATTCTAAGCGGGCACTATCTCTATCTAACTCTTTTAATTCATTTATAGTGTCGTAAATATATTCAATAGTACGGTCAAATTCTTTTTGAGCATCCGGTAGCGTTTTTCCAATTTCCCACATGATAAAATTTACAATTTCATCTCTTTTAGGCAGCATCAATTCAGTAAATCTTTCAATACATTTAATTCTATCTTCTACCTTCATGGTTGGCCAGATTCCAATACCATTATCAAATGCTTGATTTGCAGCATCTAATGCTAATAAAGCATCTTTTTCCTCCATAATGGGTATTGACCCTAACAAGGTTGCAGCCATTTTTCCTTCAGAATTTGTAGTAAATACAGGTGAATATACCTTTGAAGTATTTCCTTTCCATTTTATTAATTCACCATTCAATAAAAAGGTGTCATAATACTTGTTTTTTGGAATTTCAAATTCTTTAGGAACGGTTTTATTTTGAAAAATTGACTGTATTTTGGACATGCTTTTTTGTTTTATTCGAGTTGATATTTTTAGCAGATCAAAATTACATAATAAATGATGATCTCAGGTTCATTTTTTTAAATCAAAAATTGAAAAAGTTGCGGGTTATCATTTAAATACTCCCCTAAAAATCCTAATTCTTTCATGCGCTTTACCAAAGGAGCAAAATCACCTTTACTCTTGAGTTCAATCCCAACAACAGCAGTACATCTGGCTCTGTTATTTTTTTTTGTATATTCAAAAAATGTTATGTCATCGTCCTTACCTAAAACCTGAACAACAAATTCTTTTAAAGCACCTGCTCTTTGAGGAAAATCTACCATAAAATAATGCTTCAATCCCTCATATAATGATGCTCTTTCTTTTATCTCTTCCATACGGGATATATCATTATTACCTCCGCTAACTATACAAACCACATTCTTATTTTTGATTTTATCTTTATAAAAATCTAATGCAGCGATAGATAATGCTCCAGCCGGTTCAACAACAATAGCTTTTTCGTTATACAGTTTTAAAAGTGTTGAACAGATTTTACCTTCCGGTATAGTTAATACTTCATCAATATTATTCTTACAAATATCAAATGTGATATCACCCATTTTTTTTACAGCAGCTCCATCAACAAACTTATCAATACTGTGCAACTCGGTATTTTTATTATATTTCATTGATGTTTTTAAAGAAGGTGCTCCCTCAGGCTCAAGTCCAATTATTTTAGTTTTCGGACTTAACTCTTTAAAAACACTTATAATTCCTGAAGCTAAACCCCCACCACCAACCGGAACAAAAATATAGTCAATTGGTTCTTTGCTATCTTCCAGTAATTCTAACGCAATAGTACCCTGACCGGCTATAATCTTTTCATCGTCAAACGGGTGTACAAAATCAAATTCTTGCGCATCACAAAATTCATTGGCAATAGCATAAGAAGCGTCAAAGGTATCACCGTATAATTTTACATCCACATTTTCCTTTCCAAACATTTTTACCTGTTGCACTTTTTGTTGTGGAGTTGTGGTCGGCATAAAAATAATACCTTGAATATTTAAATAATGACATACCTGAGCCACACCTTGAGCATGATTTCCTGCACTTGCACAAACTACAGTTTTTGCGTTCTTAACTTCAATTAAATCCTTTATTTTATGAAATGCCCCTCTTATTTTATACGATCGAACCCGTTGCAGGTTTTCTCTTTTAAAATGGATACTTGATTGGTATCTTTCAGAAAAATTCGGCATTTTTATCAAAGGCGTATGCCTTACCAGGTCATTTATGTTTTGCCGGGCTTTTTTAATTTCATCAAGAGATATTTTTTGAATAGTATTTGTATTTGTCATAATAAATAAATTAAAAAACCATCGGTTTCTTTTAAAAGAAACCGATGGTAACATTCAAATAAATAAAACAATATTAGTTTATCCTGAAATTCATTTGGTGTATCAGTTTCAAGTCTTATACAATTTTGATCATTGCTGTCATTGATTCTCTTAATTCAGAACCTATTATTTCTACAGGATGGTATCTAATTTCATCGTTTACCTCTATTAATTTTTGGTTGTCAACTCCATTATCTTTTCCTTCACCAAAAGCCCTGCCAATAACATCAGTATCTATATTTTTCATAAAATCAGTCAATAGTGGTTTGCAGGCATGATCGAATAAATAACATCCATACTCAGCTGTATCTGAAATAGTTGCATTCATTTCGTATAATTTTTTACGAGCAATGGTATTTGCAATTAATGGTGTTTCATGTAATGACTCATAATAAGCAGATTCATCAATAATTCCAGCTTCTGTCATAGTTTCAAAAGCCAATTCAACACCCGCTCTAACAAAAGCAATCATTAAAACACCATGATCAAAATATTCTTGTTCGGATATTTCCTGATCAGTAACAACGGTTTTTTCAAATTGTGTCTCACCTGTTTCTGCCCTCCAGGTCAACAGATCTTTATCATTATTTGCCCAATCTTCCATCATGGTTTTTGAAAATTCTCCGGAAATGATATCATCCATATGTTTATGAAAAAGTGGACGCATTATTTCTTTTAACTCTTCTGATAAATCATAGGCTTTAATCTTTGCCGGGTTTGATAATCTATCCATCATATTGGTTATTCCACCATGTTTTAATGCCTCTGTGATGGTTTCCCAACCGTACTGTATCAGTTTAGCGGCATAGGCAGGTTCAATACCTTTTTCAACCATTTTATCAAAACTCAATATAGAGCCTGTTTGTAACACCCCACATAAAATAGTTTGCTCACCCATTAGATCTGATTTAACTTCTGCAACAAATGATGAATCTAAAACACCTGCTTTATCACCACCGGTGGCAACAGCATAAGCTTTTGCCTGTGTATATCCTTTACCTTCAGGGTCATTTTCAGGATGTACCGCAATTAAAGTAGGCACACCAAAACCTCTTTTATACTCTTCACGAACTTCTGTTCCCGGACACTTAGGTGCTACCATGATCACGGTTATGTCATCACGTATTTGCATTCCTTCTTCAACAATATTGAATCCGTGTGAATACGATAAGGTTGCGCCTTTTTTCATCAAAGGAATCACTGCTTTAACCACCGAAGAATGTTGTTTATCGGGTGTTAAATTTATTACCAGATCTGCTGTAGGGATCATTTCTTTATATGTTCCAACCTTAAAATTGTTTTCGGTTGCATTTTTATAGGACTGACGTTTTTCATTGATGGCGCTTTCTCGAAGCGTATAAGTAATATCCAATCCTGAATCTCTCATGTTTAAACCCTGGTTCAATCCTTGAGCTCCGGCACCTATAATTACTATTTTTTTTCCTTTTAAAGCTGCTATACCCTCAGTAAATTCTGATGGATCCATAAACCTACATTTTCCTAATTGAGCTAATTTATCTCTTAGCGAGAGTGTGTTAAAATAATTTGCCATTATTCTTTATTTAATTTAATTGTTTTTTTAATATTTCCGATATTTTCATTTCCTCCTTTGTAACTGAAATTCTTCCGGAACGAACAAATTGCATGATACCAAAAACCGATAACTCATCATACAAGGCATCTATCTCTTCTTTTCTACCACTTTTTTCTATCACAAAAAACTCTGGTGAAACAGTAACGATCTGTGCATTGCTGTTTTTAATTATATTTTGAATCTGCCTCTCGTCAAAAAGTAAACTCGATTTAATTTTAAACAACGCTGATTGTAAGTAAATAGACTCCTCATTGGTATGAAAATAAGCTTTTATCACTTCTATCTGCTTTTCAATCTGGCCAATGACTTTATTCATTTGATCTTTGGTAATGTTAACTACTATTATAAACCTTGAAACGTGTTCAATTTCTGAATTGGAAACTGTTAAACTTTCAATATTTATATGTCTTTTTAAAAATATAGTTGAGATTCGATTTAACAATCCCAAATTGTTTTCAGAATAAACGCTTATGGTATAAGTTTCTTTTTTCATTTTTATTTATTTTAATCTAACATCTGAAACAGTTGCACCGGTTGGTATCATTGGAAAAACATTTCCCTCATTTTCCACTTTAACTTCTAAAAAATATGATTCTTTCGAAGCCATCATATCTGCAATAGCTTTAGATAAATTTTCCCTTTTGCTAACTCTGTTTGCATGTAAGCCATATCCTTCAGCTATTTTTACAAAATCAGGGTTTGTCATTATAGTGGATGCGTATCGACGATCAAAAAACAATTCCTGCCATTGTCTAACCATTCCCAGAAACTCATTGTTTAAAACAATAATTTTAACAGGAACCTTTGTTTGTAAAATGGTACCCAATTCCTGAATATTCATTTGAAAACTGCCATCTCCAATAACGGCTACAACTTCTCTGTTTGGAGCCCCCATTTTAGCACCGATAGAAGCCGGTAAGGCAAAACCCATAGTACCCAAACCTCCGGATGTGATTTTGCTTCTGGATTGCGTGAAATTTGCATATCTACACGCTATCATTTGATGCTGACCCACATCTGATACTATAACAGCATTCCCATGTGTTTCTTTATTTAATGCTTGTATTACCTCTGCCATAGTTAAACTAGAATGAGAGGAATTTAATTGGGCATCAATAACTTCTTTATATTCGATTTGATATAAATCCTTAAATTTTTGTACCCATGACTTGTGACTATTTTTATTTATCATCGGAATTATTTCAGCCAACGACTCCTTGACATTTCCCAAAACAGCAATATCAGTTTTTACATTCTTATCGATCTCTGAGGGATCAATTTCAAAGTGAATTACTTTGGCTTGTTTTGCATAGGTCTCCAAATTTCCTGTAACTCTATCATCAAAACGCATTCCAACCGCAATTAACACATCACATTCATTGGTTAAAACATTGGGCGCATAATGACCGTGCATCCCTACCATACCCATATTTAAATTGTGTTTGGTAGGTAAAGCTGACAAACCTAATAATGTTGAAGCTGAAGGAATTTCAGCTTTTTCAATAAACACTTTAAACTCTTCTTCAGCCTGACCTAAAGTCACTCCCTGACCAAAAACAACAAAAGGTTTTTTTGCTTTATTGATCAATTCGGCTGCAGCCCTAATTTTAGATAAGTCAATTTTCGGAACAGGAGTATAGCTTCTTACTTCTTTACACTTTTTGTATTCAAAATCGAGCTCACCAAATTGAGCATCTTTTGTGATATCGATCAAAACCGGACCCGGTCGACCCGATTTGGCAATATAAAAAGCCTTGGCTAAAACTTCCGGTATTTCAGAAGCCCTGGTTATTTGATGGTTCCATTTTGTAACCGGAATAGAAATACTGATAATATCCGTTTCCTGAAAAGCATCACTTCCTAAAAGATTTGAACCTACCTGACCCGTAATACAAACCAATGGTGTAGAATCAATTTGAGCATCAGCTATACCAGTAACTAAATTTGTAGCTCCCGGACCCGAAGTTGCTATCGCAACACCTACCCGACCGGAAACTCTTGCATATCCTTGTGCTGCATGAACCGCACCTTGCTCATGACGTGTTAATACATGATGGAGTTCTTTTTTATATTTATAAAACTCATCATAAACCGGCATAATTGCACCACCCGGATAACCGTATATCAAGTCAACACCTTCTGCCAATAAACATTTAACAACAGCTTCAGCACCTGACATTTTTATTGTTTTTTCCTGACTCACTTTTTTTTCTTGTTTTGTTATTGTCTCCATAATTTTTTATTTATGGTTAATTATCAAAATAAATTTAAATCGGCATTCCTATTTTCCAAAATGAAAAAATTCTCTCTTTTCTCTCTTCTCTGCTCTATTTTCTCTGCTCTCTCCTCTCTATTCTCATTAAAATTTATCCGTAACACAGCCCTCAGAAGCTGAAGAAACCATCTTAGCATATTTGTATAAAATTCCTTTTTTATGTTTTGCAGCCGGTCGAACCCATTGTTCTTTTCTTTTTGCAATTTCATCTACTGAAAGATCAACATTTATTGAATTAGTAGAGGCGTCAATAGTTATCTTATCTCCATCTTCCACCAATGCAATTAATCCTCCCGTTTGAGCTTCAGGGGTTATATGACCTACAACAAAACCATGTGTACCGCCCGAAAATCTACCATCGGTTATCAATGCAACTGATTTTCCGAGACCTGCTCCCATGATCATGGAAGTTGGTTTTAACATTTCAGGCATTCCCGGACCCCCTTTTGGACCTACATATCGTATCACGATCACATCTCCTTTTTTTGCTTTTCCCGCTCTTATTCCTTCATTAGCTTCATCTTCACCGTTAAACACAACCGCCGGTCCCTCAAATAAAGAACCTTCTTTTCCGCTTATTTTGGCAACTCCACCTTCACTGGCAAGATTCCCAAATAAAATTTGAATATTTCCTGTTCGTTTTAATGCTTTTTCAGTGGGGTGAATTACATCTTGTTCAAATTCTAAAGCTCTTACATCCTTTAAATTTTCAGCAATGGATTTACCTGTTACGGTTAAACAATCACCATGCAATAAACCTTGTTCTAAAAGATATTTCATCACTGCCGGCGTTCCACCTACATCATGCACATCCTCCATTAAATATTTTCCGCTAGGTTTTAAATCGCCAATAACCGGTGTACGATCACTTATCCTTTGAAAATCATCTAATGTAAATTCAATATCAGCCGCATGTGCAATTGCTAAAAAGTGTAGTACAGAATTTGTTGAACCTCCCAAAGCATTTACAACAGTAATCGCATTTTCCAAAGACTTTTTAGTAATGATATCCAAAGGTTTTAGATCCAATTCTAAAAGATTCTTTATCGCATCAGATGTTCTTGAAGCTTCATTTTCTTTCCCGGGATTCTCAGCAGGCAAAGATGAATTATAAGGCAAGGAAAAACCCATTGCCTCAATTGCAGAAGCCATGGTATTAGCAGTATACATACCTCCACATGCACCAGGACCCGGACAAGCATTTTTAATTATATTCTTATATTCGATAGCATCAATAGTGCCGGCTATTCTTTTACCTAAGGCTTCAAATGCCGAAACGATATTTAACTTTTCTCCCTTGTAACAGCCAGATGCAATTGTACCACCATAAACCATAATACTTGGTCTGTTTAATCGCAACATGGCCATAACCGATCCCGGCATATTTTTATCACAACCAACCACAGGTATCAAAGCATCATAACTTTGTGCATTAACCACAGTTTCCATTGAATCAGCAATTATATCACGAGACGGCAATGAATAATTCATTCCTGAGGTACCCATTGAAATACCATCACTAACGCCAATAGTGTTAAATACCAGTCCTACTTGTTGTTTTTTATTTACCTGATCTTTTAATTGGGCAGCCAATTTATTCAAATGCATGTTACATGGATTGCCATCATAACCGGTACTTGCAATACCGATTTGCGGTTTGTTCATGTCTTCATCTGTAAGACCAACCGCATATAACATGGCTTGCGCAGCTGGTTGTGTTTCATCTTGAGTTAAACGTTTACTGTGTTTGTTTAAATTATTCATTTATTTTAAGTTGTATAAGAAATACTTAGCATTTTAATAATTATATTTTATGCCTTCTTAAATAATCGTCAAAAATATAAAGCATAAAAAGCCCATGTTTCGGTTTATTTATTTTATTACAATATTCAACCGCTATTAGAAATACTTAACTATCTTATTTTTAAAGTTTTACATTTGCTAATTTACAAGGTTTAAAACATAAAAAAACCTCCCGCAAACAGGAAGGTTTTTAGGGCATTACATCACAAAAATTGAATATATTTAATTTAAGCATAAATTATAATTCTCCATAATTTTTTATACAGAATAATATTTACCTGAAATGAATCTTTATTTTCTATAATTTAAGGCTGCCTTCTTTTTAATTATAGATTCAACCGAAACATTTTCGATTTTACTTTCTAGCCAGGAAATCATATCCAAATACATAAAGGCTCTTTTTTCATAAGGATGGTTTTCAAAGACCTTTAATTCTTTGTGTAAATTTACAAATGCATTTCTTAATTCATGAGGATAAATATTACTTAAACTCCGTAAAAAAGTTATGAATTTTTTCTGTACAACATGTAGCTCATTCATTTTAATTAAAAATTTATATGTAGATCTGATCAAAGCATCCAGATTTTGATCCAGTCCGGCTTCATAGTGTGCTACCAGATTTAAAATTCTGGAAAAACACAACAGATCTTCCCGCATTTTTAGATCTTTGTTTTTAATTATTTTCTCTAAATAAAAAATGCATTGGTCATATTGAGCATCTCCAAAATACAAACTTGCAATCTTATAATAAAAAACCATGATATGATGTTGGTCAATTTTATGTTTGTATGATTCTATTTTATCTAAAACTTCAGGTACCAGATCTATTCCTTTATTAAACTCACCTTCTAAAAAATACAAATTGATCTTATTTAAATACAAATACAAAAAAGCAAGTGATTCTGTATTTTCATTCATCAAGAAATTGTGATGTTCAATTTCATCTTCTAAATAGTTTAATGTGGATCGGAATTTTGAAACGTGCTGAATTAAAAATAGAGATTCCAACAAATAATTTATTCCCTTTAAATAAAAAACCGGATTGTTTTTTTTCATTTTCGGATTATCATAAAATAAGTTAACCCATTTTTGAGAATATTTGTAGCATGAAACAAAATCCTGTATAATAAAACTATACCATAGATAAGCCTTGTATAAAAACAGTCTTTCTTTTATACCCAAATATTTAAAATTAAAACCAGGCAGATTACTATCAAAATACTTTTTTACTTCTTCAAAATCCTTATCGGTTCTAACATATCCTTTTTTTAGTAAAATACTGTACAACTGTAAAGATAAATTGGACAGTTTACTCAATAAAACCGTTTTATTACTCAATTCCTTTGATTGAACAATGAGATCATCAGCTCGTGAACCCATACTACGAGTTATATATTGAGATTCTATTATTTTTTCGAGCTCAACAATTTCATATGCCATATTGCTTTCTTCATACGATATGGCAATATTTTTAGCCTTGTCTAATACTTTTAAACTTTGTTTGTGTAATCCCTTGTTGTACAAAATTGTGGCAAAATCAAGCTGTTCTCTGATTTGTGTCTTGGTATTTTGGTGAAACGGATTCAATTTTAAACTCACTAAAATCTGTCTGTATAAATGTGCTTTTGAATTGGATAATTGTTCTTTTTTAATTTTCGTTTTTTGCAAAATAATTTTTTCATCAAAGCCCTCCATTTTATCTAAAACCGAAAATAAAGCCATGAAATTCTTTTCAGAATTACCACCTAATCTACCGGCATATAATTTGAATTGCCTTTTTTCTGACTTTGACAAGGATTTTACCAATAAAAAAAGAGTGTCAGTTTTTTCCATAGACATCGTAATAATATACCTTTAACTAGATGATTTTTAACTTATTAACTTGTGTCAAAATAATTTGAATATAGTAAACAATTAGAATTGAGATATCAATTTTCTTGCTTTAAAACTAATTTTGACCATTCAAAAGTGATAAAAATAATTTAATAATGAGTATAAATCAAGTCCAAATATTTGACACCACATTAAGAGATGGTGAGCAAGTACCTGGTTGTAAGTTAAATACAGAACAAAAATTAATTATTGCCCAACGTTTAGATCTACTCGGAGTTGATGTAATTGAAGCCGGATTTCCTATTTCCAGTCCGGGAGATTTTAAATCGGTGGTTGAGATAGCAAAATTAGTCAAAAACGCAACAGTTTGCGGACTTACAAGAGCAAATAAAAAAGATATAGATGCTGCTGCACAAGCATTGACATATGCAGTTAAACCGAGAATTCATACAGGTATTGGAACCTCTGAATCTCATATTAAATACAAATTCAATTCTACTCCCGATAAAATTATTGAAAGAGCAAAAGATGCAGTAAAATACGCTAAATCTTTTGTAGAAGATATTGAATTTTATGCTGAAGATGCAGGTAGAACAGATAATGAATTTTTAGCAAGGATTTGTGAAGAAGTGATCAAATCAGGAGCAACAGTTTTAAATATTCCCGATACTACCGGATATTGTTTACCGGAAGAATACGGAGCAAAAATGAAATATTTAAAAGAAAACGTAAAAGGTATTGAAAATGTTATACTTTCGTGTCATTGTCACAATGACCTAGGAATGGCAACAGCGAATTCAATTGCAGGTATTCAAAATGGAGCTCGTCAAATTGAATGCACTATTAACGGAATAGGTGAAAGAGCTGGTAATACGGCTTTAGAAGAAGTTGTAATGATTATGAAACAACATCCTTATTTAAATCTGGACACGAATATTAATACACGATTATTGTATAGTACTAGTCAAATGGTTCAACACCATATGGGAATTAATGTTCAACCTAACAAAGCCGTAGTTGGTGATAATGCTTTTGCTCATAGTTCGGGAATTCATCAGGATGGTGTTATTAAAAATAGAGCAACATATGAAATAATGAACCCGGAAGAAGTTGGAGTCAATGAATCATCCATTGTATTAACTGCAAGAAGTGGAAGAGCAGCATTGGCTTACAGAGCTAAAAAAATTGGGTTTGAATTGACTAAGATTGAATTAGACAAGGTATATCCTGAATTCTTAAAATTCGCTGATAAGAAAAAAGAAGTTAAAGATGAAGACATTCAAATGATCATTGAATTTAGTGAAATAAATATTGATAGGGTTGCATCTTAATTAGTACGGAAATGAATTTAAAAATTGCTGTTTTACCGGGTGATGGAATCGGACCTGAAGTAACTTCTCAAGCTGTTAAAGTGTTAGAAGCAATTGCTAAAAAATTTCAACATAAATTCACTTTTACAGAAGCATTGGTTGGAGCAGTGGCTATTGAAAAAACCGGAGATCCTCTTCCTGAAAAAACTTTAGATATATGTAAGGCTTCAGATGCTATTCTGTTTGGTGCTATTGGTGACCCAAAATTCGACAACGATCCTGATGCTACAGTAAGGCCTGAACACGGTTTATTAAAACTAAGAAAAAGTTTGGGTTTGTTTGCAAACATCAGACCCTTAAAAACCTATGAATCCTTAATTCATAAATCACCAATCAAGGAAAAGGTTATTAAAAATACAGATTTTATTATTTACAGAGAATTAACGGGAGGAATTTATTTTGGAAAAAAGAGAATAAGTGAAGATGGAAATTCTGCCTCAGATGATTGTTTTTATACTGCTGAAGAAGTTGATCGAATTGCCCATTTGGCATTTAAATCTGCTAAAACAAGACGTAAAAAACTAACCTTAGTTGACAAGGCTAATGTTTTGGAAACATCTCGTTTATGGCGAAAAAGGGTGAGAGAAATAGCTAAAGAGTATCCTGAGGTAGTGGTCAACTTTTTATTTGTTGATAATGCTGCCATGCAAATTATTGTAAATCCACGACAATTTGATGTAATCTTAACAGATAATATGTTTGGAGATATCTTGTCAGATGAGGCAAGTGTAATATCAGGATCTATCGGATTATTAGCTTCTGCATCTATTGGAAATAAATCTGTTTTATTTGAACCTATTCACGGTTCATTCCCACAGGCAAAAGGAAAAAATACCGCAAATCCTTTGGCAACAATATTATCTGCAGCGATGTTGCTAGAGCACTTTGACCTGCATGAAGAAGCTGACGCTATTAAAAATGCTGTTGAAAAATCAATCGAATTAAATATTACAACGCCCGACTTAAATTCTACAAAAAAGTTTGCACATACTTCAGATGTCGGTGAATTCATTTCAGATTATATAATCGACAAAAAAAGTGTGTTGTACCATATTGAAAATATTTCATTAGGTCAATCAACTATTATTTAACCAGGATTATGCATTAGTACCTTGTAATGAAGGTTTAATCGCTTTAATTATTATAAAAAAGAGTAACCCTGTTTATTCCTTTTTTTGTAGTTTTAAATCCGAATTTTTAAAATTATCCTATGCAATTTTCTGAAGTCGTTGATAAAAGAAGATCAATACGAAAATACGATACAAACAAACCCATAGATG